>PDYJ01001125.1_pt1 | contig 12879 bp, 15 predicted proteins | sample 1430841 | NCBI WGS metagenome assembly PDYJ01 (sample SAMN07237672, study PRJNA390542) | Gut metagenome, whole genome shotgun sequencing project. | isolation source: fecal pellets | host: Mus musculus | place: USA: New York, NY | collected 2016-10 | reverse complement strand
CCTTATTTTTGCCCATACCGCCAATTAACTTTGTCAACGATAGCCGAAGTCTCGAAAAAAAGTCGTAACTTTGCAATCTAAACTGCGCTTGCGCTGACAAAGGCCAATTATGTAAGAAACATTTCTTATACAACATATTAACGGAACTTCCGTGTAGTCGCATAAAGGTTTGGTCGCCTGTCAGCCTACATGGAAGCTCTCTCTTTATTATGCCTAAGAAAGGATTTACATTTATAGACTTATTTGCTGGCATCGGTGGCTTTCACCAAGCCATGCACTCTGTTGGCGGAACTTGTGTTTTTGCCAGTGAGTGGAACAAATATGCTCGCGCGTCTTACGAAGCAAATTATAAATCCGTTTCTCCCGAAATCTTTGAAAACGAAAATCAATTCTTTGCAGGTGACATAAACGAGGTTGCCCCCGCTTCAATTCCACCCTTTGATGTTTGTTGTGCTGGCTTTCCATGTCAGCCATTTTCTATTGCTGGACATAGACTTGGTTTTGAAGACATACGGGGTACTCTGTTTTTCAATATTGCCAATATTGTAAAAGCCAAAATTGATGCAGGAAACCCACCAAAGGTTCTTCTTCTTGAAAACGTCAAGGGCCTAAAGAATCACGAAAAGGGCGAAACCCTTAAAGTGATTTTAGCTACTTTGGAGGAATTGGGCTATAATTATAACATTGAAATTCTCAATGCTAAATATTTTGGGGTACCTCAAAATCGAGAGCGTCTATTTATCGTTGCGTGGCACAAAGGCCTAATCAAAGCCGAATCTTTTCATTTCCCATACGGCATAGACTCCAAGGGCAATACAATTTTCAACAAAAACAAAGTCGCCGAATGTGCTCGACCAACAAGTGTTTCAGATATATTTGAGCCTAAATCTTCTCTTGATTCTTCTTTCACCATAAGTGATAGAATGTGGGCTGGTCATCAGGCTAGAAAAGAAAGGAATCGCCAAAACGGCAAAGGATTTGGCTATTCTCTATTCAAAGACGATAGTATTTATTGCAGCACGATATCAGCACGATATTGGAAAGACGGTAGCGAAATTCTCATTGATCAATCAGATCTTGGGCTGAATCCACGCAGACTTACACCAGTTGAAGCCGGAAGGCTTCAAGGTTATAATATTGAGGGTGCGGGATGGGAAAACGATACACCCAATAAGCCAACCGAGCAAATGCCCTATAATATTGTGGTATCGAAAAAAGAAGCATACCAACAATTTGGCAATAGTGTCGCTGTTCCAGTTGTAAAAAGAATTGCACTTGAAATCACCAAACAATTATTATAATATGCAATCCCTACTTAACTTTCTGCATGACGAGTCTATTTCAAGTCCGTTTAGAGCGGAATTGAGTAATCGTGGTGGCTATATTACTTTTAGCAATTCTGGACGCCGTGGAGATACGAAATATTTCCAAATTGGTATAGACTCAATTCTTACTACTCTAAAGGATATCCTTACTAACATTGAGGTCTTCTCTCGTATTCAGGATTATGAAGAGAAGCCTTGGCGTGATAATGGGTCTATTTATTTCTCTGATCCGGTTGCCAATGCTAATTCCACGGTGCAAACCAAGCCTCTTTTCTCTACTCTGAGCAAAATTATTAAATGGGCTAATCAGCCCACCTTAAATAACTTAAATACGGATAATCGCATAAGTATTACTCCTGATACATTAGAAAATACAATAACCAAACTCAATGTAGTAGCAGATTCATTTGCTCCACACAGCAATTCTAAAATAGTGAAGCCTCCACTCAACGAGCCGTTGCAAATAATTTATTACGGTGCACCGGGTACTGGTAAGTCATTTACCATTGACGATAAAACGGACGATGAAAACTCGGTACGTACTACGTTTCACCCAGATAGTGATTATGCTTCATTCGTTGGCGCGTACAAGCCTACGATGGAGAATGTGCCTATTAACTCCATTTACGGCGAGTCTGTTCAGTTTGCCACCGGCAAGAACGGACACCCCGGAACCGAGAAGAAGATTGTCTACAAATATGTGCCTCAGGCTTTCTTGAAAGCATACGGCAGCATGGAGCAATCTTGACACGCCTTATTTCCTCATTATTGAGGAAATCAATCGTGGCAACTGCGCTCAGATTTTCGGCGACCTTTTCCAACTGCTTGACCGCAACAATGCGGGCAGTTCGTCGTATGCCATTCATGCAGACGAGGACATCTCGCAGTTCCTCAGTTCCGACAACAAGGGATTTGCCGCTCTTTCTGACGAGCAGAAAGACGCTATCCGTGCTTTTGAACTACACAAGGATAACGGCAAAACACAGGCTGTCGGTCAGAACATTCTAGACGGCAAACTTCTGCTCTTACCGCCCAATCTCTACATTTGGGCTACGATGAACACAAGCGACCAGTCGCTTTTCCCCATCGACTCCGCTTTCAAGCGTCGTTGGAACTGGAAGTATATGCCTATCGAGTACAATCCCCTTGACAAGAAAACTCAGCAGCCGATTGATTGGAAATTCCAAATCGGTGACAACCTCTATTCTTGGGGGCAATTCCTTGGCAAAATCAACCCCGAAATCTATACGCTTACCGAATCTTCGGACAAACAGATGGGCTATTTCTTTGCCAAGGCCGATAATGCCACCGGCATTATCTCTGAGGATGTTTTCTTGAACAAGGTGCTGTTCTATCTCTGGACTGACGTATTCAAAGACTTCGACGTATCGAGTGAACTTTTCAAAAACAAGAAAGCTAACCGCTCGTTCCGTTTTACCGACTTCTTCGAGGACTCCGAAGCTCTCGGCAACTTTATTGACAATCTCGACCTGAATAGTATAGAGCCTGTGAATTTAGCCATGACAGAAGACGGAATCTCCAGATTGTCTGTAAAATTCCCCGACGGTACCATACTCAACACAGGCAATATGATTGACATATACACCAGAACTCTTGAAAGAATTGGACTCGATATGGTCTTCAGTGTATTGGCAGACAGGAAAAAGGGAATTTATCCACTTATTACCAAAGAACAGATTGCGATTGAGAATCCCGGTTCAAAACGTAGATATAAGAAAGTCGGAGATTATTACCTTTTAGTTGGGCCAGACACATATCCGTATGCTGGAATTATTAATGAACTTTCGAGTTTATTGTCAATTGATTTGAATGCTGAGTTCGAATGAAACTACTGATTGAAGAATACCAGTATAACGTAGCCGACGTTGAAAACGTGCTTGACGGGCTTTTCACCCTGCAAGATGTTGAGCAGAAAGTGTCGGTCAGCTACGTTGGGTATTATTACAATTCCGCACCACAAAAGTTCGCGACGTAGTTTTCATTCTCCCCAAAAGTGCTTATCGACGAGCAGGGATATGTGTTTGGTGAATATGAACCGAAAGACCTTATCCATCTCGACGATGCGAAAATGGACGAGAAGCACCGCAAGTTCCTCTACGAATTTGCCGTGTGGATTCACCGCGCAATCGTTGTCTACAACGACTCGCACGAGAAGAACGAAATCGTTCTCCACCGCCAAATTCAAGACGAGGGCAAGGGCTCGCACAAGAAAAAGAGCAACACGCTCCTTGATGTTATCCTTTCGCTAATACGCTTCAATAAGGAAAATCAGCAGTTTTTTCACTTTCATATTGAAGAACCTGCACTCCGGTTTCAACAAGATAAACTGGGGCAAGACCATTGCCCAGACTACGGCCATTGTTCAGGACAGTAGCCCGACCTACCTTAACCCGGTCAACAAAAAGCGTCAGGTGAATTTCGATGAAGAACTCATTGTAATCTTCTTCTCAATTCTGCAATACATATCGGACACATACGGCTTCCGCTCAAACATAAACTTCGGTTTTCAAACTCATCACCGGTGCCAAGTTCAAGCGATACCTTGACGGCTTCGGGCGTACACGCCTCCGTCAGATAAAATATAAATATTTCTCTGACACCGCCGTCAAGCTCTGGGATTTATGTTATGCCTTCTTCGATAAGACATACAAAATCCGCGTCAATACATCTCAAAGCGAATACTTGCTTGTGAAATCCTTCCACATCGTATTCGAGGCTATGATTGACGAACTTATCGGTGACACCGACATACCGCGTGGCCTGAAAGAACAAGACGATGGTAAGCTCATCGACCACTTCTATACCTACGACGGACTGCTCATTGACGATAAAGCCGACGATGATATTTACTACATCGGCGACTCGAAGTATTATAAAATCGGCAACTCGCTCGGTAAGGAATCCATCTACAAACAGCGCACCTATGCACGTAATGTTATCCAATGGAATCTCGATATATGGCTTAACGGCAAGCCACACAAGCCAGACATGGCTGACCCGTTCGAGCGCATACAACTCTTTGACGAAGTTACCGAGGGCTACAATGTTATCCCCAACTTCTTCATCTCAGCCTCCATCGACAAGAAAACCTTGTCGTATGAAGACTATACCGAGCCGCATCCAAATCAGCCGCCGGTCAGCCGTCAGTTCAAGAATCGGCTCTATGACCGCGACACGCTTGTTGCTCTCGCATTACGATGTCAACTTTCTTTTTGTGGCTCGCGCTTTACGCTCGCAACAATGCCGGGGCAAAGCCGCGTGGCGGCACAGCGTCCGCGACAAATTCCGTCGCGCCGTGCAGGATATGCTCAAAGAGAAATTCGAGTTTTACGCTCTGGCAGCGCACCCCGATGTCGATGCCTCGGCCTACTTCAAAGCGCACTTTCAAGAAACCCTCGGCAAGACTTTCCGACCTTACGAGAACCAACAGCTTTTCTCGCTCGCGCTCGACAGGGAGTTCCCGGCAGACAACGACCGCTTGCTGGCCTTGCTCGGCGAAAACTTCTATGTTGTTCCGGTTGAGTTGGGTGAAGATCCATCAGACCACCTCGAAACTGAACGGGCTGTCAAAGGCTCAGTCGAAAGTACCTGCGGTATGGGTAAATTTCTTTTCGGCATTGTTACCAAGCAACGTCGGACAAAAGATGGCCGTCAGGAAATTACGAAAGAATATATGGCATTTTATAACCATGAAGCAACCGAATTTGTCATGCGAAATATGCCGGGCGGAGATATTACAACAGTAAAATACTTTGTCCCTATGTATGACGGTGGCATTTCCGGATATTACGAAGTTACCGGCATTACATTTGGATCTCGTAAACAGCCATTACTTGACGAAAATGACAATCCAGTGATTGACGCAAACGGAGAGGAAATCATCGTCAAAATGCCATGTCTCAATATCCGTCTTGGAGCTTACACTTCTCTGGGTGACCATATAGCTGAGATTCCCAAGTTCCGCAATTGGAATGGTCAGATCCATTCATATACTGAAGTATTAAACTTATTCAATAACACATCTCTCCCCAGTTAACATGGACGCAGGAAAAAAGAAAATAAACGACATACTCAACGGCAACTGCCAACTTGTAATCTCTTTTTTCAATGTTCATATGATTGGACAGTAGATTTTGGGAAGTGGTTCATTTTAATAATGTGGCGTCCTGAAAAATATTGACGGGTCAGAGGGTTTGAGATTATGAATGAATGTTAAACAGTCCGAAGACTGTGGAGACATGCAGGTATGAGCCTGAGATCCCCGAGGTTGGGGTAAAATCCTCCGGGGCTCGATGCCCCGGGGATTTTTGAGACTTGCAGTGCAATCACCGTCAGTCCCGTCGGTTGGGGTATGCAAAAGTACTGAAAAATCTTGACTCATTGCAGATTTCAGGTAATATTTTTTCCAGAGCTTACGTCCGGGTACCGCTCCGCGATGCACTTCATCGGAGTCAGCATGCCGAGACTGAGGTGCGGTCGGCGGGTATGGTAAGTGTTGATTACATCCTCCAGCACCTGCCGTATGTTGTCCTTCCTTACGTCCATATGCTTCAGAAACTCCTCTTTAAGTATGCCGTTTACCCTTTCGGCAATTCCGTTGTTACGTGGGTCGTGCCCTTCCGTCATGCTGATTCGGGCGTGGCGTCTACGAAGCATTTCCACGTAGGGTTTGGCACAATACTGAAGTCCCTTGTCCGAGTGGTGTATGGGATGCTGACCTCTCCTGCATTGCCTGAAAGCCATCTTCAATGCCGTCATGGCGTTCTCATGCCGCATGTTATCGGCAATCTCCCATCCCACTATTTTCTTCGAATAGGCATCCGTAATCAGAAACAGATAGTAAAATGTATTCTGATCAGGAAGCCATATATATGTTATGTCGCTTACCCACAACTGGTTTATGTCATCAGGCGCGAAGTCTTTCCGTAGATCCGGATAGACCTTCATTCCGTGATCGGAGAAGGTTGTCCTTGTCCTGCGGACTCGGGGACGTATCAGAAGATTATGCCTGTTCATGATATCGAACAGGCGGTCACGGCCTATGTCGAGACAGAACTCCTTACGTAACCTGTCCTTCATCTTTCTGACTCCGAGTGCCGGAAGATCCTCTCGTATCGAGCGAACGCATTCCAGGATGCGGTCTTCGTCAATGGCATCCTTGAACGACCTTTTGAAAAAGGCATACCACGCTTGTTTAGTCACCCCAAGCAACCCGCATGCCTCGCTGACACTCAGGTCACGGGACATGCGCAAGCGCATGGCTACTTGGTAGTTGATTTTTTTGACTGCGCAGGCTTTACAAGCTTCTTGTATTCGGCGATGACACCACTCTGGAACTCTTCACGCAGCTCTGCCTTTTTCCTGTCAGCCTCCAGTTTCTCTATCTTTCTGGTGGCGGCGTTTAACTTGCGTGTTAGATCCAGTATGGTCTGCTCGGTATCCGTGAGCCTGGTAGTGGGAGAGGTTTTCTTTGTCATTCCTTTCTTTTTTGTCGTTTGTGCCGGAGTTGCCAGGGACGATATGGCCTTTGTTGTCCGGCATCCGGAGCCGGGAATTAATGCTCCCGTCATGCGGCGCAGCCATTTGCTGATGCTTGACCGTGTGCCGCGATAGTCCGGGATTGCATTTACTATTGTAAACAATGTCCCGACCGCAAAATTGTATTCCTCGTCAATCTGACTGAAACTTTTTCCGCTGCTGTGCCAGGCATTGATTGCCGAAATCTGAGATTCGTCCCAGAATTTTTTGTTTTCTTCACACATTTTACTAAAAAATGTTGAATCTGACGGTCAACACTTTTCCGGACTAGACATAATCTTATAATTCCCTAATGAAAAAAATGATAGATAGCATCATTATTAAGAACTATAAAGGGATCAAAGAGTTGAATTTAGCATTCAACGATTCCAGAACCGTCATTGTTGGTAACAATGGCGTTGGTAAATCTACAATCATTGAGGCATTGCAATTAGCACTTGGAGACAATGAATACAAAACTGACTTAAATCAGTTTTCCTTTCATAAGTCTTGCTGGACCATCTCAGACAGGAGAATCTCAAATCTCCCCAAAATTGAGATTGAAATTTATTTTTCTTCAGATGTAGACATGCCAGATTTTAGAGGGAAGAATAACATTCTTCTCGACGAATTCTCTGGTATGAGATTCTCTTTTGAATTTGATGAAGCATATGAAGAAACTTATTCAAAGGAATCTGCGCATAACTTTATTCCATGCGAATATTATCATATTGTGAGGACTTGGTTTAGTGGTCAACCATATAAGCGCAAACTGCTTCCTTTCAGACTATTTGTTATTGACTCCTCAAATACTTTTTTTAATTCGCGTCCTCGGCAGTTCATGTCTCATCTTTTGGAAGATGATACAGATGATTTTAAAGCACAAATGTTAAGTTGCCTCGCCGGTATGAGAGCTATTTTTGAGGGGAATATAAATGTAAAAAGTCTAAATGACATATTGACAAATAGAGCCCAAGAGATAAAAAAAGGATTAAGTGTCTCTATTGATCTTACATCAAAAAATTCTTATAGTTCTATTTTAACCCCATTTGTTGATGGAGTTCCATTTGAAAATGCAGGATTAGGTGAGCAATGTATAGTCAAGACGCTTTTATCACTAGGTACTCCCGAGGATATAAAACCTAGAGTACTCTTTATAGAAGAACCAGAGACTCATCTTTCGCATACCATGATGTATCACCTAATGAATCTTCTGAATAAGCGAGATAATGCACAATTAGTATCACTACTCATAGTAGTTTCGTTGCTAATCGAATGGATTTGAGCAACATTGCGGTTTTACACAAAGATGAATATGGGATAGTAAAATCGAAAAGACTGATTATGGACTTAGAGAAGGATGACTATAAATACTTTTTTAAGTCAACTGATTACGCAACTTTACGTTTAATATTGTGTAAAGCGGCTATTCTTGTAGAAGGTCCTACCGATGAAATGGTATGCCATTATTATATGAGAAAGATCGACGAGAGTTTTTCATAACGGAATTGAGCTCATGGCTGTCGATGGCGTGTCATTTAAACATTTCATAGCACTTGCAAAAGATCTAAAGATTAAGGTTGCAATCATAAGAGACCGAGATAAGGGAACTATTGAAGATTATAACCGTTTGTATTTCGGCGAGGAGCCTCTTGAGGATATGAAAGTCTTCTAGATAAAGATCAACCCCCATTGAACAGTCTTTTGTATATATCAATGAAAAAGAACTACAGAAACTTAGTGATACTGTCAGGTGTAAAAAAGATCAAAGATGATACTCCAGAAAAATTGATTGAGTTCATGGTGAATAATAAAACCGAAATGGGCATATCGTTTGCTAGAGGGAGATGAGAGTTTTAGACGTTCCACAACATATAAAAGATGCATTTAACTGGTTAGATTGGCAAAATAAAGTGTTGGTCGCATGTGCAGGCTCGGGCAAGACTACTTTTCTTGTATCCGAAGTATGGGAGCAGTATCGTAATGATTCTGTCATTTTTGTAACGTTTACGATAACTAACCAAAAAAATATTTCGGATAAGATAATAGAAAAATATGGGTTTCATCCATCCAAAATTAAAGTTATGGGATGGTATGAGTTTTTATTTAAATTCTTCATACTACCTTATAAAGCAGATGTTATTCCGGCACTAAATGGAAAATCAATATCACTGTGCTTTGATTCTGATTACACAAAAACTTATACGACAAAGGACGGGAAAACTTTTTCAAAATATAAAAAAGATGACAAGAAGAAAAAATACTTTACACAAACCTGGGGACTTCATAAGGATCTAGTCTCTGAATTTGCATGTGAGTGTCTCGCAACTAACAAGGATTCTGTGGCAAGACGCTTAAACGAGTCAGCGAATATAATCTGTTTTGATGAGTCGCAAGATTTTGGAGAGACAGACTTTAAAATCATTCATTTAATATGCCGTAATTTCAAGGGTGCTGTTTTAATTGCAACGGATCCTCGTCAATACATATATTCCCCATCAAAGTATCATGGGAAGAATGGAGGTAAGATTCATCAGTTCATCGCGAATAAAGTCAATACTAAAAGACATGAATATGTGACAATTGATGAAACATCCTTATCATATTCTCATAGATGTAATGCTGAAATATGTAAATTGGCATCATTAGTATTCCCAGATGAACCATTGACTCAAGAATGCAAATGTCCACACTGTGCTACTCGGAGAATGGAATATTTCTCTATAAAAGGAGTTTTTGCAGTCAAGGAATCAGACATTGAAAGATTTATAGAACAATTTTCTCCCTTATCCTTAATTCATAGTCGTCGCGAAACATTGACTCTTATAGGTAAATATATGACTATTGGTGATTCAAAAGGGACTGAATCTGATATCGTCTTATTGTATCCTACTGAAGATATGGCCAAATTTGTGTTTCAAGACCGTTCCACATTGTTAAAACCACAAACCAAGAGTAAATTATATGTTAGTGTGACAAGAGCTAGACATTGTATCGGTATCGTTTATCGTCAAAAGTACAGATTTAGCAATGACCTAATCCCTTTTTGGAACAATACATATATCAAAATATAATAACTTATTGTATTCTTTACTCTGACCATTTTATAGTATGTCCAATGAATAACCTGTTGTATAAATATTTAGATATTAACGGTGCTATAATGATGCTATATTATATCAATTTGATGTATGCTAATGCAACTACATTTAATGATCCGTTTGACTGTCACCCATCTTTGATTGACTTTTCTAAAGTGCCATCTGAAAGATGTAAAATATGGGATGCAACAGTTATTGAAGATTTAGAATCTAATAGATACATAAACAATCGGAACGATTTATGGATCTGTTGTTTATCCAAAGTATATGATTCTCTATTGATGTGGAGTTATTATAACAAACATGTAGGTGTCTGTATAGGTCTTAATATGGAGCATGTTAAAAAATATATCCATGTCGGATATGGTATGATGGTAAGTGCGGAAGGGCGAGAAGTTAAATATACTGACATAATAAGTAAACCAGATTATTACCGTGACCGCGAAGATTTTTTCACATATCAAGTATTCACAAAAGCAAAAGCATGGGAACATGAACAGGAAGTGAGATTGTTCATCTTCAAACCTTCACCAATGTTTATGGCTTTATTACCTTTTCAACAAGATAAACGTGAGTTGAATTGGAAAGAAGTCAGATCATTTGTAAAAATTGGACCGGAATGTTTTGATTCAATATATTTAGGTGTTAATATCTGCGATACCGATAAAGATAGAATAATTCATCTTGCAAAGAAGGTCAATCCTGAAATTAACGTCTACCAGATGATTCCCGATACCAATTCCTTTAATCTGATAGCAACTAAAGTCGAGGAACCATAATTTACATAATTAATTTACGGTCTTTACTATGACGAAGAAGTTTGAGATACGAAATAGTACTGCGGAGTTCCTGATCTTTCTGATAGAGGGGAAGGAGGATGGTGTACAGGTTGTATACCGGAATGAAAGTATCTGGTGTACGCAGAAGGCTATGGCGCAGCTTTTTGATGTGGGTGTTCCGGCAATAAGCAAACACCTTAAAAATATTTTTGAGAGTGGTGAACTTGTCGAAGATATGGTAGTTTCCAAAATGGAAATAACCACTGAGCATGGTGCTATACCGAATAAGACTCAGACTAAAGATGTTACTTTCTACAACCTTGATGCCGTTATATCAGTGGGTTATCGTGTGAATAGTACCCGAGCTACCCAATTCCGACAGTGGTGCACTTTCGTTCTGCGTCAGTTTGCCATTCGGGATATGTGATTGATAAGAAGCGGATGGAGAACGGTTCGTTTATCGGAGAGGACTATTTTGAGCATCTGTTAGCTGAGATTCGGGAGATACGTCTGAGCGAACGCCGTTTCTATCAGAAGTTGACTGACATTTATTCTACTGCGTTTGACTATAACCGTGATGCGCCGACCACACGGCTTTTCTTCAAAAAGGTGCAGAATAAAATGCACTATGCAGTGCATGGACATACCGCAGCTGAATTAATTGTTGAGAGAGCCGATGCGAAGAAAGAACACATGGGACTGACAACGTGGGAGAATTCACCTCACGGGAAAATCGTGAAACCGGATGTCAGTGTCGCCAAGAATTATCTCAAGGAGAACGAGCTTGAAGATATGGGGCGTCTTGTAAATGCCGTCCTCGATATGGCAGAGCGAATGGCAAAGCGTCACATTCCCATGACAATGGAGGACTGGGCGAAACGTATCGACATTATTCTTGAAGCAACCGACGATGCCGTTCTGACCGATGCCGGAAAGATCACTGCTGAATTTGCCAAAAGTTTTGCTGAGTCGGAGTTTGAGAAATACCGCATTGTCCAAGACCGCCTCTTCCAATCTGACTTCGACCGATTCAACGACAACCTTCTTTCATCGGATACAGAATAATCTATTGCCATGGCATACGAAGAAAAATTTAACGAGCTTGTGGAGTTGTCGCATAGCGAAAACTCTGAAATAAAAGAGAAGGCTGATGCGTGGCTTATTAGTATCGGTCTTCAAGGTGCAGCCGAACAGAGGGTCTCGGCGTTTCTGCTTGATTTGGCAATCAGAAACGTAAAGGGCAAAATAACTCGTGACGAAGTAAGCCAACGGTTAAAGGAGCACTATGGAAATACGGAATATGTAGAGCCTAAATCTGAACTTGATGGAGGATATGAAACCATCCCTCCCGATTCTCCAAGAATAAAGGAAATCGAAGAATACAACCGAAAACTGCGCCCAGTTCTATACGCAGAACTTGATAAGAAAAAGAGAACGTAGTGAATGTGAAAAATTTTTACTTTAGTTTCATAAGCTCAGTATAGGCAATGCCATCGGTCAATTTATGATATTGTTTCAATGTCTTTTCTAATCCTAATGCTAACTCCTTTTGAATATATGGAGGGATATTAGCGTCATTAAATCGTTCCACAATTGACTTGATGCTTTGAGTAGGACTCTCAATAACAGCATTGTTATATATCTGGTTATAGTAATAGAATGCCCTATTTTCTGTAGCTAACTGAATTTTTTGCTTGATATAAACTTGCTGTTCTCTTATTCGTTGTGCAACCTTAAAAAAAGTATCAACGCGAGTTCGGGATAAGAACTTTATGTTTTTCAACCAAGCAAAAGACATAGAGTATTGGGCGGCCTTTCAAGGTCGCCTGATTTATTTGTACAGTTTGGTGTTAATCCCAGAGGACAAGCTGCCCGTTTGACTCGGGAACCTCAAAGTCAAAGTTCACTTCCGGCTTTGTGGCGAAGAAACAATACGCACCCATTGCCGCAAGCAGGTTCATGAGGAAGTTGTGTACACTACGATGGCGGGAGTGGACGAGCTGCGCCACATTCTTCAGCATGTCGTTTATGGATTCGATGATGCTCCTTTACGAAGCATCATCCTGTCATAGAACGGCATGAGACGCTGTTTCATGTTCGAGCGAAGACCTGTCTCAATATGTATGCCGTCATCCC
>PDYJ01001597.1_pt1 | contig 12883 bp, 9 predicted proteins | sample 1430841 | NCBI WGS metagenome assembly PDYJ01 (sample SAMN07237672, study PRJNA390542) | Gut metagenome, whole genome shotgun sequencing project. | isolation source: fecal pellets | host: Mus musculus | place: USA: New York, NY | collected 2016-10 | reverse complement strand
TCTGCCAGTACCCTGCAATCAGGTAATGAACCGCTACCTGAAAGAGATAGGAAACATCTGCGAGATAGACAAGGTGCTGACCACTCACGTTGCCCGCCACACCTATGCGACAGTATGCCTGTCACAGGGAGTACGTATCGAGAATGTCTCGAAGATGCTCGGACACACAAGCATCAAGATGACCCAGCACTACGCCCGGGTACTCGATTCCTCAATCATGGAGGATATGCAGAATATCCGTGAGGTTATGGCCGGAGACCTCTTCTCCAAAAAGAAACGGGAACGGAAGATAAAACAGTAACCACCAAACGACAACAGAGGCAAGAGTCCGGTTAAGGATTCTTGCCTCTGTCATATTCAAGGATTGTAAATTACATTACGATAATTGCTCATCAAGAGATTATCTACATCTTTTTCAGAATAGAGGTACTTGCCGCCTATTTCATAGTAAGGCAATATACCACTATTCCGGTAATCGTGAAGAGTGCGTCTGCTTACTCTGAGCCGTTGCGCCAGCTCCGCGTCCGTGAGAAAAGCATCGTTATTAAGAATCGGACGACAGTTCTCGCAGATATGATTCAGAGCGTCTTTAAGTTCCTTGCAACGGCTGAAAAACATTCTCACCCTTTCATTACGTTTGGTAAATACAATATCAATCATAATTTAGCCTTCTGCATGATTATATATTTCGCAATATCGTTTGCGAGATACATCACCCTGCCATCGATCTGTATGAAAGGAATCTTTCCAGCCGCCTTGAGATTATTTAGATGACGTGTGCTCATTCGTAATATTGCAGCGGCTTCATTGGTTGTAATGAGTTCATCCGGTTTCTTTGAGACGAGGAGTCTTGAAATTGTCCTGACTAAAGAATGAAGATATTCCACCTGCTCGAACATTGATTCCAGAATATCCTCATCAATCTCTACTGTTCTCATCCGTATATCTTGGCGGCTTTGGCGGAGAATGTCACGCCGAAACGGTTGTCGATTACCAACGATTCGCAGAACTTGCGGCCTTTGCGGTCGATGAAGCCGTAGATGGGCGATGTGTATTTGTATCGTACAAGCTGCTCGATGTCCTTGTCGGTCAGGTCGTAGCCGTGGAAGTGGCGCGGGATTGAGAATCCGCAACATTCACAGGCTATTGTAGCCGGGAACACGGTCAGCCCGTGGTTGCCGCATTTCGGGCAGGTGTAGCCCGAAACCTTGCTGGCAAAGGATTTCTTGTCGGTGATGAGCGAGAGAATAAGGGGATGAAGCCAGTTCTCATAATCCCTCATTACAGGCTTTGTGGGTTTGCGGTTCTCCGCGAGCGCGTCAGCCTCGTCTATCTGGGTGATGTACTTGCCGATGTCGGCGAGTTCGAGGTGGCCGGCGTGCGAAAGAAGCACACGCGCCTTCTCCGTCGGTTCAATGTCGCCAAGCAGATATTTTACGAATCCGTTGTCGATGAGACGCTGGAGGCAGGCTCCGCAGTCGCGGTAGCTGCTCACGGGAAGAAGCGAGGGTGTATCACCACCTGTGTTGACCAGTTCATTGAGGTCGTGCAGAAATGTTGCGGCGGTCAGGGTTTCGGGTGAGTGCTCCGAGAACGAGTAGATGCTCACACCTGAGATTGTAAATTCTATATTACCCGTTACACATTCCGCATCATCGGGCAGTTCGGCTGTGCCAAAAAGACCGACACCTTCGATATTTGCCGCGATTCCCACCTCTATACATCTTGCTGAGTCAAAAGCCATTTCTGTACGGATGTTGATGAGTTCATACACACGCTGCTCGTCGTCGCTGAGAAAAAGAGGTGTACGCTCGGTGGTGATGATTCCGTGGCAATAAGGTATCTGCTCTTCGGGGCAGAACGGAAACGCCTTTGCCTCCGGGAAGCGACGTTCAATGTGACGTTTCAGATGATGAGGCAGCGAGGAGACCGAGGTGCGGGGTGAAGATATAAGCCCTTTCTCGAAAAGAAGGTCTGCGGCCGCCATTGTTCGGGCGGGCAGGAATCCCAGTTCCTCGATAGCCACCTCCTGAAGGGTAACCATGTTGAGCAACTCGTGTCGCCACTCCACCTTCGGGTTGACCTCCACGACCTCAGCCATGACAGTTTTGCCATTAAGTTTCATGAACTTGTCATACAAGCTCTGAGCCTCTGATTTCTTTGTCCAGAGTTCAGCCGGTGCCAACTGGACAGATTTCCCATTCCAATTTCCGGTGATGCCGACGCCATAGCGGGTCTTCTTTGGGAGCTTGACTTTCATGTTGTCGTAGCTGTTGCAAAGGAGCCAGAGCGCGGCGATGTCCATACGCTCCATCGGGAACGACTGCTTGCCATACATCTGGGCGAAAGCCTGTTCCACATTGGCACGGAACAGAAAGTTCATTCCGTGGTGAACGAAACCGGAGCGGGCTATACGTGTGATGTTGCGGCCTGACTCGCGGTTACGGTAGGCATAGGTTATCGCCCGGTTGCTCAGTGTGGTCAGCCACATACGGCTGATACGGCGTCCGGCTTTTGCTGCCTGACATAGAATAGCGAATAGAGCCTGAGCCTCACTTCCGTTGTTTGAGGCGAAGATGACCTCTGCGGCCTGCTCGACAAGAGCCTGAAGCCTGACGACCGTGCTTTTGTCCTCGTCGCTGACCTTGAATTTACCTCCCACATTGTCAGCACGGATACCGTACAGGTATCTCTTGGGGATAAAAGGGAGCGTCTTGATGAAGTCGCTGCCGCCGGCGTAATACTGAAACGGAGCCGGCTCGACGAGACTGGACTCGACGGAGGTGATGACGATGCTGCCGGTGTCGTTGGTGTAGTCGCCGTTTTCGGTACGGTCTGTGCAGTTGAGGGCACGGGATACAGCGAAGGCGATTTGAGCGGAGTGTGCGATTACGAGATTCATAATATTATTTATTTTATTGATTATTACTAATTTGAATTATTAAAAGAGATTTCGGAAAGACATGGGGAGAGTCTGCCTCCCCATGTCGGTGAAGAGGACAGCCATTAGAGAATGGCAGGTATTATGTCAGTCGGGGATTATAATTTCGGTCCCTTCAGTCTGAGCTGCTGCTCTTGCTGCTGTTCGTTCTTGGGAGCCGTCTGACCCTTCTGGAGCGGGTCTGTGATGTTTTTCGTAGCCTCGTTGGTCTTCCCTTGATTGTTCACGGCATACTGGGTCTTGCTCTCCTCGGCCACACCGACAACATTCTTGTTGTCGGCATAGTGATATTCAGTGACCGGACGCTGTTTCTCCTTGTTGAACTGTAGAAATACCGTGCAGGGCTGACCCTGCTTGTCAGTGACATTTACCATCTCGATCTTTTTACCAGCCATATAGTCGGCAATCTGCTGTTCTGTGAAATGTGTAGAACCCCACTTGGTAATACGTTTGGGGTTGCCATCAGAATCAACCCATGTATTACGTTGTTGTGTCTCTCCGGACTGCTCCTGTTTGAGCGACTGCGTGCGGACGAACTCGACATCACACTTGTCGGCATTATACTGGAGGTCGCTGGTAAACTTGCGTCCGTTGTTCAGCTCGATTTCCTTACCATGTACCACGCCGCCGTCTTTCAGGATACCTATCTCTTTCATCGAAAGCTCGGTCTTGCCGATGTGGTTCTTTATAAAGATTTTATCCACAGGCATGGCCTCGATTTCGTTGGTAAGACGGTCAACGCTGACCAGACATTTCTTCATCTCCCCTGTCATGGGGTCGGCAAGTTCCACAACTTTGCCGAGGTTGCCGGTTTTGAGAAGCTGCTCCTTATCTTCTTTCGAGAACTCGTAGCCACGGAAGGGAACATCAAGTTTGGGCTCGTTCTTGATGAAGTGTGGCGCAAGTGTAAAACTTCCGTCGGGTTGCTCCTTGAAGGAAAGTCGGGCATCAAGAGTGAATTTCTCATCTCCGAACTGTGGGGTGACGGTAAAAAGCTGGGGCGACTTGTGATTGTAGAGCATCGACTGTAGCGCGCCGGACTGTTCGAGTGTCTCTCGCTTAACGCCCCACTGCTGTTCGATGGTGGCCCAGTCAATCCTGTTGGGGTCAACGGGAGTCGCCTTGGCTGCGGTGGTTGTCACTTCCTGACTGGCCTGCACACTTTCCTGTTCAGGCTTAGGCTCTGCTTCCGGTTCCTGCTGTACTTCCGTCGTGGTCTGTTCCTGTGCCGGAGTCTGTTCTTGTGTCTGAGCCACAGGCTTCACCTCAACCTCGTAAGGCTTGAGCATCTCGCCGTTTGACGCCGGGTCTTGGATTAGGTCTGCCATTGCCGGAGCGATAGCGTCATAGCGGTCGGCAGGGAGTTTGAAGAAGCCGAACAGCGATGGATTCTGCGCCTGACGGATGAAATTGGAGATGAACGCCTCGATGGGGTTCTGGTTTTTGTTGAACTTAACGAGATCGCTCAACTTGGCAGTCTTGGCGTCTGCCATCTTCGGGGTGCCGTCGGGGTTCTGACCGACGACTGCGCCTACCTGTCCCGTCTCGTTGTTGCGGGCAATCAGCACTTCCTGTTCCTGGATATTTTCCATAAACTTATATAGGGGGATTTTATGGCACCTTAGCTGGTGCCGAGGTTATTGAATCTTTCATTGCGGAGTTTTCTACGCTCCATTCCTTCCGGGCTGCGTGAACTGACAAATGTACGGTCGATATATTCCTGCACCTGATGCTCGTAGTGGAATACCACTGAGCCGTCCTTGCTGATCATATACTCGATTTCATCGTCAGCCCTTAGTTGTCGGATTTTTCTCACGCTGAAGCCGAATAGCTTCATCACATGCTCGGTGAGATAAATCATGCGGCCGTTGATTGAGAGTATGGGAGGCTCTTTCTTCTTCATCATGCACCTGAGCATCTCAAGCATGATTCTTATCGCGGCCTTGGCGAACTTCGGGAATGTTTCCACGTCGTTATAGTCAATTTCAGTTTTTTTCATTTTGCGTTTCGTTTTCGATTACGATGCAAAATTACAGAGCCTGTATCCCCCCGTTGGGAGAGTACCCCAAAGCAGCCCTCTCGTAAATTTTATCTCACTGATAATCAGTCTTATAAAATTGTTAAAGTGCAAATTTTGGGGTACTAACCTTTTATAATTATTTGAAAGACAGGCGATTTATGTACTTCAAAAGTATGTCGGAACAGGGATTGAATGGAAAATGTCGCTTGTCGTGTCACATTGAGGCATTGCGAGGCTACCGAGTACCATAGTCCCCGGAAATGATGAATGCCTCTTTCATTATGGTTTTCTTTGCAGTGTGAAAGGATTCACGCCCTATAATTTCCCCCAACCTTTTTATGAAAAGAAAGAATGATGGCCGAGGCTACGACCTCGACTATTATAATCTGTATCTGCGCCGTTACCTGACGGTGCATCATTTCCCCGAAGCCGATGATGACCTGCTTATTGCCGCACGCGCCGAAGCTGCGGCTAACATTTATGTGGAATCAAGGCTGGCCGGGGATGAAGTCTATATATCCTCCGAGAAAGCCATTGCCCGTCTGCTTGATGGCTTTGAGATTTCGCCATACGATTTTGTAAGCGGCATACTTGCAGACGAATTTTCGGATCATATTTCTCTTGATGAACGTTCCATCGAGTTCTGGACTTATACGCTACTGGAAGAATTGCAGCAGGAGTTCAAAGATGTGGAACTGAGCGAAGAATATCTCAACACCAACGAAGGTGTGATTCTAAAGCTGGTAATCTCCGGTCGGATTGCCGAATATTTCGACGAATATGGCCTTTAACCGATTACAGACCATGCGCGACAACATTGAGGCTATCAGGCTTGTCCTGAAGCTCGGTGTTGCCGGACGCACAGCGCAGACTCCCGAAGAGCGGGAGATACTGCACAAGTATGCCGGGTTCGGCGGGTTGAAGTGTATCCTCAATGATGCCAATGAGTTGGCGGATGCAGCCAAGTGGAGCAAGTCGGATATTGAATTGTTCGCACCTACGGTTGAACTGCGTCGCCTTATCCACGACTATTCGCATGACGACAAGGAGTTTAACCGCTATATGGAGTCGCTGAAAGCGTCAACGCTGACGGCTTTCTATACCGACGACCGCATTGTAAATGCTCTCGCTGATGCACTGAAATATCAGGGTGTCGAAGTTAAAAAGTTTCTGGAGCCGTCGGCCGGTCAAGGTGCTTTCATTGATTCATTTCTACGGATTTACCCCGGCGCGGAGTGCCTATCGTTTGAGAAAGATTTGCTGACAGGTAAAATCTTACAGGCTCTGCATCCGTCCACTACTGTGAATATTGAAGGCTTTGAGCGTATCGACCCCGATTTCGACGGTTATTTCGATGTAGCGGCCTCAAATGTTCCTTTCGGTGATTTCGCGGTTGCAGATCCTAAATATGCAACGAGCAAGGAAATTGGCTACCGTCAGGCGGCGAAGTCGTTGCACAATTACTTCTTTCTCAAAGGTCTCGACCAAGTGAGAGAGGGAGGTCTGATTGCCTTTATCACATCGCAGGGTGTGATGAACGCGGCTTCGCCCTTTATAAGAATGGAACTTGTGAAACAGGCTGACCTTGTGGCAGCTCTGCGTTTGCCCAACAATACTTTCAGCGAAAACGCCGGAACTGATGTTGGCTCTGACCTGATTATTTTCCAGAAGCACACAGGGAAGAAGTCATTGTCGGCTGATGAGGAATTTTTCATCCAGTCGGTTGTTGACCGAGGTACGAAAGTTCCGGGCAACAAGTTCTTTCAGGCTTTTCCGCAGAATGTAATCTGTACCGATGCAAAGGTTGGTACTGACCAATATGGCAAACCGGCTATCGTGTACCACCATGACGGTGGTATCAACGGCATAGCCGAGGATTTGCGAAAGGCACTTGACGAGTCGTTGCACCTGCACCTGAATCTGGAATTGTATAATTCCAACGGTATCAAGCCGCCTACGCCTGACCCGGTTGCTCCAACTCCTACGCCTAAACAGGAGGTAAAGGAGAAAGCTCCGAAAGTGGAAAGGAAGTCGAGCCTCACCAATACGCCTCTGATGCAACAGTATCAGGAGATGAAAAAGAAACATCCCGATGCTGTACTGCTGTTTAGAGTGGGCGATTTCTATGAGATTTTTGGCGAGGATGCGGTAAAAGCGTCGGAGATTTTAGGTATTACACTCACCCGCAGAGCCAACGGCAGTGACAAATATATAGGGCTTGCCGGATTTCCACATCACGCGCTCGACGCATACCTGCGTAAGCTCGTAAGAGCCGGGCAACGTGTGGCTATCTGTGAGCAGCTCGAAGACCCGAAGCTGACAAAGACCGCCAAGCAAAAGGTCGTAGAGATTGTTACGCCCAATGCCGAAATACAGAAGGTTGAGCAATCCGAGAGTGTGCCATCTACACCCATTCCGGAACAGGCGAAGGAAATAGAAACCGACGGCGGCCCGGATTACTCCGACAATCCCGACCCGCATCTGTTTGCCTATAACCTTTTCGGAGAACTGGAGCCGAGGGACGCGCCAAAACACCAGCGTCCCGCCGTGCCAAAGAAAGAGAAGGAGGAAAAGCCGGTCGAAAAGCCGAAACCGTGGGCTGATGCCAAACCGTTACCCATAAACAAATTCCGACCGCTCACTGACAAGGAGCTGGAATTTTACGGTTCTCTGAACTGGGACGATAATCCGCCTATCAACGGATTCTACGAAGCGATGATGTCAATCGCATACGCCCAGCTTGCGGAACGTGAGCGTCAGGCGGCTGAAAAAGAAGCCGATAAGGATTATAAATCCGAAACTATCGTCGAGGGTGGCACTGTAATCGAGAAAACCGAAGGCTACTTCATTCCCAGCAGACAGCCAATAGTGGAGGCGAAAAAGCCGGAGAAGGCCGAGGTGGATATGTCACCCCGTCCTTTCTCGGAGGATATTCAGTTCTTCCACCACAACGGCAGTATGGTGGTGCAGGACGGTCTTGTGGGCTTCCTCTCGGAAGTCCGCAAGAATGGTGCTACATTCAATCCATTGGAATTGAAGCCGGAACAGGCGAAACGCGCCATGCTCTATGTCACTCTGTCGGAAACTTATCAGCAGCTTTATAACTATGAGGCTGAGACCCATGAACCGTCAGAACATCTGCGCGAACACCTCAATCAGTATTATGATGAGTTTGTGGAGAAATACGGCAACCTAAATGAGAAAAAGAATGTAAAATTTATCCTCATGGATGCCAACGGCAGGGACGCACTGGCATTGGAGCGGGGCGAGAATGGTCGGTTTGTCAAGGCTGACATTTTCGACCATCCGGTATCATTCGCGGTTGACGAGGTTACTTCGGTGGATACACCGCTGGAGGCACTGACTGCATCACTTAATAAATATGGTGTCGTCAACCTTGAATATATGTCATCGCTTGTGGATATGGATGAGGATTCATTGGTAGATAACCTTGAAGGACACATATATTATAATCCGCTTGTCAGCAGCTATGAGGTCAAAGACCGTTTCATTGCTGGAAATGTAGTGGCAAAAGCCGATAATGTCAGGGCATGGATTGACCATGAGGAAGAACGGATAAAGGACTTTCCCGGATATGACGGTGTAGAACCTTTCATAGCATTGTCGAAAGATTCGCTCAATGCGTTGGAGGAAGCACGGCCCCGCCGCATCGAGTTCGATGAACTGGATTTCAACTTCGGTGAGCGATGGATTCCAACGGGTATCTACTCCGCTTATATGTCATATCTATTCCACACCGATGTGAAGATTGCCTATTCTTCATCTATGGATGAATACTCGGCGGAGGCATCAAGAAAGAACATGACCATCTGGGAGGAGTTCTGTGTCAGAGGCTATTACCGCACATACGATGGAATGAGCCTGTTGAAACACGCACTCCACAATACCGTACCCGACATCAAAAAGTCGGCAGGTAAAGATGAAAACGGCAACGACATCAAAGTGCCGGATAACGAGGCTATCCAACTCGCCAATACCAAGATTGACGAAATCCGAAACGGATTCAGCGAATGGCTCGAAGCCCAGTCGCCGGAGTTCAAGGAAAAACTCGTTGACCTCTACAATGACAAGTTCAACTGTTTCGTGCGCCCTCAGTATGATGGTTCACATCAGACATTCCCTGAGCTGAATATGAAATTATTGGGTGACAGGTATGGAATCCACTCCATTTACCAGTCGCAAAAAGACTGTATATGGATGCTGAAACAGAACGGAGGCGGAGTGTGCGATCACGAGGTGGGGACAGGTAAAACACTGATAATGTGTATAGCAGCGCATGAAATGAAACGTCTTGGGCTGGCTCACAAACCGATGATTATCGGCTTGAAAGCCAACGTCGCCGAGATTGCCATGACATATCAGAGTGCCTATCCCAATGCCCGGATACTGTTTGCCGATGAAAAGAGTTTCAAGGCTGACAACCGCGTAAATTTCTTCAATCAGATCAAGAACAACGATTATGACTGCGTGATAATGTCGCACGACCAGTTCGGGAAAATCCCGCAGTCGCCGGAGATGCAGCAACAGATTCTTCAGGCGGAGCTTGATACGGTTGAGGAGAATCTTGAAGTGCTGAAACAGCAGGGCCACGATGTTAGTCGTGGTATGCTCAAAGGCTTAATCAAGCGTAAGGAAAACCTGACCGCCAAGATTGCGACCATTCAGTACCAGATGGATCAGAACAAGGATGCTGTCGTTGACTTCAAGCAGATGGGTATCGACCACATTTTTGTGGACGAGTCGCACCAGTTCAAGAACCTGATGTTCAATACCCGACACGACCGTGTGGCGGGATTAGGCAACTCGGAAGGCTCACAGCGTGCGCTGAATCTTCTCTACGCCATACGCACCATTCAGGAGCGGACGGGCAAAGACCTCGGTGCTACTTTTCTCAGCGGTACGACAATCAGCAACTCGCTCACCGAATTGTACCTGCTGTTCAAGTATCTACGCCCGAAAGAGCTTGAAAGGCAGGATATACGGTGCATCGACGCTTGGCTGGCGATTTTCGCAAAGAAAACAACCGACTTCGAGTTTAATGTCACCAATAGAATTGTGCAGAAAGAGCGTTTCCGTTACTTTATCAAAGTGCCGGAGCTTGCGGCATTCTACAACGAGATAACGGATTACCGCACGGCGGAGGATGTAGGCGTTGACCGTCCTGCAAAGAACGAGATACTGCATAATATTCCTCCGACGCCGCAACAGGAGGACTTCATCGAGAAACTGATGAAATTTGCCGAGAGTGGCGATGCCACCATACTGGGGCGAGAACCGCTGTCACAGACCGAAGAAAAGGCGAAGATGCTTATTGCCACAGACTATGCCCGCAAAATGTCAATGGATATGCGTCTTATAGACCCTTCGTATGACGATGATCCCGGCAACAAGGCCAGCCACTGCGCCCGGATGATAGCGGAATATTATCGGAAGTATGATGAACATAAAGGCACACAGTTTGTATTCAGTGATTTGTCAACATACAAGCCCGGGGAATGGAATGTCTATTCCGAAATCAAACGAAAGCTGATAGAGGATTACGGTATCCCGGCACATGAGATTCGTTTTATTCAGGAATGTAAGACCGACCGTAGCCGGAAAACACTGTTTCAGGCGATGAACGATGGCGATGTACGCGTGCTTTTCGGTTCGACACAGACGCTTGGTACGGGAGTAAACGCTCAAAAGCGGGTTGTCTGTATTCACCATCTTGATATACCTTGGGTGCCGAAAGACCTTGAACAAAGAGACGGCAGAGGTCAGCGACACGGCAACGATGTCGCAAAACTGTACGCAGGGAATAATGTTGACATTCTGATATATGCCGTGGAGAAAACTCTGGACTCCTACAAGTTCAACCTTCTTCACTGCAAGGCAACATTCATCAGCCAGCTCAAACGTGGCGCGCTTGGAACAAGAACAATCGACGAGGGCGCGATGGACGAGCAGAACGGCATGAACTTCTCGGAATATATGGCTATTCTCAGCGGCAACACCGACCTTCTCGAAAAGGCTAAACTTGAAAAGCGGATAGCGGCACTGGAGTCTGAACGCAAAGCCCACAACAAGGGTATCTCCGATTCCAAGTTTAGGCTCCAGACCATCAGCCACGACATTGCCAACAACGAGGCGGCAATAAGTCGTATGAAGGAGGATGCAGCCCGATATGCGTCGGTTGTCCAGCGAGATAAAGACGGCAACCCCGTCAACAATCTCACTATCGACACTTGCAACCTCCGTGACGAGCAGAACATGGGTATCCACCTTCAAGGTCTGGCGATGAAAACCGACACCCACGGACAGTACAAGCGTATCGGAGAAATCTATGGCTTCCCCATCAGCATTATCTCCGAGCGTAATTTTGTTGACGGCAAGGAGACCGTTCAGAACCGCTTTGTGGTCGAAGGCAACTACAAATACAAGTTCAACAACGGCTTCATAGCAATGTCCGACACCCATGCCGCCTGTATGAACTTCGTCAACGCATTGGAGAAGATACCCGGCATCATCGAGCAGTATGAGGAACGCACCGCCAGACTCAAAGCCGACGTTCCCCAGTTCGAAGCTATCGTCGCCAAGCCGTGGGGCAAGGAGGAAGAACTGAAAGGTTTAAAATCCGAACTTGCAGCCCTTGATCGCAGGATTACCGCTGAACTCACACCAAATAAAGAGGAACAGAACGGCGAGGAAAACAAGCAGGAAAAGGATTCACAAAATGTCTCTGTTGCTGAAGCTAAATCTAATGGCAATAAGGAGTCAATGGTTGCAGAACCATTTTCAAGGTATCGTGCCAGAGTTCCAATTTTTGGGATGTGCCATCCCAAACTATAATTAAAAAATAACTAAAAATGGGGTCTGGCGAAAGTCGGATCCCATTTTCATATTCAGACAATACAATATGAGCGTATTGTAATAACGCGAGTTCGGGATAAGGAACACCATAAAAAAGTTGAATCGGCAGCTTGAAAAAGCTGTCGATTCTTTTGGTAATATCACTGATATTTAGTAATTTAGAGGAACAAACAATAAATACTGTATCATGATTACCGAAAGTAAAGTTACTGAAATTTTTTGTATTGCAGATGATTTCTGCAAGGAATTTGATGGTGAGATGGCAAAAAAATGCACTTCCGTCCACAACTGACACTCCAAAACGGAAAAGAAAGCGCATGATGTCGGATGCCGAGGTCATCACGATTCTGATCTGTTTCCACTTCAATTCGTACCGAAACTTCAAGCACTATTATCTGGGATGTGTGCGCATTCACTGGAAGCATCTGTTTCCGCAGACATTCTCCTACAACCGCTTCGTGGAGGTCCATGCCCCGATGTTTTGTGGCTATGACCATGTTCCTGCGGCTCGCGTGTTTCGGAGAGTGCACGGGGATAAGTTTTGTGGACAGCACCTGCATTCCGGTCATACACAACAAACGCCAGTTCAGCATGAAGGTATTCAAGGATATTGCTGCCAAAGGGAAGAGTACGATGGGATGGTATGTCGGCTTCAAACTGCATCTGCTATGCAACGAAAAAGGAGAGCTGATCAACTTTGTACTGACACGCGCCAATGTGGATGACCGCAATGAGTCAGTCATCGACACGCTGACTGACAAGGTGCTCGGAAAACTATACGCTGACAAGGGATATATATCGCAGTCTCTTTTCGGGCATCTTTGGATGACGGCATACATATTGTGACAGGTCTTCGCTCGAACATGAAACAGCGTCTCATGCCGTTCTATGACAGGATGATGCTTCGTAAAAGGAGCATCATCGAATCCATAAACGACATGCTGAAGAATGTGGCGCAGCTCGTCCACTCCCGCCATCGTAGTGTACACAACTTCCTCATGAACCTGCTTGCGGCAATGGGTGCGTATTGTTTCTTCGCCACAAAGCCG
>PDYJ01001584.1_pt1 | contig 12890 bp, 13 predicted proteins | sample 1430841 | NCBI WGS metagenome assembly PDYJ01 (sample SAMN07237672, study PRJNA390542) | Gut metagenome, whole genome shotgun sequencing project. | isolation source: fecal pellets | host: Mus musculus | place: USA: New York, NY | collected 2016-10 | reverse complement strand
TTTTTGTTGGCGGCGATGCTGGCGCATCAGCTGGCGGGTGAAATCACGTTCGGCATCCTTGAGCTTAAAGAGTTGTTGTGGCGTAAGGATGGATTTGAAATCCTTGAAGTATTTCATCTCGATCTCATTTTCGCGGCCTTTAAGTTCATAGGCTGCTTCAGCAGCTTTTCATATTCCAGATCTGTAGCTTTGTCTCCTTTGCGCATAGTCTGCTGGTAGAGTTGTCCGGCTTCCTCCTGAACTTTTCTGACTTCATCTTCCATTGAATTGTAAAGAGGCAGAAAAGACGTTTTCTGTTCATCATTAAGCGCGAGCTTTTTGATGAGGAAATCGTTCTTGTATTGCTGAATTTCTTTCATCCATGTCACCCGTTCACGCTCTGACGGCGCTGAGCCTGGATTGACAGTGGTGAAACTGTAGCGGCGGCTATAGAGAAGACAATGGAAAAGATGATCTGTTTCATGAAGGTGCGGTGGTTTGATAAAGACGAGATATGGGTCAGATGTCAGAAATGGGGAATTCCGGATTTTCCGGAATCACGGTCGAGTCGGTGAATTCATCTGTCAGTTCTTCTTCACAGACAGATGGATCAAATCCGGTTTCATAGAGATCCTGCATCAGCTGATATTCGCTGATATCTCCCTCGTTTATAAAATATTCGTTGATAAAGTGATCGTTGTTCAAAGCAGCAGTCATGACAGGATTGTTGTCAATTGAGAGCCCGGAAGAGTCGGTGCGCATCAGGTCAAACATTTTCATCATGCACCATACACCCATGAACATTGCGGCAAGATACAGATATGGTCTCACCCGCTGCCATGCAGTGTGTGGCATGACCTTAGGCTGAGGCTTTTCCCATTCCATTTCAGGAAGCGAAGCGGCCATGCGTGCGGCAAAATCATCGAAATAACCGTCTGGCACGGTCATTCCGTCGTTTCGAGCTGCCTTTGTCAATATATCTTTCATCGTGTCTCTTGTTTTTTGAAGCTTAAAATTGATTACAATTTTATGATTAGACTCTCCGGACAGAATTTAGTTTAATCAGAGTCTGCAAAAAATTGTTCGATTTTTTTTACAGCGAGATGATATGATGCCTTCAAGGCTCCGACAGATGTTCCCATGATTTCTGACATCTGTTCGTATTTCATGTCATCATAGTAGCGCATGTTGAAAACAAGGCGCTGCTTTTCAGGGAGTGTGGCTATGGCGTTGCGGAGTTTTAGCGCAAGCTCGTCGCCGTCAATGTTAGTGTCTGCCTGAATGAGAGCTATGAGTTGAGATTCATCGTCATCGAGTGAGATCCTCGTCTTTTTTTCTCACGCTCAAGATAGGAGATGCTTTCGTTTACTGCGATTTTATACAGCCATGTTGAAAGTTTGGCATCTCCACGGAAATTTTCTATGTTCTGCCAGGCTTTTAAGAATGTGTTCTGGAGGATATCATCGGCATCGTCATGAAGCTGGACAGTGCGACGGATCAGGCGATAAAGCGGCTCGGAATACAGACGGATGAGGTCATTGAACGCCGCGCGGCATGTCGAGGGTCTCTCAGACGTGCCACGAGAGTCGAGTCGTCAGGCTTAAGATCTTTTTCCATCTGTAAAGTGATGATGTTATTTTTACAAAAATAGGAATAAATTGTTAATCAGTTCGCAAAAATAGTCATAATTGATGTTAATCTTAGATCTTAGATTGCCATTGTCTCCCGTTGCGGCAATACAGTGTAAGCAGACAGTCCAGCCGAAATTTTTAATTTTCAGGGCCGGGGCTGTCTGATTATAGAACCATAATATATATGTAATGGTCTCTGATATTATTGACGGGCATATGACCGTATGGTCGGGCTTTCGATGTCTACTCCGTAGTCCTGGGCGCGTTGGAGTATGGCACGGGCCAGTTTCGGTTTTAGATCTTCGGGGCAATATCGGAAGTAGGCTTCGGCAGCACGTACATGGGCTGCGTCAGGCATAGGATATTCCCGGCGTTCAGGAAGACCGAACACGGAATCCGGCATATCTTTGCGCTCTTCGTAGGAAATCTTATCACTCATGACTGTTATTCATTAGCGGGTTAAGCGCCATAGATTTCAGCTTACAGGTTGAAGCGGACACCAACCTGAAGCAGACCTTGCGCTCCAAAACCAAGTTCGCCGAAAATGCTGGTAACACGGGTAAGATTTACTTCAGCTCCGAGTGGAGAGGCCTGGAATGCGAAGTAGGCTTTGTTTTTAGACCAGTCGTCACCGGCCATGTGGGTGATGTCAACACCGATGCCGAGATGTCCGTAAAGTGTTGCTACCCGGTTTCTCCAATAGTCGTAGCGGCCGTTGAGCATGATCACGTGGTAATAGGCATTCGCATCATCTGAGTGCTTGTAGCTCGCCGATGAGAAAGTGTATGAGATACCAAGGTGTGTTTTGGGCATTACTTTGAAGTTGACAGCTGTGGTCAGTGCTCCCCATGCGCTGTTGACTGATCCTCCGTCGTGCATGTCAGTGGCGTCCATCTGAGTGTAGCCGCCGTAACCGATCTGGAGTTGTGCTTTCTGGGCGTGTGCTCCGAAGGCCATCCCTAAAACAGCACACATGATAAGTAGAATTTTTTTCATCTCTTGGTGTTATTAAGTAGTGATAAATAATAGTTTCCGGTGATCGTATCCGGTAATTTGCGATTGGATGCAAATGCGGATTCGGTTTAATAACACTAAATGGAGATGAAAAGTTTATTGCAATGCCATATATTCATTGTCAGGATATCAATATCCGGGGCCAATGTAATGAGGTATCAATACCATTGCACGCCGTTGGAGTATGATGAGCGTTTGTCATACTTGAGGTCTTGCAGGAGCGAGGATTTGACTGATATGTGGAAATTGTAGCTCTTGTATGGTCCTACCGGCACGAAGCTTGCGCGCATGGTGAAGCAGTGCATGTCACGCGAGATATTGCAGTTCATGTAGGCGAGTTTACGGGTGTCGAAGTTGTAGCTGGCCGAAAAAACCGAAATTCCAGTTGGCCGTTGGTCTGATATTGCCTGAAAAAGAAAGGTTTTGAGTTATCTTGCCTTTGTATTCCAGTTTTTTGTAGTCGAATTCTCCATAGCCGTAATTGACGGAGTAGTTGAATGTGAGATTCCAGGGCACACTCCATTTCATGTAGCCGTCATCGTCAAATTCCATGCCGGAATTTTTCTTGCTGCTTTTTCGGGTGGGGCTTTCGTAGTCAGATGTTGTTTCGGCAAATTCCTGATCCATGCTTTGGGCTTTGCCGTTGTCTTTTTTGTCTTTTTTATCCTTGTCTTTGCCGAACAGCTTTTTGAAAGTGTCGTTGTTGAAGGTGTAGCTGAACGAAGTGCCTGTGCTTGAAAGCTTGCCCCAGCCTTTGCCTTGAGATATGCGGAGCTTGTTGACACGCACGGGGTTGCCGGCTGAGTTGAGCGCATAGGTATAGACATCCCAGGTTGCCGAGAGGTTAAGGTTGAAGTTCTTGACCAGACGGAGCATTATTGAGGTGTTGAGATTTGACCAGCGCATTGAGTCGGCGGCAAAGTTGTAACTTTGTGACAGCGAAAGGTTTTCGATCAATGAAATTTTCTTCTCCCCGATCGAGTCTTTGTCTGACTTGACTTTCATTTCCAGATTGTTGGCAAGCGAGATGCTTATGGCGCCTGTTTTGCCTTGGCCGGGGACTCCGAACAGTGAGTTCGGAAGTAGGAGTAGGTGCGTGTCTGCATCTCTCCTTTGGCGTCAGGATACTGGTAGGATCCGTAATAGCCGAAAAATTTCGATGCAAAGTCCGGTGATCCGGTAAAAGAGATTGTGGGGGTGAGCACGTGGCGGATCATCTTGACCTTGTCGCCCAGAAATGGCAGCGGCTGGAAGAAGCCGTAGATTTTGGTGTCAAGCGATACTGCGGCACTGAAGTCCCAGACGTTATAGAAATTATAGGTGGTGTCAAGGACCTCGGCGGAGGCATTCGGATCCCACTGCCGGCGGACTTTGGTTGAATACATTCGGTCGGTCAGGTTGATCGACGGGGTGAGGTTGAGGTATTTGAACAGGTTAAAGGTGGCGCTGATGGGGATGCTGTGACGCATGCCGTTGCGCCAATCCTTGATGAGGCTTTTCTTGAAAAATTCATCCTGCTTTGCAGTCAGGGAGTTGTTGAACTGACCTGAATAGGAGAGTTTGATTTTTTCATACCATTTCTCTTCACCCACAGCGCGTTTACGCTTGAAGGGATAGAGCTGAGACATGGTTATGGTGAAGTTGGGGAAAGAGACGGCAAGAGTTGAGTCCTGGGAGCGCTGGGAGATGTTGGCTGTTGTCGAGACGGACCATTTTGAGTTGGGAAAACGGTAGGTCATGTTGATCGTACTGCTCTTTGTGTTTTCGGTGAAAGCGTTTGAGTAGTATGAGTTCAGGTCGTTTCGCGTATAGCCGCTGGTGGTGAAGTTCACGCTTGCCGAGAGACTCATGTTGGGGTTGGCTTTTGAGTCCTGGCTGTGGTTCCAGAGCACCTGGAAGTTGGTCGACTTAGTATAGTCGGGCATTCCTTTGTCGCCGGTGATGGTCTTGAGATACGAGATGTTGAATCCTCCGGAATATTTGTATCGTTTGACATAGCGCGATTCAGCGCGCAGGCCCCAGGAGCCGAGGGTGTAGATCTCGCCGGTGAGGGCAAGGTCAATGTTGTCGCTGAGTGCGAGGTAGTAACCGCCGTTACTGAGATAGTAGCCGCGGTTGTAGTCATCGCCAAAGGTGGGGAATATGATACCGGATGAATATTTTTCAGAGAATGGAAAGTATCCGAAAGGCACAGCTAACGGGAGTGGCAGTCCGGCAAGCACCATATAGGCCGGTCCGCTGACCACGTCTTTGCCTGGCCGGACTTTGGCTTTTGTCAGTTGAAGATAGAAGTGGGGGTCATCGTGGTTGTCGCAGGTGGTGTAGCGGCCGTTCTGTACATAGAAAGTGTTTTCGTCTATTTTCTTTGTCTGTCCGCCTGTCAGATAGCCTTCGCCCTGTTGGGTGATTACATCGGTGATGTAGCCGTATTCCGTCTTGAAGTTGTAGTGCATTGTTTTTGCCTCATAAGATGTCCCGTTGTCTTCGAATACGGGAGTGCCGAAGAGGTCGCCGACGGAGTCTACGCCGCCCATTGCATAGACGGTGTTGTTGTCGAGATTCATCTCGATCTGTTCGGCATCAAGTTTGATGTTGCCATAGCTGACTTTGCTGTCGCCATACATGAATGCGGTGTTGCGCCCGATGAGCACCATTGAGTCTTGGGCCGAAAAGTCGACAGCATTGTCAAGGTCTACCTTTGTGCGCACGATGTTCGATCCCTTTTCCGGCGGAGTGATGCGACGGCGGCTCAGCTGTGACCGGCGGGTGCTGTCAGGGGTATAGGTGTGGCGTGTTATCTGGCCGGCAAGGCTGTCAGCGGCTATGCCGGCAGAGTCAGTGCTGAGGATAGCCGAATCCGCTGATGCGATTTGCTCAGGCGCAGGCGCTGACCGGCGGTTAGCTGTGGCATCAAAGGGGGTGGCTGGTTTCTGGAATATGATTTCGTCGGAATCCAATGTCTCGGTTGTGTCAGGACTGAGGCTGTCAGCGACGGATATTGGCAGAGGTTCAATTTCTGTAGGCTGGGCTTGTGGCGACGGAATGGATTCCGGTTGCATGACATCAACACCCCCGGCAATTGAACCGGGGTTTACGGAGCGCGAGAATGCACCTACGGAGAGGGCACACAGCAGCACTATTGTGATGATATATAGTTGAGAATATCTCAAAACTGCACCTTAATAGTAAGATAGACGTAGTTCCTTTGGGAAAATGGAAGATCTCGGGATGGAGGTGAAATCTCAGGACCTGTCAGGAAAATCTCTGCAAAGATATAACATTATCCGAAAATAGACAAAGAGCATATGGGATATACAGCATTAATTATTGTAAAAACAGTCATTCGCGCGGTGTTTAGAGTTTGGATTTCAGGCGTGAAGACACGGCTCTTTCATTTAACCTAAAATAAATAGCATATCTTCCCTTACCCGGTTCATTGAGAATCGGGTAATTTTTCCATGTCTGTATATCAAAGAGTTATTCTGGTATCAAAATCTTATTTTTTTCACTTTTGACTTAAAAATCGCATCAGTCTGGTAAAGCTCATCGAGATATGTCTGATCAGTTCGGCCATGCCTTTATTCTTATCCGATTGTTTTTTGCGAAGTCCTTTCCATATTGAGAACACCGAGTAAACGATTCTCTGTATGGTGTCGAGGTTTCGGGCAGCTCTCGTCGACTTGCGTTTTATATTGTCCTGCTGAAGATTGTGGTCCAGTCCCCAGTGCATGCTTTCTATCGACAGTGGTTGCGTACGATGGCTCCTGGCTTCGGAGTATGCGTAGGCATACTGCTGACGTACAGGCGTTTTTCTGAGGTGTGTACTCCTGTTGACTTTTTGACTGTGGACGATTCATACTCTATGATGGTCATGTTTCCGCCCCATTTCTTCTTGTCTGCGATAATGTCCAGTCCGTCATATACGCGGTAGGTTCTCGTCTCTATCCTGCCGTGGGCCAGTTCGGGACCTTCGGTGTAAGAATATACCGGTGTGTGTTCCACTAGCCTGTCCTCAATGCCGTATCGCAATGACGGCTGGTTGGCTTTGAGTTCTATCAGAAAGTCTCCGCCTTTCTTTCTGATTTTCTCGACAATATCCTTCTGCATAGACATTGCGTCGGCTGTGACAATCTTTCCTGCGACATCTATTTTATCAAGGAGTATCGGTATGGCCTTTATCTCGTTGCTCTTTTCCTGACAGGCTTCGGTGGCGATTGTTATGCCGGTGCTGAACGAATAGGCAGAGACGATATCCGGGCTTCGCCCGTTTTTCCTGAACGGTGCCGCGCTCGGCTTTGCCGTCAATGCAGATTATTTCAATGATGCGGCTGGCGCAAGTAAGTCTTTCAAGGAATATGTCTGCGAACTGCTGCATCCTGTCGGCCATATCCATATCGTTGATGCCGTTCTCCACACGGCAAAGCGTGGCCTCAGATGGTACGCCGTTCCTTAACAGGCCCATTTTGTGTAATTTGTTGAGGTTGTATCTGCCGAACTCCAATATCTCGGCTCGTCCGATGCATCCGGCCATACGTCCGAGTATCATCAGCATGATGATATCGTTGAGGCTGTGACGGAAATTGCCTTTGTCCAATCTACGGAAATCCGGCACGGATGAGGCAAACGCTCGAAGTTCTTCCATGATACTGCGCCTTGTGTCAAATTTATTGTGTACTTTTGCGGTATGATCAGGCGCATAGGCGTCAGTCGAACAGACTTGGTCAAGTGGCTTCATTTTTGGCGTAACTCTTTGATTATCACCTATAAAGTTACTAAAAAATCTGCCACTTGGCCAAATTTTCATTGCACTTATTTTCTTGAAAATCAGAGGTTAAAGCCTCTCCGCCCGTACTGCTCTCGCTATAAAATAACACATTTGTCGAGAATGAGACGAAATCTTAAATGAAAGAGCCGTGCGTGAAGATTGAAATTTATAATTAAAACCCAAGATTTGTATTAATAATTGTGATTTTTTGGCTAATTTTGCATTGTAAAACGGGCTGTGGCCCGATTTAAACAAATGCATTTTTAATAAACCATTATAGAGCAAATTTTAAAACTAATGGCAAGACAACATTTTGACATGCTGGATTTCAAGATTCTCAAAATGCTTTCCAGCAATGCTCGCAAGCCGTTTCTTGAGATAGCACGTGAGACTAATGTATCAGGCGCAGCCATACATCAGCGCATACAGAAACTGACTTCGTCCGGCATCATAAAGGGCTTTGAGACAATAATCGACCCCGCATCTGTCGGTTACGAGACTTGTGCATATATAGGCTTTATCCTGCAGGACTCTTCAAAATTCAATGAGGTTGTCCAGTTGCTTAAGGATATACCTGAAGTGGTCGACTGTCACTTCACTACAGGCAGCTATGATATTTTCGCCAAGATCTTCGCCCGCAACAACGAGCATCTTCTTGAAGTGATACATCAGATCAGCCTTGGCGCCGTCGGACGCACCGAAACTCTTATCTCATTTAAAGAGGTGCTCAAGCGTCCGATTCCTATCCAGGCCGAAAACTTCGACTGAAAAAGGAGCCCTGATTAAACAACCTCTAATTTATTCTTCAAAGAGACATACCTTGATTGATAAGGAGACTTTTGGAAATCAGACTGCACTGTTTCATACTTTTGGATGCAAACTGAATTTCGCCGAGACTTCCACGGTGGCGCGCATCTTTGCCTCCCGTGGGATTCAGCGTGTCCATGAGGGTGACAGGCCTGATTTTATAGTGGTCAATTCATGCAGTGTCACCGAGATCGCCGACAAGAAATGCCGTCAGGCGATACGGTCGTTCGCACGCCGCTATCCTGAGGCTAAGATCGTGGTGACCGGGTGCTATGCCCAGCTCAAGCCGGGCGAGGTCGCGTCGCTTCCCGGTGTGGCTGTTGTGGCCGGTACGGACCGCAAACTCGAACTGGCTGATTATCTCGACCGGGTCACCGGCGCTTCTTCGGCTGAAGAGGCCGCCACATTTGTCACGCCGACAAAAGAGATACGCTCTTTCAGTCCTTCATGCTCGCGTGGCGACCGCACACGTTATTTTCTGAAGGTGCAGGACGGTTGTGACTACTGGTGTTCCTACTGTACCATCCCTATGGCCCGTGGGCGCAGCCGCTCAGGATCGATTGAGGAGATAGTCGCCCAGGCCCGCGATGTGGCAGCCGAGGGTGGCAAGGAAATTGTCATCACCGGTGTTAATATCGGCGACTTCGGGCGTGGCTCCGGTGAGACTTTCTTTGATCTGTGCAAGGCTCTTGATGAAGTCGAAGGAATAGAGCGCTATCGCATTTCCTCGATCGAACCGAATCTGCTTACTGATGAACTGATTGACTTCGTGAGCCGATCAAAGCGCTTCATGCCTCATTTTCATATCCCATTGCAAAACGGCAGCGACGAGGTGTTGCGCCTGATGCGCCGACGCTACGACACGGCGCTTTTCCGCAGCAAGATCGAGCATATACGCCGGGTGATGCCTGATGCGTTTATAGGTGTCGACTTGATTGTGGGCGCGCGCGGAGAGACCGAGGAGCTCTTTGAGGAGTCGAAGGCTTTTGTAGAGTCGCTTGATATCTCTCGCCTGCATGTGTTCACCTACAGCGAGCGTCCCGGCACACGGGCGCTGGAAATAGCCCATGCCGTCAGTCAGGAAGAGAAGCACCGGCGCACTCGTCTGATGCTCGCCGTCTCTGAAAAGAAACTGAAGAATTTCACATCGCGTTTCGTCGGGACAACGCGTCCACTTCTGATAGAGCATCCGCGCCATGACGGCTCGATGGCCGGATTTACTGATAATTATCTGCGTGTCAACATTGCTCCGGCTCCGGAATTGTCAAACACTGTGGCTCCAGTGACGATTCTCGCCATGAACCCTGAAGGAGAAGAGTCGGAAGGGGAGGTTGTAAAATGACTGAAATGACGGTTGCGGCTGAATCAGTCCCGGCCCGTGTGGCCGTTATAATTCTCAACTGGAACGGCGAGAAATTTCTGCGCGCCTATCTTCCGTCGGTGGTGCGCCACACTCCGTCTGCCATAGCGGATGTCTTCGTGGCCGACAACGGATCGACCGATGGCTCCGTTGACTTGCTCAAGCGTGATTTCCCGAATGTTCGCACCATTCTCTTCAGCGAGAACCACGGTTTTGCCGAAGGTTATAATCTCGCCATAAAGGAATTGGCGCCACATTATAAATATAGTGTGCTTCTGAACTCTGATGTCGAGGTCAAGGATGACTGGCTTACACCTATGTTCAACTTCATGGAGTCGCATCCGGAGGCGGGAGCTGTTCAGCCGAAAATTCTGTCACTGACAGAGCCTGAAAAATTTGAATATGCCGGGGCCGCCGGCGGTTTTCTTGACCGCAACGGTTATCCATATTGCCGCGGACGCATATTCGGAACTGTCGAGACCGACTGCGGGCAGTATGACAGCCCTATTCAGGTCGATTGGGCAAGCGGTGCCGCGCTGATGGTTGACAACAGTCTTTATCTTTCGGTAGGAGGGCTTGACAAGGCGTTCTTTGCCCATATGGAAGAGATTGATCTCTGCTGGCGTATGAGGCTTGCCGGCCGACAATTGTGGGCGGTTCCGTCAGGGGCTGTCTATCATCTGGGAGGCGGGAGTCTGCCGGCTTCTAATCCGCGCAAAACCTATCTGAATTTCCGCAACAATCTGCTGATGCTCCGCAAGAACCTTCCGCGCAGCGGGCGCACGCGCCGTCTGGTGTGGCGCCGCCTGCTTGATACTCTGGCATGGGCCAAGTTCATGGCATGTCTTGATTTCGGCAATGCGCGGGCTGTGGTCAGGGCCCATCGTGATTTCTCACGTATGCAGGCAGTTTATGATATGGATCCACGTGTCGATCTGCTGTCCGGCCGTCCGAACATCCTTCTTGAATATTATCTGCTTCGTCACGACCGCTTTTCAGATTTCTGAAAAGATATCCCTTACACGGATTATCATATCTGTGGCTGTCTGATCAGGGCGGATCGGGACAATCGTGCCATACTGCTGTTTCAGCCAGTATTCATCTGTCTCCAGATTGTCAGGCTCGTCATTGTGGAACTTGCCCGTCAGCCAGTAGAACGGAGTGCCGTGGGGAGTGGCGTAGGTGGCATATTCCTCAGTCCACCGTCCTTTGGCCGCGCGCACAACTTTGATGCCTTTCGGAGTGCAGCGGGTGGGGAAGTTCACGTTCAGGCAAATCCCCTCAGGCAGTCCTTCGGCAAGCACTTTGGCGGTTATCTCTTTAATGAAAGGTGTCAGTGGATCGAAATCGGCTCCGGGCGAATGGTCAAGCAGCGAATAGCCTATCGAGGGTATTCCAAGCAGACAACCTTCCATTGCGGCTCCCATTGTTCCGGAATATATATTGTTGACAGCGGCGTTTGATCCGTGGTTGATACCGGAAAGAATCAGATCGGGCCTGCGGTCAAGCACAGCAAACATGGCGAGCTTCACGCAGTCAACCGGTGTGCCGTTGGCGCTCATCATGCGGGCGCCTTCAAGCGGCTGATGTTCGTTGATGAAGAGAGGCGTGTTTACGCTGATAGCTGATGACTTGCCTGACTGCGCGCTGTCAGGGGCTACGGACCACAACATCGCCTAATGTCACCGCTATGCGTGTGAGATGGGCTATTCCGCGTGACCCGATTCCGTCATCATTGGTTATGAGTATAAGGGGGCGTTCTGCTTTCATGAATCAGTGATTTTTGGACAAAATTACAGAAAAATGCCAACTAATCATGCGCTCAATTGTTAAAATTTTAGTACTTTTGACCTCCCGAAGGTCATGGTGGCCTTTGTTGAATGAAATCATCAATTCAAAAAAATAAACGTTATGCAGATACAACGCATCCAGACCGTCTATATCTTCCTCGCGCTTGTAGCGATGATGATATTTGTGATTGTGCCCTATGGGGAAGTAGATTATCTTTCCGGTCAGCCGGTTGTCACTGAGAAACTCTACACCATGTATGAGTATGGGCTTCTGATACCGGCAGCCGCAGCCGTAATACTGCTTATTGTAGACATATTTCTTTTCCGCAATCTGCCGCTGCAGCGGACGGTGCTTACCATCAGCCTGCTTCTGACTCTATGCTGCATCGCAGTGGTCTGCTTCATACTCTTCAAGCAGGCGGGAGCCGAGGAAATGGATGCCCATTTCTCAGTCTGGGATATTCTTCTTCCTGTAGCCGTCATATTCGAGATTCTCGGTCTCGGCGGAATATCAAAAGATGTCAAACTGCTCAATTCCTACAACCGTCTTCGTTGATTGGCGCTATAATGCTCTTGTAGAGAAGAGTATTCAGTCTTTGGGAACCGCATAGACAATTCGTCTCCGCAAAGAAGCGGAGGCGAATTTTTTTGTCGTAGAAATTTGTATCTGGAAAAATTAAATACTATCTTTGCCGAAGAATCAATTGATATTAATCGGTATTTTCTAACCCTTTAGCCTTATTTGGCAATCCTTTTATCTCCGTAATTCAAACTGACTGACGGCTTGCATCTTGGCCGCTCTGAATGTTGATTCTGTCTGTAAAATTGCAACACATTTCTATTGTTTGTTTAATGAGAAAATTGTTTGTATGCTACGTCTTGCTACTGCTGGCTCCGGTGATGGCCGCGAGTAGTGCCGGGTCGCTCCCATCTACAGAAGAGGGGCTGCTTGATCTGCTTGACCGTGAGTTGATAAGACGTGACGGCTATATAAGAAAACGCATCGCTTCAGCCGATTCGCTTAATAAACTGATCGCCTCACAATCGGAGAGAAGAACGGAACTTTATCTGGACCTTGGCACTATGGTGGCTCCTATCAACTGCGACTCGGCGATTTCGGTTTTCAACCGTGGTCTTGAAGTGGCCCGTAATGTCGGCGATTCGGTCAGCGCGCAGCGTTTTTTGATTTCTCAGCGCTTCTGAATTGCGTAAATTCGGCGCTACCCCTGATGCTCTTAATGCTCTTAAAAATGTCAATGAAAACGGCATTTTCCCGGAAAACCGTTTGCTCTATTATGAAACCGCCCGTGATCTTAATCTTTACATAGCTGAATACTTGAAAGCAGCGAGGTTGCCAGATCTTATCTTAAAGAAGGCATGAATTTTGCCGAAAAGCAGCTTGAGCTATTGCCGCCAGACACTCCGTCAGCGCAGATTGCCCAGTCTATCATATATTATGCCAAAGGTCAGCGTCCGCTGTCAGCAGGTTCTCTTCACAACCTTGCCACAGATCTTGATATGTCAGATCCGGATTTCTCATTGGC
>PDYJ01001084.1_pt1 | contig 12934 bp, 21 predicted proteins | sample 1430841 | NCBI WGS metagenome assembly PDYJ01 (sample SAMN07237672, study PRJNA390542) | Gut metagenome, whole genome shotgun sequencing project. | isolation source: fecal pellets | host: Mus musculus | place: USA: New York, NY | collected 2016-10 | reverse complement strand
AAGTTTCAGGGCTTGTTTTTGTGAAGGTGATAATCCTGTCCTCGTTCATCCGTTTATCATGAGATTGTCGGATGGTAAAACATTTGTGGGAGATGAGACCGGGCATTACACAGTCAAGGCTGTGAAAGGTGATGCTTTGGTGTTTTCGTATGTAGGAACTGTCAGTGATACCATAAAAGTAGAAAATGAACGGCTTGACGTAAAACTCAAGCTATATATTCCCGGAGAGGATGAATATGTTTATGTGGATTCAATCCGTAGTCTTCAGAATGAGTTGACTTCATTTGTTGAAAATAAAGATGCCCGAATAGGTATTGCGGTTATTATCAACGGCAAGGATACCGTAAGCGTGAATGGTTCAAAGGATTTTCCGATGATGAGTGTGTTCAAGTTTCCGCTGGCATTAGCGGTGGCTAAATGGGTGGATTCAAACGGAATGTCTCTAAACGACAGTATTGCTTTCGGGCCGAAAGCCTTGATAAAAGACACTTATAGCCCGATGCTGAAGAAATATGGCTCGGGATTGTATAAAATGTCCTTTAAGGAACTCCTTGAATGGTCGTTGATTGAAAGTGATAACAACGCTGCGGATTTATTGCTGAAACGAGTCGGAGGTACAAGCCTGTGCTACTACATTACTGAAAGATGTAGCGGGCGAATTGGATATTACGATAGGCGCATCCGAACAGAATATGCACCAAGACCCCTATACGAGTTATCTCAATCGTTCTACACCGCTGGCTATGGCTACGTTGTTCGACCGATTTGACACTGAAATAAAGAACCGTTCAAAATCGTTTTCAGATATATCCGTCATGCTGGAACAATGCCGCACAGGTCTTGACAGACTGGCAGCTCCATTTATCGCGACAAATGCCATTGTCGGTCATAAGACCGGGACCGGATTCCCGACACCCGAAGGCAGAATATCGGCAATAAACGACTGTGGCTATATCCATCTGCCAAACGGCACACAATATACAATAGCCGTCTTTGTCGCTGATTTCTGCCTACGATATGACGAGAGACCTCGAAGATTATAGCAGACATATCGGAAATCGTTTTCAAATCGTTGATAGGTAGCAAATAGTTTATGGGAAAAGTTAAGAACCTGATTGCACTCGCAATCACATCGCTGACACTTATGCGTGCTCGACACACATCAAGACAATGGTTGGTATCCGGTGGATAATTCTGATAATATCGAAGGAGAAGCAATCGCAACGACAAATGATTTTGAAAGAGTGTCTCTTGATACAGTGACTGATCCTGACATTGCTTTATTCAAGGCATCTTGAAACAGGATAGAATTTCCGACTGGACAGATACAACAGAACAAAGGATCGGCAAACGTATCGGGTTTGTTTACAAGGATTCTGTAATCATGGCTCCCACCGTAAACTGCCGTATAGAAAGAGGCAGTTTCTCAATCAACAGCTCCGACAAACAGCTCATACTTGAAATATACAATTCTCTGACTGTGATAAAATTGAGCCTCCGTATGTAATGCTCAGAAGAGCTATGCCACGGCTGAGGGTATGACAATGAGGATTGTCAGCCCTGACCCGGTCAAAATTCCTGTGGATTCTCTCGTTGTGGAATTTACAAACAATAGTAACGCAGATTTGACTACGAGAATGGTATCGAATAGATACTAAATCTGATGAAGGAAACTGGATTCAGGCACCGTACTCAAAACAGTATCTTGACCTCTTGGCAAAGGGAACTGAGGTATGCTTCAATGGTATAGGATATTCATTGAAACCAGACGGCTCATTCAGAATGACAGTAAAGTCATGGCTATATGATCTGAGTGATAATCTGCGCTTACCGCCTTGTCAAGACATTCAGTTATCCTCCATATCCGATTCAGAAGAGCGATACGGCATACGTTGAATTTCAAATCAGATAAATATAAATGCTTAAATCAATTAAATTGGCTATATACCTCATAGTTATGACTACATGTGCTATGCAAGCTTCCAGTTGTACTCACAATGACAATATTGTCTCTGTCTCTGCACTGGAATTTGAAAAAGAAATCAAATCTGATTCGGTTCAACTGGTTGATGTCCGCACTCCGCAGGAATACACGAAGGACATATCGACGGAGCGTTGAACATCAATGTGCAGTCCGATGATTTCAAGATATGGCTCAGCGAAATTTGTCGAAGGATTCTACCGTGCTTGTCTACTGCCGAAGCGGTCGCCGCTCATTGGACGCAGCCGAGATGCTGACCAACTGTGGTTACAAGGTGGTTAACCTCAAAGGCGGTATCATCGAGTGGAAGGGGGACGGTCTGCCGGTGGTGTCAGAGCAGGAGAATTAACTTTCGCTTGTCTGAATAGTCTAATAAAGAAAACTGCAATGAGAAAGATTCTTTTTATATTAACTATGGTCGCAAGTCTGTCGGCTTCAGTCGCATCAGCTCAGCAACGGTGCGACAGTCATCACGAAGACAGACCATGTTATGAGCATCGAGGCGACATCATCGTTCGCCATACTTCGTCAGTGAAAATAAGGTCTTTTTTGATGACAGAGAAATCAAGGGCGCTTCGGCTTCGGGGTTCTCCATACTGCGCGACGGTTATGCCAAGGATACATGGAGCGTCTATTATTGTGGCGCAAAAATGGACGGGGCTTCAAGCAACTCATTCAAGTATTGGGCTACGGCTACGCCAAAGACACGTGGAACGTCTATTATGACGGTTGCAAGATAGATGGCGCATCCTCTGATAGTTTTGATGTCCTTTCCGATTGTTATGCCAAAGATACATGGAATGTTTATTTCGACGGCAAGAAAATCAACGGAGCGTCATCAGACAGTTTTAAGGTACTCAGTGACGGTTACGCCAAAGATACTTGGAGCGTGTATTTCGACGCAGTTAAGATTGAAGGGGCTTCCCCTGAGGGTTTCAAGGTGCTTCGTGACGGCTATGCCAAGGATACTTGGAATACTTACTATTTTGGAAGAAAAATTGACTGAATATGAAAGGAACGACAATCAAACAGCGGGTGGAACTCAGCTCTTATTGCTGGATTATAACATCTCTGACAACCGCTTTTATCTGCGGCATGTTCATTTGCTGCTTAAAAATAGCTGATAATGATATTGCAGTATGGTTATGGGGAGTTGCTGTCGCGGTCTTGTTCCTGTCAGCTTTATGCTATATGCCATTATCCATTTCGTTGGATAATGAAAGCCTGAACATCAACAGGTCTTGAAAATCAAATCAATTCCATTGACAGAGATTGCGAATGTCAAGCTGTGCGCTCCGACTATGGGCGCAAAACGAATCTGCGGCAGCGGCGGATGGTTCGGATGGTATGGCTGGTTCTCGGAGAAAGACCTTGGCAAGTATTTCGCCTATTACGGCAAAGCCTCCGACTGCTTCCTCGTAACGCTTAAAAACGGCAAGAAATATATGCTCGGCTGCAAGGATACTCCCAAAATGGTCAATGCAATAAACGAAATAATTAATCAATGACAAGAAAATCAATTCTGTCGGTAGCCACGGCGCTGGCAATACTCACCGCATCATGCGGAGGTAACAAGGAAAATAAGGAGACTGCCGACAATCAGCAGAAAGAGACTGTTGCGAATGTGGACGTACATGGTCAGTGGTATCTGGAAAATATCGTTTTCAGTGACTCCGATTATGTACGCCCGTCGGAGAAAGTACCCGGAGTGCGTCAGTATATCGTTTTCGAGGACAGCACTTACTTTATCCAGACCAACTGCAACACATTCTCCGGCTCTTACACGGTCAAAGGTGATTCGATACACTCGGTGACGGCATGATGACCGAAATGGCCTGCGACAACATGGCTACCGAAGATGCAATTCGCAGGATTCTCCCGAATATGCCACGGTCTATATTCAGAATGATTCCATCGCACGTCTCGACAGCCGCAATCCGTCGGAATACATCGTACTTCGCAAGGCTCCGATAGAGATAAAATGATACAGATAGGCAGATATAAATTGGGATTCGCACCGTTGTCGATGATAGTTGTTTTCATCGTCCTCTCGGTATGCGCCATTGTCGCGGCGTTCCATCAAGAGCAACCGGAATGGTCTATGCCTTGTCGCACATCATCATAATCAATGAAGGGATGGCTATACTGGCAACTATGGTTTATGGCATATTCGTTCACTTCGCGATTGCAATCATCAATAAACTACGAAAATGAATATAGAGAAAGTACGGAATATTGTCTTTCATTACCATTTGCCACCGAAAAGTGTCCGTTCGGTCCGGACACTCTCGCTATGGAGATTGGCGGGAGAATGTTTTGTCTTATGGCCCTTGACGGACAGTGGGATTTTTATAATCTCAAAGTCGCTCCTGATTATGGAGTGGAGTTGTGTGACAGATTTTCAGGAATACGCCCCGGCTACCATATGAACAAAACGTCATTGGATCTCTGTGGATTTTTACGGTGATGTGCCGGATAAACTTCAAGAACAGCTTATTTATCATTCCTATTGTCAGACAGCTAAGAAACTCCCAAAGAAGATACAGACCCAGTTTGGTCTCACAGAATTATTGGATACTTTATGAAAGAACGACAGAAACAAATGAAACGGTGCTTTTGGGCGAATCCTAAAAATCCGCTCTATATAAAATACCACGATGAGGAATGGGGACAGCCGGTTCACGATGATTCAAGTTGTTGGAACTGCTTATTCTGGAGTGCTTTCAAGCGGGGCTGTCATGGGAGTGTGTGCTTAACAAGCGAGAGACGTTCCGCGCAGCTTTCGATGGCTTTGACCGCGATGCTATACTCGCTTACGATGAAATAAAGGTTGACGAACTTATGTCCACTTCCGGAATCATTCGTAACAGAGCCAAAATCAAAGCGGCAATCTCGAACACTTCGGTTTTCAAGTCTATTCAGGAGGAATTTGGTTCGTTCGATGCTTATATTTCAGGCTTCTGTCCCAAAGAGCCTATTTTCGACCATACGTCCACAACCTCCACAATTTCAGATGCCCTGTCAGCCGACCTGCGTAAACGGGGCATGAAGTTTGTCGGCTCTACCACAATCCACGCCTTCCTTCAGTCCATAGGAGTATTTAACTCTCACGAACCCGACTGCTATTTATATCAGGGCAAATAATAACATTATCCCCATATTGTTGTTAAAGTTATATGGCACGATACCCAAACATATTCGCAGGTGGTATGGCTTCCTGCAATCTAAACGGCAGAAATATCTCTATCATTAACGGAGAAGTTTATGTTGATGGAATTCACTATGTTCCGAATCTGAGGCCGGAACGGGAGAAGACTACAAACCATTTACACCCGGCAAGATGACAGACACAAGTTCGATGTTTTCATCGGATTTCGATTCCATCATATCAAAAGGATTTGTCGATGTGGTATTCACCCAATCTGATAAAGACGAGGATTTGATGTCAGAGGAAGACTGCCCGAGAACCTTTATCAAAAAGATGAATATTTGAGGTTTCGGCGGAACGCTATACATCTCCATGAAATCAGGTTCATACGAAAACGTTGTCGTTAATGGTGAAGCTCCCACAATCTATGTCAGTAAACAAGATATTGAAAGATGTATCATCTTCCGGTAGCGGCGATTTTACAGTCAATGGCGACCTGAATGCCATTGATGGATTCACAGTTCGCAACTCGGAAGCAGCGACTTCAAATGCGGGGTCATAAAAGCGGCTAAGAAGATGTCACAATCTCCACATCCGGATCCGGCGATATAGAGCTTGCCGGAGTAGAGGCTTATGTTTTCATGGTACACATATCCGGTTCTGCTGATGTTGACTGCGGCACTGCCAAAACGAAGATATGCTCCATTTACATAAAAAGGCTCAGGCGATGTGAAAATCAATGGAAGTACGGAATCTGTCAATTTCTCAATAGCAGGCTCCGGAGACATAGACGCAAGCGACTTCAAGCAGATACAGGCAAAGCCTCCGTTGCCGGCTCCGGCGATATACGCTGTAATGTCGAACGGCTCTCTGACCGAGTCAGAGGCTCCGGCGACATCCATAATAGGTTTTAACCCTCTAATACGAAATAAAATAATGCGGTCGTTCCAGTTTAAAGTTGGTGCGACCGTATTTTGTGTTGCAACCCATTTAATTCAGCCTTTTCGGTCTTTCCCCCACGGATTTTTACAGAAAATCAGCCTGTTTCATTGCGGTTTCAGAATTTATCACTAAATTTGCATAATTCGCAAATCGCATTGACTATGGCAAAGTATATAAACCGAATCAAAGTAGTGCTTGCAGAGCAGCACAAGACCAATCTTTGGCTTGCGCGGGAAACTCGGCAAAGATCCTGCAACGGTTTCAAAATGGTGTACGAACACCGCTCAACCTTCACTGGAAACACTTCACGATATTGCCGAGTGTCTGCATATTGATGTTCGCACGCTTTGAATCCAAATGATTCAGCCATTGCATCAGAGCCGGAGTTAAACTATGGAGAATAGTGATATGCGATTGTTTTTTTTGAACTACAACTTCCGATAATATAAAGATATAGGAACATGACACCGGAAGAAAAAGCAAGAGTCAAGATTGACCGCTGGTTTGAGGATGCAGGTTGGGAGGTCACCGACCGCGACCATTATACCCCGGCATCAACTGCTGTTGCCATACGGGAGGGATTGCTTGAGAATAATCTTGAAGCCGACTATTTCCTCTTTATAAACGGGAAAGCGGCTGGTGTGCTTGAAGCCAAACGCAAAGAGGTGGATATAACTGCTGATTACGTGGCAGAACAAGCGAGCACTACACTCGTGCCGTCCCCTGCTGTTACCAGACCCATTCTAATCCCTTGCCTCTCGTTTATCTGTCAAACGGCGAATCAGTACTTTTCAAAAATCAAGAAAAGGAGGATGCTGCCTACGATGAGATAAACCGCATCCACTCTCCCAAAGAGATAGTCAAGATGCTTGGCATCGAAGACCAGTTTGCAGGTCTCCCGGTGGTGAAGAAACGCGGATTGCGTGACTGTCAGTTTGAAGCAGTTACCGAACTTGAAAAATCGTTCCGCACCGGTCAGAATCGCGCTCTTATGGTATTGGCAACAGGAGCAGGAAAGACATATACTGCCGTTACCGCAGCCTATCGCTTTTTGAATTATGCAAAATGCGCAGAGTGCTTTTCCTCGTTGACCGTAATAACCTTGGTAAACAGGCTGAAGGAGAATTTGGCACTTACCGATTGACGGAGACGGGAGACCCGTTTAATACAATCTTTGGTGTGTCCCGCCTTAAATCTGCGGTCATACCAAAAGATGCCAATGTTGTAATCTCTACCATTCAGCGACTTTTTGCTTTCCTGAAAGGTGAGCCGATTACGACCGACAATGACGATGACGAAGAATCCGGTACCAATGAAGAAATAGTCCTTCCTCCGAATCCGGCTTTGCCGCAGGATTATTTCGACCTAATCGTTATAGACGAATGTCACAGGTCGATTTATGGCAACTGGAAGAAAGTGCTGGAATATTTCAATACCGCACGGTTGATTGGCCTGACAGCAACCCCCGTGCCCGAAACCAAGGCATTCTTCAACAACAATATCGTTGTCAACTACACTCTTGAAAAGTCAATAGTCGATGGTGTCAATGTAGGCGCAAGAATCTATCGCATCAAGACTCAGGAAACCGAAAACGGAGGAGCGATCCGTGTCGGCGACAAACTGCGTCAGGTGACGCGCTACACGGGAAAGGTAGAGACTATCACCAACCGCGAATCGCAGAACTATACAAAGGAGGAACTGAACCGCTCCATTATCAATCCGGCACAGATTAAGCTTATTCTCCAGACGTTTAAGGATGCCGTTTATTCTGAATTGTTTATTGAGCCGCAGCGAGAACCTAATTTTGACTATCTTCCCAAGACACTGATTTTCGCCCTTAACGAGGCTCATGCCAACAACATTGTCAAGATTGTCAAAGAGGTGTTCGGCAAGGAAGATGATGATAAGTTCGTACAGAAAATAACGTATTCCTCCGGCGACAGCGATGCTCTTATCCGCTCTTTCCGAAACGACAAGGAGTTCCGCATTGCCGTTACCTGTACTCTCGTTGCCACCGGCACGGATGTAAAGCCGCTTGAAGTCCTGATTTTCATGCGTGATGTCCGCTCAGAACCACTGTATATCCAGATGAAGGGACGAGGCACACGCACCATCGGTGATGATGTGCTGCGAAACGTGACCCCGAATGCTTTCAGCAAGGACTGCTTCTTTCTGGTGGATGCTGTCGGCGTTACTGAATCTGAAAAGACAGTTCCGGCTCCCGAGAAGATGAAGGCCCGACCGAGACAATAACATTCAAGAAACTCCTTGAACGTATGACGCACGGCGAACTCCTGACGGTTATTTCAAACTTCTGGCAGCTCGATTGGCTCGTATTTCTTCCAAATCTACCGAGGGACAGCGCAATGAATTTACTGAACTGACCCACGGCATAACTATGGCCGATCTTTCGGAAAGGATGTTCAAGGCAATCGACCCCGAAACGTCTCCATCGTTGCCTCCGTATCGCAATGTCAATGAGCCTAATTTAGATCGTAAAGGTCTGTTTGCGCCGTTGGCAAATAATCCGAAGGCGCGTGAGCTTCTGCTTACTCTCAACGCAGGTTTCATCAAAACCTTGATGCCCGGTGAGGATACCCTTATATCCAAAGGATTCTCTATGGAGGAAGCACAGAAACGACTTCCGCATTTGAGGATTACTGCAAGACACATGCTGATGAGATTGAAGCATTGCGCATAATCTATAATAACTCCGGCGAACCGTTGACCTATTCAATGCTTCGCGACCTCTCAGTCCAGCTTCGCAGGGCAAACTCCCAGTTCAATGTCTCTCAACTCTGGAATTGTTATTCTCTTCTCAATCGCGAGAAGGTAAAGCCACGCTCAACACAAGAGGAGAAGGAGGCATTGACAAATATAATCCAGCTTGTGCGTTATGCCCTCGGTCAGATTGACCGCCTCGACTCGCTCTGTTCGTCGGCCAACCAGTATTTCAACCTCTGGTACGGTCAGCTTCAGCGTAATATCTCCGACAAGCAGATTGAGGTCATCAAGCAGGTTGTAAGGTATATAGCATCAAATGGAGCTGTAACTATATAAGGATATCAGAGAGGAAGACAAATCTCAGGCGGCTCAGCTTGTTAAAGCATTTGGCAATCTCACAGAAGCGAACAAGGCTCTTTTGTCTCTCGCCGGATTCATAATCTATCACAGAAATGTAGCCTAAAATTTAACTCGCAATGGCAAACAATACAGAACAATCAATCATAAAAAAAGTATGGACCTCGCCACGACCCTTTCAGGTCAGGTGTAGGCTTTACTGACTACATAACTCAATTGACATATCTCCTTTTCTGAAAATGGATAAGGAGAACGTGAACTCGGCGAGGAATCGGCCATACCGGAGGGGTATCAGTGGGAAGAACTGACTGCTCTCGACGAACAGACCTTCTAATGCAATATGAAGAAACGCTCGATTTTTTGAGTCGTCAGGATAATCTTATCGGCACAATCTTCACAAAAGCTCAGAACAAGATTGACAAACCGGTCTATCTCAAAAAGGTCATCACGATGATAGATGAGGAAGACTGGCTTCTCGAAGGCGACGTGAAGGGTGCTATTTACGAAAGCATTTTGGAACGTAACGGTCAGACAAGAAGAGCGGTGCTGGTCAATATTTTACACCTCGCCCCTTATCAAGGCAATGGTTGATTGCGCCCGCCCTAAAATAACCGAAACAGTCTGTGACCCGGCTTGTGGCACCGCGGCTTCCTCCTTGCCGCATTCGATTATATGAAAAATCAGAGTCAGGACAAGGAGAAACGGGAGTTTCTGCGAAACGAGGCATTGAGCGGAACTGATAACACCGCACTTGTTGTCACCCTCGCTTCAATGAACCTCTATCTGCATGGTATCGGCACTGACCGCAGTCCTATCATTTGTGCAGACTCTCTCGAAAAGCAGCCCGAGAAACTTTTTGATGTCATACTCGCAAATCCACGTTCGGCACACGCCTGCCGGTTCGGTCGATATTCAGCGCGATGACTTCATCACTGAGACAAAGAACAATCAGCTCAACTTTCTGCAAACATATCATGATGTCGCTCCGCAATGGCGGTCGTGCCGCTGTCGTGCTGCCTGACAATGTTCTTTTCGAGGTTCAGGCGAAGCGATACGCCGCAAATTGCTGACAGATTTCAATCTCCACACAATTCTGCGTCTTCCACCGGTATATTTTATGCTCAGGGAGTTAAGGCAAACGTACTGTTCTTTACCAAAGGTGAGCCTACACGCGATGTATGGTTCTACGACTACCGCACCGGAGTGAAACATACTCTCGCCAACAACAAGCTCGAACGCCGCCACCTTAACGATTTCGTGTCCTGTTATAATCCGACAACATTTCGGCACGAACGGAAACGTACAACGCCGAGACCGAACCAAACGGACGCTGGCGCAAATATCCGGCTGAAGATCTGCTCAAACGCGACAAGACCTCGCTTGACATCACATGGATGAAAATCGAGGACACCGACGACCGCACCTTGCCGAGCTAATGGCTGACATTGAAACAAAAAGCAACAACATAGCCTCTGCGGTCGCTCAGTTAAAGGAATTGTTTTCCGAGCTTAACCTTAACGAAGTCAACGAATAAGCATGGTAAGACAGTAACTACATACCTCGTGGACGGAGATCCCAAAGGAACCCGCTATGCTTTTATCAGCAATAAGATATGCCAGATGTTTGTCGTGCCACGTTCAAATCTTGACTATCTCGACAAACAGAAGAAACTACACAAGCCGCATTCTATATTCTTATTGCGAAGATGAAATGGCAAAACCGCAGGCTTATATTGGAGAAACCGAAAACTTCAGGGAGAGGGTAAAAGACCATGACCAAAAGAAACCTTTGGCAGAAAGCTCTTATATTCGTTTCAAAAGATGCGGATATGACCAAAACAGATGTGCAATATCTGGAATATCTTGCCGTGCAACAGGCAAAGAATATCAACCGATATGGTCTTCAGGAAAACAAGCAGACTCCGAAAGAACCGAACCTTCCGGAATATCAGAAAGATGCTATGGATGAGTTCTTCGAGGACATCAAATTCCTGACATCTTTTATTGGGATAAGCATTTTTGAAACAGCTTCGGTTAATCAACTACCCGTTTTCCATTTTAAGCGTAGAGGCGCAAATGCAAAAGGTGTGTATGATGGAAATGGCTTTACTGTATTGCGAGGGAGTATATTATCCAAAGATACTGTAAACTCTTGCCATACCATCGAAAGACGGGAAATGATTATCAAGGATTACTCTCAGACAAATGAAAATGGCAACCCGGTTTTGACATCCGATATTTCATTTCAAGTCCAAGTACAGCTGCGAGCATTTGCGGAGGATGCAGCTCAAATGGCTGGGTAGAATGGGAAAAAACGATAAGGGACAGACCCTTGATGAGATTTATCGTAATAAGTGACAATTATGGATACTCAGAAACTACGCCAGCGCATACTCGACCTCGCCATCCGTGGTAAACTCCTGCCACAAGACCCCAATGACGAACCGGCATCCGTCCTTCTCGACCGCATCCGCGCCGAGAAGGAACGTCTCATAGCCGAGGGCAAACTCAAATCGCCCAAAGCAAAAAATCTACCGATAAATCCCACTATCAGAACTTCACCCCGCCTTTCGACATCCCCGAATCATGGCAGTGGGTAAGATTAGGTGATTATGTTATAAATCGAGATGGCGAAAGAGTTCCAATCGCTTCGACGATAAGGAGCAAACAAAGTAATAAAATTTAATGATTATTACGGAGCGGCAGGAGCCATTGATAAAGTGGATAACTACATCTTTGATGAACGTGCTTTTATTGATTGGTTGAAAGATGGTGCTAATTTATTGAGCCGCACAAAGGATAATGCGTTTCTTTGCGGATGGTAAGTATTTGGGTTAATAATCACGCACATGTTTTTAGATTCCAGTGATAAATTCCTTTTAGAATTTGTTTGCCCTTTATATCAATACCATACCATTAGACGATTATATAACAGGCTCTGCACAGCCTAAACTATCGCAAGACAATCTGAATAATATACATTTGCCAATTCCCCGATAGAAGAACAAAGGCGTATCTTAACAATGATAGAATCGTTGATGTCTATTATTTGTGAAATTAGGGAATCTAAACAGCAATTATCTCAGTCTATAGCATTAACGAAATCCAAGATCCTTGACCTCGCGATGCAGGGAAAGCTCGTGCCGCAAGACCCGGCGGACGAACCTGCCGCCGAGATGCTCCGTCGCGTCAATCCAAAGGCAAATAATAACGGATAACCCACATTCTTGGAACATTCCAAATACCTGGACTTGGTGTCAGCTCGGAGATATTTTTCAGCATAACACAGGAAAGGCACTTAATTCCTCGAATCGCGATGGCATAGAGTATGAGTATATTACAACTTCCAATGTTTATTGGAATAGGTTTGAACTTGATGATTTGAAGAAAATGCCTTTCAAGAAGAATGAACTTGAAAAATGTACTGTACGTCATGGTGATTTACTCGTTTGTGAAGGTGGTGATGTTGGTAGAGCAGCGATATGGAATCTTGATAGAAATATTATGATTCAAAATCATTTACATAGACTGCGCCCGATTGCCAATGAAATTCATATTCCACTTTATTATCATGTGTTTAGGCATTATAAAGATAAGGATTTGATTGGAGGTAAGGGAATTGCTTTACAAGGATTTTCGTCAAAATCATTGCACCAATTAGCGATACCTCTTCCGCCATATAATGAGCAGAAGCGTATCGTTGCAAAAATTGAGGAGCTATATTCCGTTCTTGATCAGATAGAAGCGTCTTTGCAATCTTGAATGGTCAAGAGGCAAAGACGC
>PDYJ01003221.1_pt1 | contig 12942 bp, 14 predicted proteins | sample 1430841 | NCBI WGS metagenome assembly PDYJ01 (sample SAMN07237672, study PRJNA390542) | Gut metagenome, whole genome shotgun sequencing project. | isolation source: fecal pellets | host: Mus musculus | place: USA: New York, NY | collected 2016-10 | reverse complement strand
TGCGGCCAGGTTGATTTGACCCCATAAGCCAAAATCGGGGTAACCCCTTTGCCCAAAATAAAAATGACCCCTGTTGACATAGAGCCAGCAGGGGATTTAATATGTATCTTTGGTTTCCGTTTTGGTCGACGGGGGATAAACCCAAAGAAACATGAATACAAAATTAAAAAATATTACTGTCCGCTAAACCATAAAATAGTGAGTCCAACTTCTTGAACGGCAGAAGTTGGGCTTACTTTTTGTATAGGATAAGCCCCCTCAGTAGTTTTCAAGGACTTCGGGGGGCGATTCCGAAGCTTCGGCGAGCATGATTTTCAGGTCTGCATCGGGCTGATTGAGGAACTTTTCGAGATTAAGGTAATACATCAGAACGATTCTCACGATTGTAGCCAGTCCCGAGAAGCTCCAATGCCTGTTCAAGGTGCTTTGCAAGACCGAGAGTAACAGATTGGCGATGAGCGTGACCCATATCTGGATTTTGATGGCGTTGGCACTTTCTCCGTAGAAATATCTCAGAGGGAAGTTCTGCTTGATCTGCTTGAAAAGAGACTCTATCTGCCAGCGGCGGCGGTATATCGCCACGATTGTCTCCAGCGGCATGTCGAAATCATTGGTCAGAAGCGATATGAGTTTTGGTTTCTTGCCTTTCTTGATATCGACGTATGTTATTATTCTGGCTATGTGGTTATACCGTCTTTACGGAAAACTACGACCTGCTCACGATATTCCATAAGCCCCTGTGGATTCTGATGCATACAGTCAACAAGCACCTCATAATTGAGATTGCTCTTCATTTTGGTGACATATACGACGCCACGGTCTGTCAGTTCCTCGAATTTGGCATAGTTGATATATGCACGGTCAAGTGCCACAATCTCGTTGTGGCTGTAATGGCTCGGAGCGAGCATGAAAGAGTCATTGGTCGCCGCCGAAGTGAACCGCACGTCGCAGGGAACGCCTTCGTTGGCGTGTATGACCGAGTGTACTTTGATGCCACCCTTCTTCTTTCCGGTCTTGGGATGTCGGCCGACACCCTTGAAAATGGCATTGGAGAACAGCGAAATGGTCGTGGAATCAATGATTCGAAGCTGCTTTATCCATTCTTCCGTACCATTGCGTCGGCTGTCCGAGGAAAGAATGTCCTTATTGGCAGCATATAGGTCGCGATATACTTCTTCGAAGAACTTCTCTGACCGTCTGGCATTTGCATCCGACAGGGTGCTACGTCTGGGCACACTGTTTATACCTACATGGTGCAGTTTGCGAACCTCCGCTGTCATAGATGTCTCTATCTCACGCAGCGAGTCGAATCGCTGGATCACGGCGTAGAGCATCGTAAGCAGATGAGTATAGCCGTCAAAGCTCTTTACATACTTCTCTCCGCCATGTTTGCGGCTTATTTCAACAATTTTATCACGATTGAGTGATTTTATCAGCTGACCATATATCGGCTGTCCGAAGAAATTACTACTTTTACTCATGGTTATTAATGGATAGTTTGGCGACACCAAAATAACCATTTAGGGCTGACTCCTGCAATAGGTGCCAGCCCTAATTTTTCAACTGCTCAAAAAACTTTAGCGGACAGTAAATAATTAAAAAACATTCTCCTGTGTCACGCATCGGGAATGGGAATAAAAAGCATAAGCAGTGCTTTTGACATCTCGAGGAACACGGTGCGGCGCTATGTGAGAATGTATCAGGACAGCGGCATACCCGCTGAGAAGCTGCCGTCGCTGAGCGATGCGCGGCTACAGGAACTGTTCTCCATCCCCGGAGCACGGGAACACAAACCATCGGAACGTCAGATCCGGCTCGAGGCCCTGTTGCCGGAATATGCGGCAAGGCTCTCCGGAAGGGCATGACGGTCAAGAAGCTGTACGAAGAGTATCATGCGGGCCATCCCGACGGATACCTTCATGCATCCTTCGGAATGAAGCTCCGGCAGTTCATGCTCCAGACCAACGCCATTGGCCATGTCGAGCACCGTGCCGGAGACCGGATGTATGTCGATTTCGCCGGAGACAGGCTGGAGATAGTCGATGAGACAACTGCTGAAGTGCGGAAGGTCGAGGTGTTCGTCGCAATACTTCCGTGCAGCCATTACACATACTGCGAGGCAGTGTGGTCGCAGAAAAAGGAGGACCTGATAAAGGCATGCGAGAACGCCATCCGTTTCTATGGGGGAGCCCCGTGCGCCATTGTGCCGGACAACCTGAAGTCGGCGGTCACGCGCAGCGACCGCAACGAGCCTGTAATCAATCCGGACTTCGAAGCCTTTGCCGAGCATTACGGATGCGCCGTGGTCCCGGCCCGTGTGCGGCATCCCAGGGACAAGGCACTGGTGGAAAACGCAGTCAAGCTGATGTACCGTTCTGTGTATGTCGATCTGGAGGGAATGGTGTTCCATGACCTGGAGTCGCTCAACGTGGCAATCCTCGAATCTTTGGAAAAGTTCAATGCGCGCAACCTGACCCGGCGCAGGGAATCCCGCCGTCAGCTGTTCGATTCTGTCGAGAGAGACAGTCTGAGGCCTTTGCCCCCGGACCGCTATCAGATGAGACAGCGGACGATTGCCACGGTCCAGCGCAACAGTTACGTCACGCTGAACAAGCACCACTACAGTGTGCCGGTACAATATGTGGGCAAACGCGTGGAGATGGTATACGACACCGATACGATCGACATCTTCCACGGCTTTACCCATGTGGCCACGCATCATCGCAACGATACCCCGTACGAATACACTACCAAGCCGTCCCACAATCTGCCGGGACGCAAGGGGAGCTGCGAGAGTGACTTGCAGGAGCTCCTTTCCCGCGCGGCCGTGATCGACAACATTGTTGTTCACTACCTGCGTGCGGTCATCGAAGACAAGCGTTATCCGGAACTTGCATTCAGAGCGTGCCGTGGCATCATGAACCTGGAGAAAAAGTACGGGCAGGAACGCCTTGTATCCGGGTGCGCCGCGGCCATGGACGCACGCCGCTACAGTATCAGCGACATGGTGGACATCCTCGAGTCCGGGGCGGACGCGGATTATCTGCCGGGAGCCGAGGCTGATGACCGGGAACCTCATAGACCGGCCCACCGTAACATACGGGCAAAGAATACTTTGCCGCCAGCATAAGACAATCAACTCAAAACGACAACGTAAAAAATGGAAACCAACGATAAAACCTCCCCTGTGACTCCGGAGAAAGACCGCAACTCCGTCTCTCTGGATCTCATGCACCGCATGCGCCTTCACGGAATGGCCGCCGCGTTCTCCGAAAGCCTTCAGGCGACCTTCGCCGAGACAATGACACCTGACAGCTTCCTGAACTGGCTGCTCTCCAGGGAATGGGACTACCGGGTGGCCCGAAACATCGAACGCCTTGTAAAAGGCGCGAACTTCAGATACAACGACGCATCGGTGGCACAGATCGACTACACGCTGCCGCGTGGCCTGGACCGCAACCAGATGGAACGTCTTGCCTCGCTGGATTTTGTCCGCAAGGGTGACAACCTGTTCATCACCGGCTGTGCCGGTACAGGCAAAAGCTACCTGGCCACAGCTCTGGGATACGAGGCCTGCAAGGCCGGAATGCGTGTCCTGTACGCAAACGCCTCCAAACTGATGGGCGCTCTGAAAATAGCCAAAAACAAAGGAACAATCGAAACAGAGCTGAAGAAACTCGAAAAAACGCAACTGCTCATCCTCGACGACCTCTTTCTGGTTCCCCTTGATGCCAAGGAGCGCGCACACCTGACGGAAATCATCGAAGACCGGCATGGACGCAAGTCAATCATAGTCACATCACAGCTCCCCGAACTGGACTGGTACGATGCCATCGGTGACACCACAGTGGCGGATGCCATCCTCGACCGCATCGTACACACTGCTCACCGTATCACGCTAACCGGTGAAAGCGTCCGTAAACTCAAAGCCTTCAAAGGCAGATAAGCCAAAATAAAACTGACCCCGTCGGCCAAACTCTTCAGGGGTCAATAACAAATTATTTTCAGGGGTCAGATCAACCTTGGCCGCAAGGGTCATCCGCGCCTGGGTTTTCCAAGAGAAAACCGACCTGACCCTTATCCACGACCATGCTGCCATTGTGGTGAAAGAACTGAATATCCTCCGAGAAAGGACGGGGAGACATATCACGTTCCGCAGGCTTGGGTGCTTCTGGAGCCACTCTTGGCTTCGGAACAAAATCACCTTTTGATATTTCGATGATTGTGCCGTCTTCAGTGATTGTCTCTTTCTTTGCTGCCTCCAATGCCTCACGTTCGGCCTCCATTTCCGCGAGTTGACGATGGGCGATGCTCATCATAGTCTCGTAAAAACCATTGATTGGTGGATTATCATCCCAGTTGAGAGAACCGTAAAATTCCAGCTCCTTTTCAGAGAGCGGACGGAATTTCTTCGCCTGAGTGTCGGTTACTGTAACGGTCGGCTTTGGCTTTTCTTCCGGTTGGGCAGGTTTTGGCTGACGCTGAGGCTTGCCGATTGGCTCCAGTTCCCCGAAAAGATTGTAGGCAAACAGACGCGGGTCGGGATTGTCGTTGAAGTCGGGTTCACCGTCAGTTTCAATCTCCTTTACTGGTTCAACAGGAGCGGGAGCCGGTTTTGGTTCAACCGTCGGTGGTGGCGTTATAATCTCCGTAGGCTTATATTCCTCCTTTTGTTTCTGCTTTGGATCTTCAAGCTGTTCACAGATAGCCACACGCTGACCTGCCCTTACGAGCTTGGGGAGATAGGTGTCAAGGGCATGGTGCGGAAAACCTGCCAGTTCTATACTGCCGGCTTTGCCGTTGCGACGTCTGGTCAGGGTTATTTCCAGTATCTCCGATGCTTTCACGGCATCTTCCCCCATCATCTCATAAAAGTCGCCCACTCGGAACATCAATATCGCGTCCGGGTGTTTCTTCTTCATCTCCTTATATTGAGTCATCAACGGTGTTTCCGCTATACGCTTCGGTTTTTCGACCTTATTTTCAGTGGAGCGCTTCACTGGTTCAGGCGATGGAGGTTCTGGAGTCGGAGGAGTGATACTCCTATTATTATAGAAGTCCAAATTGAGACGCAGTTTCAGAGATTCATCGAGAGCCTTCCGCATATCGGCTGCAATACCATCGACACCCTCCTCATGCTTGTAGATGATAGCCGGTTTACCGAACTGGTCAGTGCCAACCTTTGCTTCCGTGCAGATAATATTTTGCGGAAAGGCAGCAAAATATTTGTTATTCGGAGCCTTGGTTTCACGGTCAACAATGGATTGGATGAAAAATTCCTCATCAGCTGACAACGCTTTCTTGTTGGTGTGCTTCTGAAGAATAATCAAATCAGACCCGGCATCAGTTCCTGCATTATCGGAGAATGTGTTGTTGGGCAGGCGGAAAGCGCCTACCAAATCCGCACGGCGCATCATCTCCATTCTGACAAATGGACTGCAGCATTCATCACCCCTTGCGAGGCGATGAAAGCCACTATACCACCTTCATGCACGGAGTCGAGGACTTCAGAAAGAAGTAATTGTGTATAGTCTTTGTTGACTGACGGTAGGCAATCTCCCTGCTCGTGGCATATCGAGGGTCTGCAACCGCAAAATCTCCGAAAGGAATATTGGACGCAGCCACATCGAAATACCCCTCAAAATCAGGGTCAATCTTCTCAAAGCCCTTTATCTCGGTGGAGATGGATGGATGAAGCGCAGCCAATATTTTGCCTGTCAGCAAATCTTTCTCAAAAGCCAGCGTCTCGGCACCGGGATAATACTCATTTTTCAGGAAGGAGTCAATGAATGCCCCTTGCCCTGCTGACGGTTCCAGAAAACTCTTTACTACAACACCGTTACCCTTCAACGAGCTGGCGATGGCATCAATAACAGGTGCGGGAGTATAGAATGCCGTCAGCACAGAGGCTTTCAGCGAATCCATATAAGCGGCAAACTCCTTGTCATTCTTTGAAGAGTCGTGAATCAATCGGCGCAACTCAACAGTCGGTGCAAACAACTCAATATCCGATTTGCTCCACTTGGCGGCATCCGCAAGATCATTGGCATCGTTGAGTATGCACTTTAATCCTCCGAATCCGGCGTACCTGCGCAGTATCTCCCGTTCAAGGGCATTTTCCGCGTTGCGATGTTCAACATCAAGGTGCAGGGCGAGCCTTATGGCATTGATGTTGTCGCGCATGGTCTGAAGTCTATTGTAAGCCATAGCCGTCAAGTATTTCGGAGATCAGACCTAAAAGTTCAAGCAGCATCGGTCGGTGGGTCTCCCGGCTCAGGAAGTCTCCGTTCACCTGATAGCGGTCGAGGACGGCATGTATTTCCGGCAAAGTAAGAAAATGCAGGGTGCATTTGTGCCAGAGGTAATCCGGCAAACGGGTCCATAGATTTTCCTCGACCACATTATATATGATGTCATAGCGGGAGACATAGATACCTTCGAGAAGAACGCGCATAGCCATTTCCTGTGTGATGGGCACATCATGACCATCCTTCCGCATTTCGGTGAACTTGTCGTATGCGGCTTCGGTACGTTCCTCTATGAATCGTTTGTCGGTATATTGCGGGAACCAATGGTCACGGAGATGACCAATGAGATAGAGCCGGAAATAGTCCGGCCCCATCTGTTCATTATTCTGTTTCATCTTGGGATTTGGAATTTAGTGGTTTCCCGGCAACCTTGTTCCCATAAGGCGACAGAGTGGTGTGTTTTCGACATCATAAGAAAAAGGCCACCGGGTTTCCCTCCCGATGGCCACCACTAAATCCACGTCAAAAATGAAACAAAAACATTGTATGACGTTGAATCAGTGGCAAAGTTACAAAAAACTTGGCACATGGGAAAGTATATGTGTGTTAATGTGTGTATCTCTCAGACCGTTTTGGCTGACTATTTTCTCCTGCGGTTCTGTCCGCGTCGGCAGCGACGCTCCTTGTCCTTCCTGTTGCGGAGTGTGCGGCCCGGTGTGAAGGCTTCAAGCACCCGCTTGACAATAAGGTTGTAGAGATTCTCCTCCTCTCTGGTGAGGTCGGTGGGATGCAGTCCGGTGGTGACTATGCCGAATCCATAGTAGGGATTCATGCACCCGTCGAAGTTGTGACGACCGGACACAGCCTTCCCTCTCACATATTTGCCCACTTCTGTTGAAGCGGAGTGTCTCGCGGTTGCGGATCATCTGTCTCCATATCTCCACCGGGATATAGTTCTGCTTCACCATAGGATAGGAGATAAGTTTCTTCGCCCAGAGATTGAGAGCCGTCTTTACGGTCTTCTCATGGGAATAGTCGAGCTGTACGGCAGCGTCGATGAGCAGCTGGGGCAGATTGTGGAGTGTCGGCTTCTCGTATATGTGTAGATAGCGAAGTGTGTCAGAGTCACAGAACCTTCCGACGCGGCGTCGAGTCCCACATACCGGAGTTCCTTTACCTCCTGCGCGGCTGTCGCCACGGGGACTTCAACAAACACCGGGGTCGTCTTGAAGTCGGCATCCTCCTCACAGAAGCATACGAGGTGATTGTAGATCTCCCTCTCCAGCCATTCCTCATACATGGCTGGATTCTCCGGACCGTTTTCCATGGCTTTGAGAATGGCAGGCTTGGTGAGGATGGGGAGCCACGCGCGGCGCACTTCCACGGGTGTGGCGAGGAAGTAGTACAGCGAAAGGAAATCCAGCTCACCCTCAAAGTCGGGATTCATGGCGTTGATGACGGTGTGGCTCATTTCCCAGAGAGCCTTGATTGTGGCGAGCTGTTTAGCGTCCTGTTCACTCTTGTTGTAACCCACGAGTGCGTCATAGTCGCGCATGACAAACTCGAAGTTGTGGGCGAGTATCAGCTTGGGATCCATGCCTGAGTTGAGTATGAATCTCTCGAAGGCTTGAACTTGGCTTCTATTACACCTCCGTTTGTCCATGTCACGGCATATCCGTTGCCGAGAAAGTAGCCGTCGTGTTTTTCGTTAGCGCCTATCGCCGTGGCGATAGTGTCGGCAGTGAGCTGATGGGCGGTCACTACCGTTATGAGGTTCTTGTTCATAACAATGTTTTTTAGAATTATATAATAGGTGGATAAAGTGGTTTTGGGATGAGGATAACATTTCGGAGTCAAATGCCGGAATTGTCGGATACGAATGGCAAAAGTCATGTGCACCTGACTTCTGCACTTGTCGGCATTGCGGTTAAGTAAATTTCCTGTATTATCTCATCATCGGGATGTCAGCGTGTTCAGAGCTTCTGACCTTTCGGCTTTCGCTGCTGCTTCTGCTGGGCATCATCCTTGGGTACTGTCTGACCTTTCTGGAGTGGGTCGCTGACGTTCTTTGTCGCCTCGTTGGTCAGACCGTCATTGTTGACAGCCTTCTGAGTTCTGGACTCCTCCGCGACCTTGACCCTCGGGTCGTTGAGACTGGTGTTCGGTCGCTGCTTGTCGGGATTGAATTTGAGATAGACGGCGCATGGCTGACCTTGCTTGTCGACCATATTCTTCATCTCCACGACTTCCCCCTTGACGTATGCCTCCTGCTGCTGGGGTGTGAGCGGCACACCGGCCCACTTTGTGATTGGCTTGATCTTGCCGTCCTTTGTGAGCCATGAGGACTGCTGCTGTGTCTGTGTCTGACCATTTTTCTCGGAGAGTTCCTGCTTCCTTGCGCCGCCGGGTTACAAACTCGATACCCTTGCGGTCGGCTGAAACCTGAAGCACCACCGTATATTTCTGACCGTTCTTCCCCTCTATCTCTTTCGGTGGAAGTGCCTTGCCCTCCTTCAGCTGCATGACCTCGGGTATTGTGAGCTTTGTCTGCCCCACGGTGTCACGGATATATACATCCTTGACAGGCACCGAGACAATCTCGTTGGTGAGGCGGTCGAGACTGACGTATGAGGGGACTTTCTCACCGTTGGCTCCGGTCAGTTCCACGACCTTCCCGAGGTTGCCGGTGTACCTGAGTGCGTCCTTATCCTCCTTGGTGAACTTGTAGCCCTCAAACTCCTGGTCGAGCTTCGGCTCCCGGTGGATGAAGTGCGGAACGACCTTTACATTGCCGGCGGCATCGGTACGAAACGACAGACGTGCGTCAATCTGGAACTTCTCGCCGCCGAATGTCGGGGTGACAGTCACGAGTTTCGACTTACGGTTGTAAAGCATCTCCTTGAGGTCTCCTGATTTTGCGAGTTCATCACGGTCGATTCCCCATTTCTCCTTGAGGTTGGCCCAGTCGATTTTACTCTCGTCGATAGCCCGATAATGGTTAGACTGCTGGTATTATCAGCTGAAGTCGCATTCCCCATTACAGGGTTGGACTGTTCTGCGGTCTGGTCGCCTGTGCTTCCACAGGTTTCTGTTCGGGGCTTCGGGCTGAGTCTGATTCTGCATTTCGGATTGAGTCTGCTGAGGCATCTCGACCTTGAAGTCTTTGAGAATTTCGGCGTTCTCCTCCGGCTTCTGCATGAAGTCTGCCATCGCCATGCCTACGCTCTCATATCGGTCGGCGGGGACTTTGAAGAATCCGAATGTCGTGGGGTTCTTCGCCTGACGGATGAAATTGGAGAGGAATGCCTCCAGCGGGTTCTGACCTTTGGTAATTTCACGAGGTCGGAGAGTTTTGCCGATTTTACATCGGTCATCTTGGGTGTGCCGTCCTCATTGAGTCCGGTACAGCGCCTACCTGCCCGGTCTCATGTTTCGGGCGATAAGCACTTCTTCGTAATTCTGGTTTTGTTCCATAATTAAAAAGTGGGTTTAGTGGGTTTTATACTTGCGCCGTTGCCGACGCGATAATTATATGGTGGTGTGTATAGTATTCTCAGGCATTCTCCGTGGCGAACATCTCGATTACGTCCGCCTTGCGGTAGCGGATTGCGCAATTCTTTCCTTTGCCGGACCTGTTGTATGGGATTATACCTGCTGAGCGGCGGTTGTACATGGTTCTGCGGGGATACATTGTATCTCTCGCAGACCTGCTGCTCAGTCCATGTGTCTTCATCCGGATCAAGAATGCCGAAACCTTGGAAGGCATCCTTGACGGATTTTGCCACTGTGTCGATCTTGTTGTCGATACCGTTGCGAAGACTCTTGACTTCCTCGCGCAACTCCGCCACCATTTGCAGGAGTCTGTTGAACTCGGCGGCGCTTACCATAGCATGACAGTGTTGGATGATTCAACCATACGGCGCGGGCCGGACTTTATCTCTTCGGCGAGGTGGGAAACCCTCATTCCGATTTTCGGGAGTTTGATACTTTTCATCTTCAAAGTAGATTTAGTGTTTCGATTTACGCCACGAATTTCGGAATTTGCGTCCGGACCAATCAGGAACGTTCCCGGAACGTTCCTACTTTTTTTATGGTTCTTTTACGTTTGGAATGCTGTTTTGACATTTCTTTTACAGATTGTGGGAAATCCAATCTGTGGTTGCTGTCAAAGCCAACCGGCATCCGCAGCGTCGGGAATTTGACATACTAACACAGGACACATAGCCTTTGTTTCAGGCAAAAATCAATGTTGGGAAATGTTGGGAAACTATTTGGAAAAGTTGGGAAACGGCTGAGAATCAGAAATCTTTTACCCACATTCCGATGTTGCAAGGATGAAGATTCTGATATTTCCCCACTGTTCGGCATCTTCACACAACCCAATTCCAAAACCACTTTATCCCCGTTAAAATGGATTTTTAAAAATCGAGAGAAGAGTATTTGAGGCTCTGGTCTCTACGCTTAAAAATTGCCATGAGGCATTGCTCACGGCAATATCACAATTATCACACACTCCTCGTGATGAATGGATAGATAATGAATGTGCCCGGAATATCCTGTGTAAATCGAACCGCACGATGCAGACATTGCGTAGCTCCGGCAAGATAGGATATTCCATCATGGAAGGCAAGGTTTTCTATCCGTCAGCAGAGATTGCAAGATTGTTGAATGAAAATTATTATAGCAATGAAACCTGATGATTGACCAAGACAGAATTGCACAATTTATATCGGTTAATATCAAGTATCAATGAATCAGCGCGGATGCTTGCCGATATTTCCAGACCAATGTTTAATGGCATACGCTATATCAGCGATTCTGAACTTGCGAACAGATTGCGTGTAAGCAAACGCACATTGGCTAATTACAGGGCTGCCGGTATTTTGGGCTATTATAATGTCGAGGGTAAGGTGATTTATGCTGATTGCGACATAGAGGATTATCTCAAGGACCATTATATCCCGCCATTCCAATGAGAGACGACCCCGACAGTTATCAATGACTGCCGGGGTCGTCTGTATAATATATAGGCATTATAATGCCAGTTGATATTCAGAGTGTGTTCAATTACATATTTCTAATATGTCGGATAAATCAGATTCATTCACGATGTGGTCAGCACATAATCATATACGGGACGGATAGCAATATTGTAACCGTCATGAATCAGATCTTCATTATCATGGTCTGTCAACAGAAGGAGTCTGTCACATCCTGTTTTTTTTGCCGCCATAAGCAATCCGGCTATTTTCTTTTCTTCGTTTTTGGTGAAGATATGTCGTATGATACCTGAACGGCAAGCACAGCCTTACGTCCGTCACATACTATGAAGTCGCACTCTCCGGACCTGCCATCATAATAGTATATATCAAACCCACGCCTTTTATACTTACGCAGAAGATCAAGATACACTATCGTTTCAAGGCGCCAGCCGAGGTTCTCTCCGGCAAAGGCATTATCCCTCTTGTTCATCAAAGCAACGTCGATAGGGTACACTTCTCCCCGACAATCCTTTGTCGGCTCTTTGGAGAGTATTTTATGCAACCCAACCAGAAGATATGCCTGTTTGAGATAACTCACATAGTTTTTCGCCGTATGCTGGGATTTGAATCCGAATGTCTCCTGCAATGTCTTGTCCACGACAACCGCCGGAGCCACATTCAATAGATGATGGGCCATCTGTTCAAAGGCGTATGTATGCACCACTTTGAAACGCTGCTCTATATCCCTTCTGAGTATGTTGTTGACCAGACCGTCTATGTATTCCTTGTCATCGCGTATGAACTGTAACTCCGGAAATCCGCCCTGACTCATATATTCATCAAACGCGGCTCTTCTGGCTGCGATGGCTCTTGTTGTCATGGATTTTACATTAACATTCTTAACCTCGCAGTATTCCGCAAAAGAGAACGGATAGAGGGAAATTGAGTGATGACGTCCTGTAAGATGAGTGGCAAGTTCACCGCTCAGCAGTTTTGGCATTCGATCCTGTGATTATGACGTGCATCTGCTTTCGCAACAGACGGTTCACAAACAGATACCATTCCGGGATATTCTGGATCTCGTCAATGAACAGATAGTTGAAATCTCCATTTATTTTGTAGAGCACTTCAAGCACATCGTTCAGATCATCTCCTGTCATGTGTATCATACGCTCGTCGTCGAAGTTGACATAAGCGAATTTAACCCCACTTCGGGTAAGCGCGTTATAACATAGGGTGGATTTTCCACTGCGCCTCACGCCTATCACAACCTGAGCCTGTGTGCTGTTTAGGTCGATGCTGTCCTCTTCCGGTCGTCGGCAGAAACGTATGTTTTGTTTTTGTACCAACTCCTCCATCTGGTCGGACAGTATGGTTTCAAGAATTCGTTTATCCATATATTATCATTTAGGTCACAAAGGTACGAAATTTTTCTGAATAGACTGCACTAATAGTCGTAAAATTTGAAGCCAAAACGCATTAAATAACATTATAGGTATGAAAATAATGCATTATTTAACAATGGAAAATTTGGTCGTCTCAGAATTTTTACTTAACTTTGCATCTGAAAGGAGAACTTTGACAAGTTAAGGCACTATGACAAAAGAGTTGGTAGCAACAGCGCGACCCGCTTATGGCTGACTCCCCAATGTCAGATGCTGAAAAACGATGAAATTCGCAGGTGTAAGGAGGGTAAAAGCACCCTCTCAAAA
>PDYJ01000881.1_pt1 | contig 12948 bp, 12 predicted proteins | sample 1430841 | NCBI WGS metagenome assembly PDYJ01 (sample SAMN07237672, study PRJNA390542) | Gut metagenome, whole genome shotgun sequencing project. | isolation source: fecal pellets | host: Mus musculus | place: USA: New York, NY | collected 2016-10 | reverse complement strand
ATATAGACAGGCAGGACAACCTGAGTGTGGTCGTATTCAGGGAGATCAATCACTTCCAGTTTAATATGGTCGGGTATGGAAATAGAGTCAAGGAATGTTTTTGTATTCTCCCAACTGTCTCTCCATACCTTAGGGAACCGATATGATGTATCCGTGTCGAGACCTTCATTGCCCATCGAGAGGGCAATAAAACGCGGACGACTTCCGGCAAGGTCAAAATTCTTAATCTTGTTGGCGTAATAGTCCTGATCCCAGGCCATATTTGGTGAAATGGCAATGATGTCGTCAAACATATCATCCTGTGCCATCGCGTCAATCACAAACGATGCGCCTAAGGAATGTCCTATTCCTGCATTACGCCCGGAAGTGTGATAGTTGGAATCAATGTATGGCATAAGCTCCTCCTTCAGGAACTTCTTGAACTTGTCAACACTCCCATAGTATGGTGAGTTAATTTCCCAATGCTGTGGAACGGGCAGGAAATCATTGTTTCGGTGATACTCTATCTCCAATGATTCGGATTTGCAACACCGACAACTATATACTGACGGTCGTTGTTCGGGAGTTGAAGAGCGAAGTGAAGCAATGAATGCACTAAATCAAAACTGGCTCGTGACTGTGAATCGAAAACATAGATTACGTCATAGTCGGTTTCATGGCCTTCATCATAGTTCTCAGGGGTGTAGATGAGTACCGGGCGTTTGAATGGGAATAGCGGAGAGTCAAATTCTTTATATTCGACTCTTGCAATCTCCTGAGCGGCCATGCTGCAAACGGCGAACAGGAGAGTCAGGACGATTTGAATAAATCTTTCCATGTTACAGATGTGTTTATGATTTCTGACGCAAAATTACAACCGCTGAAATTTCCTTGCCATACCCAAAAGGGTACGATTGCGCCTCGGGGTGAAAACGTACCCTTTTGGGTATGGCATATCTTAGGAGTTCATTATAATTTTGCATCAGAAATAAAGCTAAAACATTATGAACAATCTACTTAAAGCTCTTTTAGTGGCGTCAATTTTCTTGGTGACATCATGTTCAAGTCAGAAAGACATTTGTTTCTCGGACGAAACCTGGTCTTTTTCGGGAATTAATGGAGATATTGTAAATTCCGATTCTACCATGAGGTTCAGGTTTGGCGACCATGTCCTTGATTCTGCGATGACCATCATAAGTTGTCGCGATTCCTTGTCGGTTCATAAGGGTGCGGAGAAGTATCTTGCCCATATCCTGAAAGTCTGCGGACTTGAAAACAGCACAGTATATTTCTATGCGCCTCTGGAAAATACAATGTGGGTGGAATTGCCGAAGAATTATAGGGATGTCAGGCCTGCTGCCGTATCCTTCAATCTAAATGATTCAATTCCGGGAACTTCATGGATATGGATGACGATGTCCCCGAAGGAGACAGAAAGCCGGATGAAATATATTCCAATACATTCGCTGATAAAAGAAACGGAACGCTGATCGTTGTAGATAAATTGCTTTATGGCTCAACGCCTATGGCTTGCCTGCATATTTTCCAGTCCTCGACACCTAAAACAATTGCAATGGGTTTTCAACCGTGGTATTGGACGAGCAAAGGCAATCTTCTCGATCATACTTATGATGATATTCTTGCAATTGGATTGACAGCAGGAGGGATATGATGTTCGCCAATTATCGTTCAGGGCAGAATGTGGAATATCGTCGCAGACAAAATACCATACGGACTGAATTGAAAGAAATTCTCCGATTGGACCAGAAGCCTCGAAACAGGATTGTAGCGGCATGGCAGGAACATCCACAAGATACTGTTTTGCACCAACAGATAGGTCGGGAGATATGGCGCAACGACAGCATAAATCTTATACGGGTATGCGAAATATTGGAGAACTACAATCTGGATTTTGGAGAGGAGAATGAAATCCTTTGGGCTGTCATACAGCATAGCACTCTTGAACTACAACAAAAATATCTACCTAAATTTATATCAGCGGCGAAACAGAGAAAAATCCGTGGTGAACTAATAGCCGTAATGCAGGATAGGATTGCGTGTCAGTCCGGCAAGTTGCAGTTGTATGGTTCTCAAGGGAATATTGATAAAAATGGCATCTTTGTACCAGCACCAATATCAGATCCTGAGAACGTTGATAAGCGCAGAGCCTCTATGGGAATGTGTACCTTGCAGGAATATATAGATATAATGAGTCATCATTAAATAATTTCCCATGACAAGCGAGGAAAAACGCCTTATCGCAGACTGCCGGGTTATGATTATCGGCGCATCGGATTTTATCGACAATGTAAAGGCCGAACTTTACAGGTCCGGCTTCAAGTCTATAAATATTGTGTCGGGGAACGATGTCCACACGGAAATCGGGCCCGTAGATATGGTAGTCGAGTATGCGGGCGAAGCCTGTACCCATGTCAAAGGTAATGCCGCTATACCTATAACATATCCTTTTGATTTTGTTGACGGAGCCGGTGCAATAGTAGTGATGCCGGGCGATGACAACGAATTGCACGGCAAGGCAAATGCGCGTCTATGGGCTGCCGGGTATATGGCCGGGTACTGCGCCTTTTGGAATATGGAGGGCTGCGACTGGTTACAGTCTGTTCTGCCGAAGATAAGAGAAGGCAAGACGAGCGAGGCGGCACAACGGACAGCGGCGCATATCTGCGCACGGATAGCCGCCAACATCGCCGTCGGCCGCGAGGTGAAGCATTTTCCGAGATTCTATCTCTGCAATAATTTAGAGTAGCTTGTTGTTGGTTGCCGCCACTATCGCCTCCGAGATGTTGCGCACCTCAAGCTTCTCGAATATGCGCTTACGGTATTTCTTGATGGTGTCGGGCGACAGGCATATTTTGTAGGCAATCTCCGACATGGTATAGCCCTGAATGGATAGTGTCAGCACCGACTTCTCTCCGCCAGATAGCGTTGGCATCTGCCGTCTGTTCCAGCGACGGGAACTGATATTGTATTCAAAGAACTCCGATGTGCCTGTCCGGTGCATCTCGATATTTCCGGCATCGGTATGTGTAGCCGCCGACACGACACACAGCGCAAGCCATATCCTGCCGTCGGAGGTGAGGGCAAGCGGCGTCAGCTTGTGGTTGACAAGGATTTTCTTTCCCTCGTTGAGAATGTGGAAATCGTAGGAGATATACCAGTCCTTACGCTCATCGACCGGTATATCGTTGAAGAAAGCGAATCCGGCTTTGTTGAGCGTCAGAAGCATCGGCTGCTCATCTTCCGGCACATAGCCGAGATAGAAACGATAGCCCAGCTCCTTCATCTGTTCCGGCGACATTCCGCACAGAAACATCGGATTGGGCGATACATACAGGAAGTTCTGCCTGAAATAGTCGATGATATAGACGCTCTGATAAGACGAGCGCGAAAACGCCTCAGCCGAGCGGATATACTCATTCACACGGCTGTAATCAAGCTCCTCGGGGAGCCTGATCTCGTTATCGGGTATGAAGAAATCGTCGGTCCTGTCTGTCATCATCTATATTTCTGGCATTACAGCCGGCAACATTTTTGCAAATTTAGATAAAAATCCTGAGATTTTTACACCGGCAGAATAAAAAATCAAGGCTTGCGCCCACGGCTCTTTCATTTAAGAATGTCTTTCACTTTGGAGAATATTGTTATTTTATAGCGAACGCCCGTGTTTTTTGTCCTCATCTTTTTATGACATCTCCTGTCATGTCTAATTTTTGAGGAAGAGACAACAAATGCTTAAATTTCTAATTACCAATAAAATAAGCGATATAAAAATTGGTCAAATGGCAGATTTTTCGTAACTTTATAGTTGCAAATCAATTAGTTATGAATAAAATCAAGCCACTTGACCAGTTAAGTCCGACCGGCGCATTTGCGCCCAGTCACATTGCAAAATTACAAAATAAATCAGAAACAAGATGCAACATCCTTGACAGGCTGATGGATTTTGCAGTGTCGGTCCCCGATTTCCGCAGAACGGACAAGGGCAATATCCGTCACCGTCTTGAAGACATCATCATGCTGATGGTTCTTGCCCGGGCATCAAAGTGTGTGGGACGTGCAGAGATAATCGAATTCGGCAGACACAATCTCAACAGGTTACGCAAGATCGGGATGTTCAGGAACGGAGTGCCGTCGGAGGCGACGCTGTGCCGTATGGAGAATGGCATCAATGATCCGGCCATGGCCGACAGCATGCAGGAGTTCGCACGGAAGTATCACGGGGAGCTGCTTGAAGAATTATGTATCGGAGAGATAATCTGCATCGACGGCAAGACCGAGCATGGCACGGTCAGGAAAACGGGCGCAATCCGGATATCGTGTCGGCATATTCTTTCAATACCGGCATCACGCTGGCTACAGAGGCATGTCAGGAAAAAAGCAACGAGATAAAGGCTGTACCGCTGCTTATTGACAAAATCGATATCGCCGGGAAAGTTGTCACAGCTGACGCCATGTCCATGCAGAAGGACATCATTGACAAGATAAGGAAGAAAGGGGGTGATTTTCTGATAGAACTCAAGGCCAACCAGCCTTCCCTGCGCTACGGTGTGGAAGACAGGCTTGAAGGACTCGCGCCGGTTTATACATATACCGAAGGGCCGGAACTCGGACACGGCAGAATCGAGACCCGGACTTATCGTGTCTACGACGGGCTTGAAGCTATAGCGGACAAGGGGAAGTGGGGCGGCAACATGACGATAATAGAATACGAGTCCAACACGGTAAAGAAGTCCACGGGCGTGCGTACCGCCGAAAAACGGTTGTATGTGAGCAGCCTGCCCACTGACACACCGGCTCTTGGAGCATACGTGCGGGGCCACTGGTCAATAGAGAGCATGCACTGGGGATGGACGTCAATCTCCTGCAAGACAGGATCAAACGCAAATCGACGAGAGCCGCCCGCAACCTTGACACCATCCAGAGAATAGTATACTCGGTATTTTCAATATGGAAAGGCCTTCGTAAAAAGCGGGCTGACAAAAGGAAAGGAATGGCGGAGCTGATGAGACATGTGTCCATGAGCTTTACGCGACTACTTCGTTTCCTGAGCCAAAAATAAAAAATAATACGATTTTGACAGGAAGATAAATTGCTGACATACAACATCGAAAAAATTACCCGATTCTCATTGAACCGGGTAAGGGTAAATATGTCTCTATTTTTGTCTTAAATGAAAGAGCCGTGAGTTTTGAAGGATTTTATTGAGGTTTCACACTTTGTAAACAGCCATAGTCGTGGCGGCTCAGGGTGTTTTCGCAGTGAAATGTGTTCTAAACTCAATTTTTTGTAAAAATCGCAGTTATAATCGCAAAAAATTTGTACCAATGATAGATTTTAATCGTGTGTTTTTGTATTTAGTCAAGAACGGTAGTATTTTATATTGTTTTTTTGAGAACAAACACAACGATAAAGTTGTGTTATCAACAGAATATGGCTATCTTTGCACTATGATTACGAAAGAACAGGTCGAGAAATTCTTAGAGGGCTTTAGTCTAAAGGTCAAAATCTTCGGAATTCGTTTCCGTGATGACCGCCAAAAGAACCAAAACAGTCTCGTTGAGTTAGGCATAACTCCTAATCAACGAATGGAGGTTATCATGAATTTGAGTTGCTATGATTATTCCGAAGGTCCGATTGTGGATGCGTTGAATAATCAAGGTGAAATGTGGGTGTTCGGCAAAGATGTAAGAGGAAATGAGATCTATATCAAGATTACTCTTGGAAAGCCTAACTCTCATACGATTTGTATTTCGTTTCACAAAGCAGAATATCCTATTTCTTACCCCTTAAAGAATAAACACAATGGACAATAACAAATTATTACCCGGAGAAAAATGCTTTCAGGAAGTAAGAACAATAACTTTCCGAAAAGAGGTGTTCTCCTATATTCACACCGGAATTATTGATGAGGAAGGTGATATGTGGACCACGACCGAAATGGATGAGGCAAACATATTTCAAGTATATAACCAATATCGCGTCAAGCATGGTATTCCTTTCCCAGACGAAATATCCGGTATAAGAGAACACTACGGTCTATCGGCGGCAAAAATGGCGCAGATACTTGGTTTCGGCATAAACCAATACCGTATGTATGAAGATGGCGAGGTACCGAGTGTATCAAATGCCCGGACAATCATCGCAGCACGCGAAAAGGACATTTTTATGTCCTTTGTAGAAGCATCAAAGTCTGAGATGAGCGAACAGGAATATCTACGGATTAAAAAGAAAGTAGAAGCTGCGGAAGGTGATTACAAACTAAGCGTACAACCATCGGAATACACCGGATTCCGCTCAATGTCCTTAGATAAGATTGCAAATATCGTGCAGTTGATTATCGCCAATATAGGCTCAACCTTTGTCACCAAAATGAATAAACTCCTGTTCTATGCTGATTTTATTCATTACAAGAAGCATGGATATGGGATAACCGGTATTACATATAAGGCTTTGCCATTTGGTCCTGTGCCTGAACAGTGGGGAACATTATATAATTCTCTATCGGGAATTGATATGGAGGAATTTGTTTATCCAAGTGGTCAAAGTGGTATCAGACTGGAGACGATTGAGAATATCAAGAATATTCTCAGTGAATCTGAATTGGCTACCATAGAGAAAGTATGCAAATATTTCGCAAGAATGAATGCCGGAGAAATTTCTCAGACAAGTCATCTTGAAAAAGGTTGGATAGAAAACAAGGATAATCGCTCCGCTATATCCTATCAAAATGCTTTTGCATTAAATTACAATTAAAAACCGCGGTTTCTTAACTAAAATAATCAGATATTTAACCCCAATTGTCGTATGGGACTTTCGCATGTTGAACGAACTCAATATATTACTCAGAAAATATCCGAAATATGTTCGTATATTAAACTAAGTAATAATATGGGGCATTTTGACGCAAATCTTTTTATGGAAGATTTTGTGTTGTTACTATTGAATACAATCTTCGGATATCAACTTGAAAATATCAATCACAAGTTTGGTAGAAACAATGTTAAAGGTATTGATTTGATTGACGAAACTAAAAAAATTTGTATTCAAGTAAGTAGCAGAACAGACATAGAAAAGATAAAGCATACACTTAAGGGGGTTGCAGAAACTGAAGCACTTGATGGTTTTAATCTTATATATTTTGCATTAACGGATGAATCTCCTGAAAGGAAAGTCACTAAACTATCGTATGGAGCCAATACGTTCTCATTCACTACAGATTATTATGATTTCTCTATTATATTAATGATTATCAATTCAAATCCGGACTTGTCATCCAAAATTTGTCACGCCCTTAATGACTGGATTGGTGAAACTCCTATAAACGAATTCGAAGAAAAATATTCAATCTCCACAATTAGGAATTTAGGAAATTATTATCCTCGTACTGTTTCAGTACCTACAGAAAACGAATTTAACGCGTATTTTGAAAAAGATAATTATCCGTCAGATACATTATATAATTTCGTTTCAGGGAAAGTAAGAGGCTTTGAAGATAAGAAATTATGGCTATTGGTGAGTTCCGCGCAAACTGGAAAATCCGTTGAGGCAATAAACTTACTACATCAATTACAATATGAAGACGTCAACTATCCTGTTTATATTAAAATTCGAGATTTTAAAGATGAGAAAGATCTGGTTTTACCGTTTTATGCCCCGGTGAGTAAAATAGTTTTAATTCTTGATGGATTTGATGAACTTCCAGAAAATAAACGAGATACTCTATATAATTTAGTGATAAATTTAGGTGCAAAACACCCTGATTTAAAAATCGTTATTACATGTCGTAGAAACTATGTAAATCTTAGTATGTTTACGAATTTCCAACGACTAAATTTAGATGACCTATCTATTGAACAAATCAAAGAAATAACTGAAAAAAATTCTATCGATTATATCTCATTTTGTAAAGAACTAATTGCTCAAAATCTATGGGAACTGGTATCTGTCCCATTTTTTCTTGAATCACTTATTTCTGTATATAAAAACAACGAATGTTTGCCAACGAATAGACTGGATATAATCAGAACAATTGTATCACGAAGTTATGTGACAGATGATTCGATAAATCCATCAACAAATATATCATCTGAAACATACGGCAATTCGATGCTAAAACAAATTGCATATGTGCTTCAACTTTCCGAGAAAAAGGAACTTACAGAGACAGACTTGATAGATGTCTTTAAATATGGCAGAGATAAGATATCTCGTTGTTTAAGATTTGCCATATTCAAAAGATCAGAAGACAATAAATATAGTTTCACAAAAAATATCTTCCTTAATTATTTTGTTGTATTGGCACTATTGGAAAAGACGGCAGATGATATATTAAAAATAGTTGTATTACAAGATGCTGAATATTCTTGTATTAATCCGGCATGGTTAGACGTCTTTGAACTATTAATAGCAAGTCTTGACAGTCATACAGACAAGTACAGGCAGTTAGTTGAATGGATGTCTAAGCATGATCAGATGGGCATTATTAATTTAGACCCGCAGAGATTACCAAAGCAGGTTGTCATCTCAACGTTCAATGATTTATTAATGAAATATAAATGTCTGGAAATATCCGGTCCCAATGACTATAATTATAGGTTTCATAACAGATTGGCTAATCATTGTATTTATCATGAATCGTTAAAGTTATTAATTTCTGAGTATGAGACTATAAAAATAGGAGGTGGTTATGGTTATCTCATAGCTTCAGTGACCGCATTCCTTGATCCTGATATAATATGGGCATCAGATATATATGTGAAATTAATCAATGCCGTCTATGATAACATAAAAAGGAATGCATACAGTGATAATGATGGATGGTATATTTATGTCCCATTAGAGAATAAGATATTTCACAATTCAACGACAGTAAATTTTCTTATAAGTTTGTATAAGGCAAAGAATATAAACCTATTAAAGGCATTATTTGCTCTAATATCTAAACTTGATGATGTAGATCTGTATATTGATTTTATCTCCCGTAATATCGAGTATTATAAGAGTTATACAGATAATAATGGAGCCTTTCGTTTGATTGACGACAAAGTAGTAAATATCATATTTTCTAAAATAAGAACAATCGGAAATCTGCAGATTGCCATTAATTCTTCAATTAATAAATGGATTGAAGGAAGGGGGCATTATTCTCAGGATGAAAAAGCCAGAGAGTCATTTATTATTCTTCTTGCAACAGCTTCGCGGATTGCGGATAATAAAGCTGATAATCACGAATACATAGTAGAGCTCGTGGAAGATATTTGGCAAAAAATACTAAATAAACACATTTTCAGCGGCAAAGTATTGCACATGGTATTTTATAAAGTAAAAGAATTCGTTGCTAAGTATAATAATTGTGACAAGCCAAATATAATTATGAAGAAGATGAGGGCTTGTTTGAATAAAGAAAACTGCGGTCGGGAAGTACGCGAATATCGTGCTAGGTTATCCTTATATCTGGTTTCTGAAGATGTAGACAGAATTGCCTCCGCCATGGATTCGACTTATGAAAATATGATTCTACTCCGATGGATTAATTCAGGTCTTGATTCAGATGTAGATGAAAAAATAAATTTCTGGCTAAATACCAAGTTTAAACAATACCATTCATATGATACCATTGATACCTTAGATTGGGAAAAGTATCATAATGATAGTAAATTGGTATTAGTTGACCATGAATTATTTACATCCACCGTTAAAGATTTATTGGAAAAATCAGGACATACACCATTATCACAATATTTGGATGAACTAGACAAAAATGAGGTTCCAACTAACACATACATGTACTGGTTCTGTAAGTATGTTGAAGAAGATCTGGAATCCGAGTATAGTACCAAAGAACTTATTGCCAAAGCTCAAGACAAACACTATTACGATCATTATCGTATAACTATAATCGGTAATCACAATATTACAATCGAATTATCTCCCGTCCAACGAAAAGAACTTGAAAATGCAGTAAATAATGAAATTGAAAACGAGAATGAAACTACCACTATAATATGTATTGTGACAGCCATGAGATATGGACTTAAACTACCGGAAAGTACCATTTTACAGAATTTGAAATATGCGGCGTTAACTTCTGATAATTATTCCCATTTCGATAGCGAAGAAAACTTTTTTAAGTATGCAATCAAGCATGTGGAACGTCGAAAAATAAATTTTTCCGTCCAATCATTATTAGAATCTCCAGATTTTAATACTAACCAACAGCATCTGTTGCAATTAATGACTTATGCAATAAAAGAAAGACTATATATATGTATACAACCGATACTAAAAATCACCTGTAATCCGAGATTCCATTATTCTAATATTATTATTGATTCATTTAACAGCATTGGCCCAAAAGGAGTTCATATAATCAAGGATAATTTTAACACATTTCCAGCGAAGTTGCAGATATACTCTTTAAAGCACATCAGAGATTATGAGGATATGCGTGAAGAGATTGTCTCTTGTATGGAAAATATAAGATCAACTGAATCTGAAGAAGATAGCCGAAATGCCCTATTTTATCTGTTATCAATTGGCCACAGAGATGCTTTACGAGATCTATTAGATATATGTCTTTTTAATCCGGAGTTTTTGGGTGACTTCTATAATGCTCCAACCCTTAAATACACATCAATTGAACATCTCCCAATAATAATAGAAATATTACGTATTTCAAGTAGGTTCCCAGCCAATTTTAATCAATGGCCATCACAATGTATTAAGGCAATAAAACACATTGCTCTATCAAAAGTGGAAAATACTGATACTGTTATTGGTGCATTACGCGGTTTAGTTTCTGAGTCACCAGGTTTTTCATGGATAAATTATCAAATCGAATCCATACAACAAGGACGTCTACAACGTCATTCTAATTCTATTTCAGTAGAGGATGCTTTCAGACTATCACTACGGACATAGCGTTTGCCTACGAAAGGATCATCTTCAGGGTCATTTGTTGGCGATACCTGTACGCACCACGCTTTTGAGATAGCGGATATAACGTACAGCGGCGTTGTTGGCACAACCTTTCTTGATGCGCAGGAAATGCTCGAAGTCGTCAACCATGCCCGAAGTCAGTTTTTTCATCGGAATGTCTTTCACATCCTGATTGTCGATTAAAAATTCCTCCAGATACTTGACGCATCTCTCCCAGCGCAGGCGCGTACCCTCGCAGATGTCGCCTCTCTCATTTTTGTCCTTTACCTTCTTGTTGAGTTCGCGGAACGCCTCGCAGAGCATTGTCGGCTTTTGCAGCTTGCCGAGGAAGGCTTTTTTCAGAGTGTCCGGATTGACCATCTCATCGCGCATGACGAGCTGATTGTGAATCTCCTGACTTCGTCACTCAAAAAATAACGAAAATATAAATGACTCAATCATAATAAATTGTAATTTTGCGTACCCCGAATTTGGGGTACGCAAGTTATTTTTTATATGTTTGTCAAAAGGAAAAAGAATCGCTCGGGCTCCATCAGCGTGGTCATTGCAGAGAAAATTTCAGGAAGATATTCTGAGTTGGCTACCATTGGGATTGCTCAAAACGAAAAAGAAGTCGAAAAATTTGTGCAAGAAGGTCGTGAATGGATAGAGCGCGAGAATCAACGCCGCCATCCTCGTCTGGATCTGTTCGGAGAAGAACGCTCCGGATGCGAGGCTGAACTGCTAAGTGCGGAACAGATGCTGTCCTGCATCTCGAACATCACCATTGATGGAGCGGATCTGATTCTTGACCGCGTCTTTGACAATGTCGGATTCAACCGCATAGGGGATGACATATTCAGGAAGCTGGTAAAAGCGCGTCTCTCATATCCGGCAAGCAAGGCTGCCACGGTTGAATACCTGAAAAACCATTTTGACGAGGATATCAGCCTGTCGAAGATATACCGTTATCTTGACAAGCTCAGTGACAGCCAGCATCAGGTAGTACAGGATATAAGCGTGGAGCATACACGGAAGATACTCGGAGGCAATATCGGAGTGCTGTTCTATGATGTCACAACGCTGTATTTTGAAGCGGATTACGAGGATGATCTGCGCAAGACAGGTTTCTCAAAGAGGGACGGCACAAGAGCCCTCAGATAATACTTGGTCTGCTGGTCAGCATCGACGGCTACCCGTTGGCTTACTGCATTCACGAGGGCAATAAATACGAGGGACACACCATGCTTCCGGTGGTTACGGAGTTTGTGCGCAAATACAAGCTTGACAACTTCATCGTGGTGGCTGACTCCGTCTTATGAATAACGATAACATTGCGGACCTTGAAGCGAACGGTTACAAATATATCATCGGAGCCAGGATCAAGAATGAGAGCAGGATTATAAAGGATTGGATTCTTGGGCAACCCAAGAGCGACTGTCAGATGGTTGAATATGACAAGGGCAACGGACAGAGGCTGCTTGTCGGATATACGGAGAAAAGGGCTCGTAAGGACTCATATAACCGCGAGAAAGGGATCCGCAGGCTTGAGAAGGCTTACAACAGGGGAACATTGACCAAAGACAACATCAACAAGCGCGGTTACAACAAGTTCCTGAAGATGGAGGGCGATCTCAAAGTGTCCATCAACTATGACAAGCTTGAGGCCGATGCAAAATGGGACGGACTGAAAGGATATCTGACCAATACCGACATACCCGTGGAGGAAGTATATGCCGCATATTCATAATCTATGGCATGTGGAGAAAGCCTTCCGCATAGCAAAATCCAAGATTGAGATCAGACCGATGTTCCATTTTACACGTAAAAGAATAGAGGCGCATGTATGCATCTGCTTCGTCGCCTGAAAGTTTACAAGGAACTGGAGAGGCTGCTGAGGCTGTTCGGCAATCAACATGAGCGTTGACAAAGTGCTTGCATTGGCACAGACCATCGTGACGAATCCAACTGACATTGCCGCAAAACAAGACTACGATCAGCAAAACCATGCTCATGAAACGCCATCAACGC
>PDYJ01001955.1_pt1 | contig 12993 bp, 19 predicted proteins | sample 1430841 | NCBI WGS metagenome assembly PDYJ01 (sample SAMN07237672, study PRJNA390542) | Gut metagenome, whole genome shotgun sequencing project. | isolation source: fecal pellets | host: Mus musculus | place: USA: New York, NY | collected 2016-10 | reverse complement strand
AAGAACCGAACCTTCCGGAATATCAGAAAGATGCTATGGATGAGTTCTTCGAGGACATCAAATTCCTGACATCTTTTATTGGGATAAGCATTTTTGAAACAGCTTCGGTTAATCAACTACCCGTTTTCCATTTTAAGCGTAGAGGCGCAAATGCAAAAGGTGTGTATGATGGAAATGGCTTTACTGTATTGCGAGGGAGTATATTATCCAAAGATACTGTAAACTCTTGCCATACCATCGAAAGACGGGAAATGATTATCAAGGATTACTCTCAGACAACATGAAAATGGCAACCCGTTTTGACATCCGATATTTCATTTTCAAGTCCAAGTACAGCTGCGAGCATTTGCGGAGGATGCAGCTCAAATGGCTGGGTAGAATGGAAAAAACGATAAGGGACAGACCCTTGATGAGATTTATCGTAATAAGTGACAATTATGGATACTCAGAAACTACGCCAGCGCATACTCGACCTCGCCATCCGTGGTAAACTCCTGCCACAAGACCCCAATGACGAACCGGCATCCGTCCTTCTCGACCGCATCCGCGCCGAGAAGGAACGTCTCATAGCCGAGGGCAAACTCAAACGCCCCAAAGCAAAAAAATCTACCGATAAATCCCACTATCAGAACTTCACCCCGCCTTTCGACATCCCGAATCATGGCAGTGGGTAAATAGGTGATAGCATATCGAATATTGGATTAAATACTCGCCTCAGGTCGTAGATGATGGTGTCCGTTTATCGTTCTAATAATATCAGGATAACAAAATCTGTTTGGACGATATTGTTTATGTGTCTTGATACTTGAGAAACAATATCTTAACAACGGAGACTTTTAATATGCGCTCGAAGGCAGCAGAAGATTAGTCGGGAAAAATGTTATCATTGAAAATTTAGAACGTACTTCATTTGGTGCTTTCATGGCTGTATGTCGTAGTTGTTATAATCGTGGATAAAGCTTTTATTGATTTGCGTATTTTAATAGCTATTTGGATGAATCTAACTCTACAGCTATCAATAAATTACGCAAAAGATGCTATTAGACTTTATTTACCTTTACCGCCAAAAGAAGAACAAAGTCGAATAATTTCAGCAGCATTTCATTCTATCGTATTTATAGATTGGTATCGACCAAAGTAAAAAAAATCTGAGTGAAAGTATTGCCAATCTGAAGTCCAAGATCCTTGATCTTGCGATGCAGGGAAACTCGTGCCGCAAGACCCGGCGGACGACCTGCCGCCGAGATGCTCCGTCGCGTCAATCCAAAGGCAAAGATAATAACGGATAACCCACATTCTTGGAACATTCCAAATACCTGGACTTGGTGTCAGCTCGGAGATATTTTTCAGCATAACACAGGAAAGGCACTTAATTCCTCGAATCGCGATGGCATAGAGATATGAGTATATTACAACTTCCAATGTTTATTGGAATAGGTTTGAACTTGATGATTTGAAGAAAATGCCTTTCAAGAAGAATGAACTTGAAAAATGTACTGTACGTCATGGTGATTTACTCGTTGTGAAGGTGGTGATGTTGGTAGAGCAGCGATATGGAATCTTGATAGAAATATTATGATTCAAAATCATTTACATAGACTGCGCCCGATTGCCAATGAAATTCATATTCCACTTTATTATCATGTGTTTAGGCATTATAAAGATAAGGATTTGATTGGAGGTAAGGGAATTGCTTTACAAGGATTTTCGTCAAAATCATTGCACCAATTAGCGATACCTCTTCCGCCATATAATGAGCAGAAGCGTATCGTTGCAAAAATTGAGGAGCTATATTCCGTTCTTGATCAGATAGAAGCGTCTTTGCAATCTTGAATGGTCAAGAGGGCAAAGACGCTTGTGAAAGGGAGTTGGTTACCAGTTGACTATCTTGTCAACTATGGCTTGCTGTTCGGTAGCGGTACGGCGGAGGTAGATGCGCGTGGTCTCAATGCTTTCATGACCCATAAGATCAGCGAGCAGAGCAAGATCGTTGAAGCGGTCAAGGAAGTTTTTGGCGAAGCGGTGACGGAATGAGTGGGGATAGACTACTGCTGTATTGATACCATACTTCTGGGCGAACAGTTTGAGTTGCTGGGCTATGCCTCGGGCTGTTATTCGTTCGCCGAAACGGTTGAGGAAGATATAGCCCGATTCGAGGTTTCGCTCTTTGAGCCACACTAATGCCTCGGCGCGGAGGCTCTTTGGAATGTAAAGCCTACGTAATTTCCCACCTTTGGAGTAGATGTCGAGATAGCCCTGCTGGACGTGCTCGGCTTTGATTTGCAGGAGTTCACTGACGCGGGCTCCAGTGGCTGTAAGGAACCACACCACGAAATACCATGAGGTGTGACCGTCTCGTTTCAGTCGGGTTTTGAGGAATTTATAATCAGCATCGCTGATTACGTTTTCGAGAAAGTTTTTCTGCTGCACTTTTACGAAGCGCATTTTGAGTTTCTCCTTTCTGATAAACTCCAGATACTTGTTGATGGCCTGTAGGCGCAGGTTTGACGGTCTGAGGCTTGTGGTTCTCCACCAGATAGCCTTTATAGGCGAGCAGATTCTCGCGTGTCACCTCCTTGTATTTTTCAAGGAAGTGTGTCACCGTCCACACATACGAGCGGACAGTGTTCGCCGCCAAATCTTGGCGCGAAAGGAATGATTTGTACTTGGTTATCATATCACATTCAATTTAAGTTGAACATGATAATAAGATAACGCAACCCACATTATCCGCAATTGCCGGATAACTGGGTGCTGACCAGAATCAAAGATGTATTTGAAATCAATCCGAAGAACAAGGCTTCGGATAATATTCAAGCAGGCTTTGTTCCGATGGCGTCAATCCATGACGGCTACTCTAACAAATTTCATTATGATGTAAAACAGTGGGGTGAAATAAAATCAGGATTCACACATTTTGCAGACGGAGATATTGCGGTAGCCAAAATATCACCATGTTTGGAGAATCGAAAATCTATGATTCTACGAGATCTCCCAAATGGGATTGGCGCAGGAACAACAGAACTGCTCATATTCAGAAGCACAATATTGATTCCTGAGTTCTCATTACTATTCTTCAAGTCAGATAACTTCATTAAATGTTGTACGGGAACTTTTAATGGAGTTGTTGGCCAACAAAGAGTTGGAAAATCAATCGTTGAGGATATACATATCCCGATACCACCATTGAACACACAGCGTGCTATTATGAACGTGTTCAAGGGTGGTTTAATTGTTTGGAATAATATTATCGTTAGTCTATTGAAATAGAGAGATTTGATAATAATTCTGAAATTTTGCTTAATTTCTGAGTGATACGCTTCTGTTCATTTATAGGAGGAATGGGTATAATACCTTTACGAGCATCGGTGGTGCTTAATCGAGGCATCTTAACTCCATAACAACATTCAGCAGTATAAGAGAGAAAGAATGGCGAACGTAGCCATGCGCAGAGATATTCAGGTATAACACAATCGTAGGATTTTACCGGGATTATCTCTGTGGTGCAATAACCATCTGTCGGAGCTACCAATACTTTGTTGAGATAGGTTCGGAGTTTTGAGTATAGAACATCGCCCTTGACGAATCTATGTCGAACTCCATTGACTGTTCTATCTTTCTTAGACCTCTGAGCAACAACGCACCACTATCTTTTCGATATCTTCCAATTCAAGTATCCACTCAGAAAGGGCAATTTCATCAACGTTAACATTCTCTGAATAGCCATAATCACAGACCGAATCAATGGTGGTCAGCACCCAGTTATCCGGCAATTGCGGATAATGTGGGTTATCCGTTATTATCTTTGCCTTTGGATTGACGCGACGGAGCATCTCGGCGGCAGGTTCGTCCGCCGGGTCTTGCGGCACGAGCTTTCCCTGCATCGCGAGGTCAAGGATCTTGGATTTCGTTAATGCTATAGACTGAGATAATTTGCTGTTTAGATTCCCTAATTTCACAAATAATAGACATCAACGATTCTATCATTGTTAAGATACGCCTTTGTTCTTCTATCGGGGGAATTGGCAAATGTATATTATTCAGATTGTCTTGCGATAGTTTAGGCTGTGCAGAGCCTGTTATATAATCGTCTAATGGTATGGTATTGATATAAAGGGCAACAAATTCTAAAAGGAATTTATCACTGGAATCTAAAACATGTGCGTGATTATTAACCCAATACTTACCATCCGCAAAGAACGCATTATCCTTTGTGCGGCTCAATAAATTAGCACCATCTTCACCAATCAATAAAAGACGTTCATCAAAGATGTAGTTATCCACTTTATCAATGGCTCCTGCCGCTCCGTAATAATCATAAATTTTATTACTTTGTTTGCTCCTTATCGTCGAGCGATTGGAACTCTTTCGCCATCTCGATTTATAACATAATCACCTAATCTTACCCACTGCCATGATTCGGGGATGTCGAAAGGCGGGGTGAAGTTCTGATAGTGGGATTTATCACAATACAACAAATGGATACAACTCAATGAGTCATATCCATTTGTATATATTTTAGGGGACGTAAAGAGCTGCAAACTCCTGACAGCGACGTTTATATAGACCCTTATGGAATTTTGCCTTTATATTTGCAGTGGGCAGTGTATGACTTGAAAATATTACGGTCACCGGCTTTTAGTTTACGAAAGACCGAACTTTTCATAACTGCCCCCGGACGATATTGTATGACAACACACCTAAAAGGAGCGCATCCATCGGTTTGAATCCGGCAAAAAGTGCGATGAACTTGTTGAGGTCTTTGCGCAGAAGCGCATCAGCCTCCCGTTCATTCATCTTATAACCACGAAAGTATTTTTCTCCGGGGAGTTTTCTATGACCATATCCGAGGTAGGGCCAATGTTTCCGGGAGTCATGCAAGGTTTCATGGTGCTTGATGATTAGAACTGCTCTCTCGTATGGAGGTAAATCCATTATGCTTCGCTTTGCGGCGAAGGCTGGCGTAGTGACCGAGAGGGTCACTAACGCCATGAGGAATATCAGTAGTTTTTTCATAAGCCGATGGGTGTTATGGTTCCGGGATTGACAGGGTTGATGATGCCAGGTGTCTTGCCGCCTCATTGTCACCACTGTCTTTGCTGTTGAACTCGAAGGTCTGCTGCCACGGGTCGAATTGAACGAATCTTCTACGACTATTAGGAATTTGTGAGCCTCGGAAGACTGGGCGGTGTAGTTCAGGCGGAAGGTCTTGCTTTCGAGGAGCACGCGGTCGTTGTTGACCAGCACGGGACCGTCAACAAGTTTGAGCGTGCCTTCGCCGTCATACTGGAAGTAGCGGATGGTATAGAGGGTGTTGGCATAGTTTCCTTCGGGCTTTATCTCGAAGCGCAGTTCTACGGTCTGCCCTTTGGTAATTTTGTCGCCGTATGGCATGACTTCCACCGTGAACGGATAGGACTGCTGCACGTCGAGGTCGTCGGAGCAGGAAGTGAGAGCGAGAACGAGAGTGAAGAGGATTGCCCAGAAGCCGAAGAAACGGGCGGGAGTGACGCGGGTTGCGCCGATTTTATTCAGTATTGTATTCATTGTTTTTCAGAGTTTTAATTTTGAGTTGTTAGAAATTTTGGGTTGGGTAGCCACAAGGTAGTCGTTGAGATCCTTGTGGTCGGGATAGAGAGCTGACTTATCCATAATCTTATCGCCGAACTCCCTGCGGAGTCTGGCAAGGCGGATCGTCCAGCCTCGTCGTTATTCGAGGTAACAGGCGATTACGGAATAGTCCGGGAAGATGGTCAGGGCTTTGCCGACATTGGCAACGGAGTTGAGAACAACCGAGTCGGAACCGTCATTGAGTCCGAGGCGTTCCGCTGAAAGGAAGTCAATGAAGCCTTCAAACACGTTGCACCGGGTGTTACCATCGGCGATGTGGGTTATGTGCTTGGGTGGGTATGACCCCTTGTAGAAGGAGTTGCGAAGCTCAAAACCATGTGCGTTGTTCTCGAAACCGATGCATAGTAGTCTTTGCCGTGAAGTCGGTAATCCACCTGCACACACCACCGCTGGGCGATGTTACGGGGAATACCTCTGTCGGCAAGATATTTCAGCAATGCCGGAGATTCCAGTTTTGAGACTTTCACATCTTCAAAGGTCGGTTGCTCGATGAACGGCTCAGGCTTATAGGGCATTGCTATAGGCATCTGCATCTTCTCGGCGATGAACTCCGCCTGTCTGATGAAGTCGCTGGAGTTGCACAGTTCTCCGGCAAGAGTGAAGATGTCGCCTCCGGCACCACTGCCAAAATCGAACCATACATCTTTGCGGGGATTGACGTGGAACGATGGCTTACGCTCACTTCGACATGGGGAGTAAAACCATAGACCTTTGCTGTCGCGTCCGGTAGGCTGATAGCCCAACTGATTGAGGAACTCGACAAGCGAGATTTTCTTGATGTCATCAATGTTCATAAGCGCATCCTCCGTTTGGGTTTGTCAGGCTCCTGTTCCTGTTTGGGCGGCTCTATCTTCTGTTCCTTGTCTTTGGTCTTATCCAAAGCCGACATTTCAGAGGCGATATATCGGTTAAGTTCCGACATATTACACGAGCCGGTCAACTCATAGGCGAGGTCATAGATTCCGCCGTATGCGCCGGACTTGGTATCACGCCAGAGATTAGTCTCGATGTTGATTACCATTGTCGGACCGAGTTTGTCATCGTAGGGAGCATTGTAAATACGGAGATTACCGTCAGCCGCCACCGGGTGTTCCTGACCGAGAGCTTTCATAAAGTCAGTGAGTTTCACTTTCCTTATGTCGAGGCTGATAACTATCGGCTCCTGCGGACGACGTGCCATTGCCGAAAGCTCCTTGCTTTGCTCATATTCATTCATATACTTCAAGATGAAGTCGCGTGGATCCGTGTAGAGGTTAGGGTTCATCTTCAAGGCGGCGAGGTCGATGATGTCGCCACTCTGGTCTGTGGCATGGTCATACCATCGGTTTGTATTGGTATCTACCACTAACATCGGTTCGGAGTCATCGCGCTGGGAGCATAGTATAGTTTCATGTCCCCGAAAGCCTTGACAGGCTTTTCGCCGAGAGCGGCCATAAACTCTGTCAGCGGGATATTCCTGATGTCATTTTTTGTATATCTCATAGGCTATTCAATTATGAATTTGACACCGACACCATAGGTTGTATGGTATATCTGAACATCGCTTCCGAAAGTAAACCGGCCTTTGACATTGGCGGTCAGGGCTACTTTATCCGAGAGATAAAACTCCGCCTGCAAGTTGAGCGCACCGCCATAGATAAAGTTGTCGCCGTCATGTAGCGTAGAGCCGTCGGACAGCACATCCTTACCCCAGTTGACTGTCTCATACCCGGCAAGTGCGGAAATGCCGCCGTAGAGGTGGAATGTCATCGAGTAGTCGCTGAGGATATGGAGATTATATCCAGCCTCGCCAGTGAATTGAGCCACCGGGATGCGACCTTTCTCGCCGTATGGCTTGAAGGTCTGGAGATACTCGCCACCGGAAAGACCATGTATTGCCATGACTTCCTGTGAATACTGAATAGATTACTCCGAGGTCATAACCGCAGTCGCGGGACTTTCCGGTGTAGAAACCGTCTGCCATGTTCGCCTTTATTTCAACCGCAGACATTCCGGGAGGCATCGCTGGGCAAATGCCTTCCCTCCGAGGAGGGAAAACACTGCCACAGCGAAGATTGCAAAAATCTTCTTCATGGGATACTGTATTTACTGAATTGATAACTCGTCGATTACATTGGCCCTCACGATGTCCTCGTTATCCACCACGAAGAACTGATGGCGGCCGCCTTCCTTTTCGGCGACCTCGATAACGAGCTGCTTGTCGTCGGGGATGGTGAATTTCTCCAAAGCGAAGACCGTACGCTCCGACTGCTTGCCGTGTACCACAGTCACGTAATTCTGGGCGCGGAGCGGTTCGAGTACCTGCTCCTGCATGGCGGTTCGCTTGATAACCTTCTTATCCACAATCTTGAACGATACGTAGTCGATGTCGAAAGCGATATTGGAGGTGTTCTTCAGCTCTGTGTGGAAGTAGAGCATCCCGTTGTTGGTGTAAATGGATTTCAGGAGGAACTGCACCCGAAACGCTTTGAGCCGATATGCTTGATCTCGCGCTTGTTCTGCTTGTAGATTGACTTCATAATCAGCTTGACAAGCATCGGCGACTCACTGCCCAATTTTTCGAGATATATCTCCTGAGCGTTATTTGGGCGATTGACAGCCTCGCCGTCATGGAGAAAATCGGTCATCTCAATGCTCAGAAGCAGAGGCTCTTTCGCAAATTTGACATTGAACGTGTAGTAGCTCCCATCATCGGTGATTACTGACAGATTCGTTTCGGTTTTGAAACGCTTAAACGCTGATTTAACGCGAAGTACATTCTTCGCTCCATCAGCGAGACCTGCCACAAGGTTTTCGTTTTCCGAGGTCCACATAAATTATCTCCGCAGGGAAGATAATATGCGTGGTTTTCTTCGTAGCAGACCTCCAGTGCGTGGGGCGGAATCATACGGTCGAAACCGACCTTTCGGGTCAGACCGTCGAACTTGTCGCCGTCGGTGTAGTTGGCTCCGTACACGTTCATGTCGTGTTCGGCGACTTGTTCAGTATCAGACGACACATTGTTATCGGTGTTTTTGGGTGCTTGTCTTTTGCAAAGGCGGGGGTTGCCATGCCGATAACGGCAATGGCTGAGAGAATAATTGTTTTCAGTTTCATAAAAATTTACGTTGGATTTAATGGTTTTAGTTGTTTTCGGGCTGGTAAAGCATCACCCTGTACCCAGATTTAAGATGCACCTTGACAGTACGCATCTTCTTTGTGAGATACTGGCTCACACCGTTGATGAGGCCTCGACCCACATCGGATGCAATCTGCGCTCCGGCGTCGGTGGAGATATTTATTGAGCTGCCCATTGTTGACCCCATATTGGCGCCAATCTCGTGCAGCGCGTCAGTCTCCATTGAGTTGGGGATATTGATACCCTCCTGACCGTCGGAATCATAGACTTTCAGTTCTACATCATAAATTGAGCCTTGACACTCAATAGAGGAAATCTCAATCTCCAGACGCTCGTCCTGCAATCTCGCTGCACCGACAAGGACGGTGTTACGGGGTATGAGCCTGTTGCCTATCCACATCGGTTCGGTGGTTCTCAACTTCACTGACTGCCCGTTGGTAACGGACTGGTTGCCGGCAATGACGGCGGCGATTGTATTCTTGCCGACCGACCTTTTCATGCCGACCGATGTGTTGAAGCCTCTCTCGTTTGTGGCGGCACTCAACGTCGATACGACATTGTGGGTAACATTCTGCACCGGCTGGACATTCCGCTTTCCTTTCTCATCGACTTGTGGAGGCGGGACATTGCCAGCATTTCCATTACCCATATACTGCGCCGCCAACTGATACGACCTTTCAAGCAACTCCATTTCATTGGGTTGTTGCGACTGTTGCTGTGCCATAGAGTTCTGCATCTCCAGCTCATCGAGCCGTGCCTGCAACTTCGCTACCTGTGCCGATTCGTTGTACTCCGGGACATAGAAATCCTGCAACGATGCCTGAGCCTGTTGGTATGCCGCAGCCGAGTTCTGAATCTCATCGGGCAATGTCGGTTCCGCCGGAGCTGTAACGGTGTCGAGTTGTAGCGTCACGGCATTTATCGTGCTGTCATTACGCGCCTTGTCTTTCTGCGCCGCCTCCTGTTCGTATGCCTTCAGCTTGGTGTCGGGCATACCTGCGGAAGTCTGGTCTGGAAGTTCCATGTTCGCCTTTCCCTTGACGCATCGTCATCGCCGCTTGGAGCGAAGATAATCCAGAAGCATACGAGGCACGAGAGAACCAGCAGCGTATAGACAGTTATCCGTTTCAAACCGCTCACGTTCTGCCGGAGTTTTCGGGGCGAATTTCGCTTTGAGGTCATCGAGCAGTTTCATCTTCTACCGTTTTAGGTGAGACATCGGAGGTACTTTGGGTCGGGAGTTCAAGTTGTCGGATATGCTCTATCTCAATTGCCTGCCGAGCATGACCGGCGCCCATCTTGTAACAGGAGTGACCGAACACGAAGAAGGCTACAAGAATAAATGCCGATAAAAGAATGGTAACGACCATTAGGCGTTGCTTGTGGGGCATATCTTCACAGGCTTGTTTCACCCGTTCTTTGATTTTCCCTTTCGGGCCGTGCCACACCTTATTATATAAGGGCGACACGAGGTTGTGGATTTCTGTTTTACACTCATTGGGACAATGTTCGTTTTGTGGTTATCAAATCTTTGTTTTCCAGAATCGTCAGACCCTCGATCATGAATCCGTTGGGGTTATCGTCGGAACGGCCGGTGTTAACCAGACGACAATTCGTGATAAGCGACCTTTCGGTCACGTTGCTCTGGCGGATGATCATCTGCCGGGCGTAGGTTCTGACCTGATAGGGGTAGTCGTTGAAATCGGCGACAATGCTGTCCACCTGAAGCACCTGCGTTATGTTTCCGGCTATGATGCGGTTGTAGTAGCCTTTCTCCACATAGTCGGAATAATAGTTGTAGGCACTTCTGTCGGCCAGCGACATGGCGCGGTTGATGTTGTGCTCAATCGCCGATTTGTCGGGCGACAGGGTGAAGAACAGCTCATGGAAGCGTCGCACGTGTTCCCGTGCCTCTGCCGGCGGTTCTGCTCCATATCCTGCGACAAGGCTAGCATCAGGCTCTTGCCGTTGTCAAGGACATAGATTTTCTCCCTCTGTTTCTCGGCGAAGTTCAGCGACAGCACCACGGCACCGATTGCGATGAAGGCGCAGAGCGATACCATAACAATGCCGAACAGCCTTATCTGCCGAAAGGAGGTCTCGATGTTTTTTAATGACTTAAATTCCATTTGAATACTATTTTAAGAGTTTACCGGCACGACCTGCGACATTACCCGCTACTCCTCCGGCTATGCTGCCGGCCCATGAGCCTCCGGTCATGGCGGTGTTGTTGATCGAGCGGTTGTAGCTGCCCATGCCTCCGGCCTGTATAATCCAGCCTGCGACGGTCGGAATCGTGAAGTATCCGATGATGCCGATGATCATGAACACCGTGTAAGCGGTGTTGCTCCCGTCGAGATCAACATTCGGGTTATTCGCCAGCTCCGAAATGTCATTCTGCAACATCAGGACTTGGATTTTGGCAAGGATTGTGGAGAATAAATCAGCCACAGGCAACCATAGATAGGTCTGAATGTATCGGCATATCCACTGGACAAGGGTGTTCTGGAAACCATCCCAGACGGATATGGCAAACGCTATCGGTCCCAATATCGCCAGCACTATCAGGAAGAATGTCCTTATCGTGTCTATCGTGAGCGAGGCAGCCTGAAAGAGCATTTCCAATAATTCGCGGAAGAAATTCTGGATAGCCTTCTTGACCTTATACATACCTCTCTCGATATACATTCCGGCGGCTGTGCCAATCTCTGTCACAACCGAGTTCATCAATCTGCCTGTCAAACTCTGCATCGTCAACGAGATAAGCAGTGGACGGGTCGTTCATCATCTGTTCGTATTCCAGCCTGTCCTTTTCCTCCGGTACTTCTTCATGTCGAGGGTCTGCCCTTCGAGCATCGAGGCGGTACCTTGAACGATGGGCGACATTACCGAGTTGATGGTGCCAAGCACCACCGAGGGAAAGAACATTATACAGAAACCGATGACGAAGGGACGGAAGCAGCGGGAACACATCAATCGGTTCGGCCCTCGCCAGCGACTGCCAGATGCGGTAAGCCACATAGAACAGGGCACCGAGACCGGCTATGCCCTGAGCCACTCCAGCCATGTCGCCGCACAGAGGCATCATCTCGTCGTAGAGCGACCGGAGTATGGAGTGGAGGTTTGAAAAATCTATCGCGCAGAGCATGGCTTACCAGTATTTTTCGGAGCCGTCACCATAGAGGTTCACAACACGCTGTGTGTCGGCTTTCTTCTTGGCGCGGAGATACGACACAGAGATGTTCTTGTTTGTATAATATGCCGTCAGGTTCTTCAGACGCTTCATCTCCTTGTGGCAACTGTCCACGATATCCATGCGATCCTTGTCGTCATACTGAGCGTCGTGATGTTGACCACCTGCTTCAAGTCGCCCAGCACGCCGTTGGCTTCTTCGAGGATGCGGGTGTAGCCGGAGGCTATGGCCGATAGTTCGGAACTCGTGAAATTGGGGTCGGTCAGCATCTTCTTGAAGTTGTTGACGTAATAACCGGATATGTCGCCGAGCATCAGGACTGTCTGCTGCACCTTTCGGGCGTCGCGGACGAGGTTGTTCACCGATTGCAGGGCATCGTAATATTTCTTTGCCTGCTGGTAAATCTTGACCGTCCTCCTTGAAGTTGTTAATCATATTTTGGGCGGTCGTTGATTCCTGCACGAGTGATTTTGAGGAATTTACGATAGACTGGGCAATGTTTGACGGGTCGATTACCGTCCATTGGGCGTTTGCCCTGCCCGTGCCTAACAGAAGGCACAGGGCGATAAGTGGAAATAGATATTTCAGTTGTCTCATTTTTGCTTTGGATTTTAGTTGATTATGTCTGTCGCACTGTTGTTCACCATCTGGGACTCAGCATTGTTGATGCTGATAGTCTGCGGCTTGCAACCGATTTGACCATAGGGATACAGGAATACTCCGATTGGAGAGAGAAACAGTTCTTCGCCGGTAGATGAAATGCCAACGGTGAATCGCCCATTGGGAGTGTCAAAAGCGAATACTTCGCTTTCAAGAGTGGGAAGCAGCAGGTACATGTGCTCTGATCTGTTATCTCCGCGTTCACGTACCTTTACCATGGAAAGACCTTTGTTGTCTTGGAAGATGAGCTGGATTTTCTCATCAGTGGTCAGCCATAATGAATGGCGTAGTTTTTTTATTTCTTCGTACATTTTTACTTTTGGTTTTGTGGTTAACGGATTGAGGTGGCTGCGCCGCCTATAATTTTGATTAGTGCGAAGGTGAACAGCAG
>PDYJ01000869.1_pt1 | contig 13017 bp, 14 predicted proteins | sample 1430841 | NCBI WGS metagenome assembly PDYJ01 (sample SAMN07237672, study PRJNA390542) | Gut metagenome, whole genome shotgun sequencing project. | isolation source: fecal pellets | host: Mus musculus | place: USA: New York, NY | collected 2016-10 | reverse complement strand
CATTCGATTTTTGTTTTGAAATGATTAGCCTGCGACATCATATTTCGTGCAATACAGGCCGACATCATGACATAAACAGATCGGTCGGCCACCAGGTTTGTATTCCCTGAAGGCCGACCGGCGATTTGCTTTCTCTGAAGCTGCTGTCGCAGCTTCAAGGTCTCATCAGATCCAGCGTACGAACGCGAAATCCTGACGATGTGCGAGATTGGGATTGATCGGATATAGACGGAATCCATAACGGAATACGCCTGTATCGCGAACTTTATCGTCGAGATGGTATGTCAGAACGTTGCCATCGGTCTTTGTCACCTTGAACTGCTTTGTCTCATAGAGGTGTTCCACGCCGTCTTCAACGCGATACGACACGTATTCCAGACCAAGATCCTTGCCGATGCCATTGGTGTCGATCACAGCAGTGACGTCGAGCTTCTCTCCGGTGAGATTGGGGTTGGCCTCCTTGATATCGAGCGATACGACATTGATGCCGTTCCACTTCTCGACCAACACTCTCCTTCCATGCCACAATCTCCTTGGCAAGCTTGAAGTCGTCAGCCTTGAGAGCCGTCGAACGCTTCTTCTCGGGATTGTAGAACCGATCGATATAATCGTTGATCATGCGGGTCATGGTGAAGTGAGGAGCGATATGCCCGATCGAACCCTTGATATACTGGATCCACTTGGGCGAGTAACCCTTTGAGTTTTTCTCGAAGTAGAGAGGCACGATTTCGTTCTCAAGCATCGAATAGATGGTCGCAGCGTCGAGCTTGTCCTGCTGGGCCTGATCGGTGAAAGTGCGGCGGTCCGTGAGAGCCCATCCGGCCTTTTCATCGAACTTGTAACCCTCATACCACCATCCGTCGAGCACAGAGAAGTTGAGCACGCCGTTCATCTCGGCTTTCTCGCCCGATGTGCCGGATGCCTCCAGCGGACGGGTCGGAGTGTTGAGCCAGATATCCACGCCGGTAACAAGGCGCTTGGCCACAATCATGTTGTAGTCCTCAAGGAATATGATCTTGCCGAGGAACTGCGGCATGCGCGAGATCTCCAGAATGCGCTTGATAAGACCCTGACCGGCTCCGTCGGCAGGATGCGCCTTGCCGGAGAATACAAACTGTACAGGGAAGCGCTCGTTGTTGACGATCTTGGCCAGACGGTCGAGATCAGTAAAGAGCAGATGAGCGCGCTTGTAAGTGGCGAAGCGACGCGCGAAACCGATGATGAGGGCATCCGGATTGATCTTGTCCACGATGCTCATCACAGCCGACGGATCACCCTGGTTGGCGAGCCATTTGGCTTTGAAATCGCGCTTTACGAAGTTGATGAATTTGTTCTTCATGCGCATGCGGAGATTCCAGATGTCTTCATCGCTGACATTGAAGATCCCCTCCCATGCCTTGGGATCGCTCTGGTTGGCAAATACTTGCTCTCCAAGACGCTCGGCATAGAACGACTTCCATTCCGAAGCTGCCCATGTAGCATGTGCACACCGTTGGTGACGTATCCGACATGGCTCTCCTCCCACGAATAGCCTTTCCAGATACCTGCAAACATCTTCTTCGACACTTCGCCGTGAAGCCAGCTTACACCATTGGCCTCCTGGCAGGTGTTGAGAGCGAACACACTCATGGAGAAGCGTTCGTTGGTGTCGGGATTCTCACGACCCATGTTCATGAGATCCGCCCACGAAATACCAAGACGCGCAGGGAATTCACCCATATATTTGCCGAAGAGACCTTCGTCGAAATAGTCATGACCGGCGGGAACGGGAGTGTGGACTGTGTAGAGCGAAGTCGAGCGCACGATTTCCAGTGCGGTATTGAAGTTAAGTCCCTTTTCCTGAACATAGTCCACCAGACGCTGCAGATTGAGAAGAGCCGCATGGCCTTCGTTGCAGTGGTAGAGATCGGAGTTGATGCCGAGCTTCTTCAGCATCAACATGCCGCCTATGCCAAGCAGATATTCCTGTTTTATACGGTTCTCCCAGTCGCCACCGTAAAGCTGGTGGGTGATCGAGCGGTCATATTCGCTGTTGAGGTCGAAATCCGTATCCATGAGGTAGAGCTTCATGCGGCCTACGTTCACACGCCAGATGTGCGAGTAGACGATGCGTCCGGGATATGGCACCTCAAGTATTACGGGCTTGCCCTCCTCGTCGGTCACCTGCTCGATGGGAAGCTGGTTGAAGTTCTGGGGCTCGTAGTTTGCTATCTGCTGGCCATCGACCGACAGAGTCTGGGTGAAATATCCGTAACGGTAAAGGAAGCCGACGGCTGTCATGTCAACGCGACTGTCGGAAGCTTCCTTTATATAATCGCCGGCAAGAACACCAAGACCGCCGGAATAGATCTTCAGACAGTTGCACAGACCATATTCCATCGAGAAATATGATACCGAAGGTATGTCTGACCGCATGGGAGTCGCCATGTAGTCGTTGAAAACTTTTGTAGACGCTCTCTATGCGACCCATCATCTCGGAGTCTTTGAGCATCTCTTCAAGACGTTCGGATGAAAGACGCTGCAGGAGCATTACGGGGTTCTCACCTGTGGCTCTCCACATGTCGGGATTGATGTCGCGGAAAAGATTCTTAGCATCGCTGTTCCAAACCCACCAAAGGTTTTTCGCAATGACTTCAAGAGGCTTGAGCTTTGCAGGGAGATCTGCGCTTACAGTAGCCTCATGCCAGACGGGGGCATTGGAGTTGCTTACCTGTATTTTCATTATGTTGATAAAATTTTGATTTATATTTCTGCTTTATTTACGGTTGGTGTTGCGATTGGCAAGAGCCACTTCGAAGGCATCGACATAATATGCTACAAAATAGCTCCAGGCCGCGCGCGAGGAGGTGTGCATGGCCGCCGATGATATTTTAGCGGTCTCCTCTTCATCGCATTCGTTGAGATCTGCAAGGGTGCGCGCTATATTGTCGACTACCTCGGAATAGTTGTAGTCGCCACGGCCTATGACATTGACTCCACATGAATACAACTGATTGTCGGTAGTCGACAATATCCACTGTCCAAATCCGGAGAGTGAAGTCGTTACAGTCGGAACACCGAACGCGATACTCTCAAGCGGAGTGTACCCCCATGGTTCATAATACGACGGGAACACGGTGGCGTCCATGCCGATGAGCAGGTCATAGTACTCGGCGTTGAATATGCCGTCGGTGCCATTGAGATAACATGGTACGTATATCACATTGACGTGGCTGTCGGCCGAATTCGTAAAACCTATGGCATGGATGCGGTTGATAATCGGATCGCTGTCGGGATTGTTGAGCGTATGGGTCATCACCGGATCCGGCAGACGATGCCAACCTTCGTGATCCGACTCCAATGCTTTGACAAGATCCTCACGAGCCGCTTTAGACCATGCCGGCACCATGACAAACGCAAGAGTCTCGCGTCTGGGAGCGCGAAACCCGAGCGCGGCTATCGCGTCAAGGAACATATCTATACCCTTGTTGCGGTATTCGCATCGACCGGATGTGGCTACAATCATCGTATGTTCAGGCAGTGTGCGGCCCACAAGTGCCGACGCGGCCTCAAGCATCAGTTTGCGTGCCGACTGGCGCTCCTTCTTGAAGCGGCTACGCGGCGGCACAAAATTTTTCTCAAATCCGTTGGGCGTGACAACCTGCGGGCGCAGATCGAGAAGCTGCTCACACTCTATGGCCGTGATCTCGCTCACCGTTGTGAAGCAATCGGCCTGATGAGCAGCTGTTTTTTCCAACGAATGTTTGGCTTCCATATTGAGTTCCCGGGCCATCTGGTCGCCGTTATAGTTCTGAAGCTGTCCGTAGAGCGGCTTGCCGTTGCCACAGATACTTCGGCCTATGCTTGTGGCATGAGTGGTGAATACGGTGGCCACCTGAGGGAGTTTCCACTTCACATATAGAAGCCCCATGCCGGTTGTCCACTCGTCGAAGTGGGCTATGACATTTTTATGCGATCGTGGTCCGACCTTGTAATAGGAGCATAACGACTCGATGACAATGCCCGCTGCGTGAGAAAACGCACACGCTTCTCCATAATCGCCATAAGCATGAAGCGAATCGACTCCAAACCGCTGCCACATCTCTCCGAAGAGGGTGTCATTGAGCGCATACATTGTGTCAAACTTGACAAGAATCACGATTGGTTTGCCCGGCACGTCCCAGCGTCCGGTGCGCACCTTGATGCCGTGAGGCAACGACACTGTCGAAGCCCACCCTTTCAGTACCGACGGATTTTCTATGAAATATGGCGAGGGATTCTGCTCCGACCACACATCCGGGCCGATGAATATCACCTTGTCTTTATATAGTTCATGGAGTGTGTCCGCTTTGGTAGAGAGCACGGTGTATATGCCTCCTATCTTGTTGCAGACTTCCCAACTGGTCTCTATAAGCAGGTCAAGTGCCACTGCTGGTTGTTCCATTATCTTTCTGAAATAGGATTAAATCGGGAGGCAAAATTACGAATTATTAGGCAATTTGCAAAATATAGACTGAAATTAGGTGTCGAATATTTTGTACATTCATCGCGAATTAGTATTTTTGCCAAATCAACGATATAGCGTTTTCAGTTCATGACCCTGCCCGCCATGTCACATTCACGACAAGACTTAAACGAGATCTATGCCCACATGTGACCCCTCTCTGCGAGCAGTGATATATCAGAAGATCAACTGTATGAGACACCGTGCCATAATAGCCTTTCTTATCATGGCGGCCATGACGGCTCCGCTGTCAGCCGCTATGCACGATGGCTTATCGGCCGACGGAAGGGAGTCCATGGCCGCACGCGTCAGTATGCCTGATATCATGGTCGGCGAAGGCATGCTGACACTGAACGCTGCAACCGGGAAGTCTGAAACGTTTCATATTTATGGCATCACAGGTCAGCTGATCAAGCGACTGGAGATTAAGGCCGGAGATTCGGCGCAGCTTGAGTTGCAACGCGGTGTGTACATTGTGAAGTGCTCGCATTGGGCGCGTAAAATCATGGTAAAATAACCGACACTATGTCTGGCCGCAGCACTATATTTTCAATCATCACAGTTAGCTATAACGCCGTAGGCGATATAGAACGCACCGTGCGTTCTGTCATGGAGCAGGACTTCCGCGACTTTGAGTATCTCATTATCGACGGAGCCTCAAAGGATGGCACTCCCAAAAAGGCCGCGGAGATAACCGGACGGTATGACGACATCAATGTGACCATCATCAGCGAACCCGACAGCGGCATATACGACGCCATGAACAAAGGACTCGACCGTGCCGTCGGAGAATATCTGATATTCCTCAATGCCGGCGACGCCTTTCATGACACCGACACACTCTCAGTGCTCAGCAGAGCCATCGAGAGCAACAACCTACCCGGTATCGTCTACGGACAGACCGACATCGTCGACAAAGACGGCAACAGGCTTGCCGGACGACATCTCACCGCCCCACCTCAATTGACACTGTCAAGTTTCTCCAAGGGCATGCTTGTCTGCCATCAGGCGTTTGTCGTGCTTGCCAGGATAGCTTCCCAGTTCAACACATCATATCGCTTTTCGGCTGATTACGACTGGTGTATCCGATGCCTGCAACACTCACGCCATAACGTGTATGTCGACCGCACATTGGTCGACTATCTCGCCGAAGGCACCACCACCGCCAACCGGCGTGCCTCGCTTATAGAGCGATTCCGTATCATGACCTGCTACTACGGCCTGCCGCTCGCCATATTGAGACATCTGCAGTTTATTCCGCGCTTCATCCGACGGCGTAAACTTGAAAAACAAATATTCAATAATCCACATAATATAAAGCAATGAAATATTATCTCGCAAACAACGGACAGCAGGAAGGACCGTTCACTCCTGAAGAACTCGCTTCGAGAGGCATCACCCCGTCGTCGCTCGTATGGTGTGAAGGCATGACCGAATGGACTCAGGCCGGACAGGTGCCCGAACTCAGCGCATACCTTCTCGGAGGTGCCCAGGCTCCGTCGACACTTCCCAACGGAGGCTTCACCAACTGCCAGCAACAACCCCAGTCGCCATTCGGCGGACAGACTCCCTTCGCGCCTCAACAGCCCGAAACTGCGGTATGCCCGAAAACATGGCTCGTTGAGTCAATACTTGTGACACTTTTCTGCTGTCTCCCGTTTGGCATTGTAGGCATCATCAAAGCCTCGCAAGTCGAAAGCCAGTTCCGCATCGGCAACTATGCCGGCGCACAGCAGTCATCGGCCGACGCCGGAAAAATGGACCAAGCTTGGGTTCTTCATCGGACTCGGAGTCAGCCTTTTGTATATCCTTCTTGTATTGGTAGGTGTTGTCGGCAGCAATCTTTAATACTACATTTTATGTAGAACGGCAGCACGCCGACAGATTTCTGTCATGGCTGCGTCTGACATACATTCCCGAGGCGAGTGCCTCGGGAATGATTACTGACGCCATGCTTATGAGACTGAGTGAACCACCCGATCCATCAGCCGAGGCGTATGCGCTACATCTTCGTGCCGAAAACGCATCGGCAGCAAACGACTGGATCAACACCATAGGCCATTCACTCATAGGCCTGCTGGCTGAAGAAATAGGGCGGGAACGCCTGCTGCATTTCACAACCCCAATGGAACAGATCGAAATATGAATTCCGTCAAGACTCCCGGCGACAGCCCTGTCAGCCTTAAAGAGTGGGATCGGATTATAATCGGAGTGGATCCGGGTACGAATGTCATGGGCTACGGCATATTGGGTGTGAAGTCAAAAAAACCGGCCATGATAGCCCTCGGTGTCATCGAGCTGAACAAATTTGAAAAGCCACTACCTTAGGCTGCGACGTATTTACGACCGCATATTATCGCTCGTAGACCAATACCTGCCCGATGAAATGGCTATCGAAGCACCTTTTTTCGGGAAAAACGTGCAGTCTATGCTCAAACTCGGACGCGCCCAGGGAGTTGCCATGGCAGCAGCCCTGAGCCGCGATGTCCCCATCACTGAGTATGAACCACGCAAAATAAAGATGGCTATCACAGGCAACGGAGCAGCATCTAAAGAACAGGTAAGAGAAATGTTGCGACGCATCCTCGCCATACCCGAAGCCAATCTGCTGCCACAACTCGACTCCACCGACGCACTCGGAGCGGCATTATGCCACTTCTACGAATCGCAGCGTCCGGCAGCCGCAGCCGGACCACGCACATGGAAAGAATTCCTTGCAAAACATCCCGACCGCGTAAAATAGCCCCGGCCAACTCCGCCTCCGGCTCACAAACTTTAATGCTTAAACTTTGCGTATAAACGCAAAAACAGCCTTGGAAATCAGCTTGCATTTATCTGATTTTCAAGGCTTTTACTTGCGGAGCGAGGGGGATTCGAACCCCCGAGCCGCTTTTGGCGACTACACGCTTTCCAGGCGTGCCTCTTCAACCACTCGAGCATCGCTCCATAAAATGGACGGTTGAACTTTGTGGGTGCAAAGTTAGTTTTTTTTTTGCGAATTAAGCAAGTGCTTATCTCACTTTCTCTGCGTAATGCAGCTGTCAAAATGCCTTATTGTGCGTATTAATCTGATTTACAGAAGCATACATAGCGAAGTCAGTCATTTCATCAAAAAACAATAGTATGGGAAATATGGCGCAAGGCAGATATCTGTCTTGGCATCCTTATGGCGTGCATCCTCTCCGAGCAAAACGCTCAGGTGATCCCAGAATGGTTTCCGATGATGTTTGTGACGAAAATGAGCTATTTCGTGAAGTATCACCCCGTCAATCCAGTCGCTTCGGAATATTACGAGCATCGGTGGGAGATAGATGACATTGTCGTAAGTGCATTGGCCGAGCACATTTTTAGGCAAGCGCTTTATTACGACTCCACCGCCGGCAAGTCCTTTGTTTTCGAGCCAGTATCTGACTCGTTCGGGCAGCACTTTTTCGGCCAGCGCAGTAATATGGTCGCGAAGCGTGACACGTAGCCATTCCTGAATGCCAGTATCATTGAAGTCTGTCGACGGGAAATAGATAATATCTATCTGCGGCAGATCGGCGACGATGATCATGACAGTATGGCCGTCGACGATATATCGGCACGAGGCACACAGATATTCGCCCTCGCGGTCTATTATGCCACCGGCTACCTGATGCCATGCCACATTTATATGAGCAGTCCTTAGCCTCAGCGACGGATTGATGATGAATTCAGGCTGTTTCATGCTTTCCATTTGCGGTCGAGCAATGCATCGAAGGCTTTGCTGTTGGAGTTGATCTGTAGTCCGTAGAAACGTGTGCCTTTGCTCTGCGCCTTTCTTACACGCTCGGTATTGGCTCGGTCGGGCGGATTGAATATGAAGTCGGATATGATCAGCACGTCCGCCATACCATAGTCATCCGATTCCAGCAGCCTCAGTGCTTCGATCAGCAGTTTTTCCTCGCCATTGCCGCCTGTGAATCTTTGTTGCAGAAACGATGTAAGGGCACGCATGTTGGCCCCACGCCCGAGATCGATAGAGCGGATTCTCACAGAAAATGTGATCAGATAGCAACTCCGATGTTCGGCGCGGGCTATTCTGACAAGCTGTATCAAAAGTGATTTGGCCATCTGCTCCGGTCGCCCGTACATAGATCCGCTGGTGTCCACCGCTACAATTATCGGCCCCTTTTTAGGCCGTGGCAAGGGGTTGTTGATCTGAGTCTTTAGAGGCGCCGCCGATGGTGCCGAAAACTGTTGAAGCTGTCTCAAGGCATAGCGCTGATAAAACAGCTGCTCGGTGTCGGGAGTCGACAGCAGGAGGGTTTCAGAGGGGGTGACACGTTCTATATCATTACCGAACGAAATTTTAGAAATACCTTCGCCCGCATCATTCGACGACAATCCCTTCGGGAGATAGCTATACATGAGATTGTCTACTGTGCCGTCGGCATCACGGGCGCGGCCTATGATGTCTACAATCTCGCTCAACACAGGCGACTTATAGACTATATCCTCAATCTTGCGTCGTTCGATATAGTCCTGATCGCCGATCTCACGGAAGCGCTGTGCCCAGTTATGTTTCGAGCGCGCGAGCATCTCCCTGCGGGTCTCTTCCGCATGGTTGCGACAGGCCGATTCCCAGTCGGAGGTAAGCGCGGCGAACACTGCATCGTTGTTTTCGCCGTCAAAGCGTTGTGAATATCCGTCGATGTTCACCTCATACTTGGTATACCGTTGCTTTATATGCCCTACCACTCCCGACCATTGCCGGCGCTTCTGTTCGATCGACGCACTTCTGAATCGATTTATCATCGCGAGTTCGGCAGCAAGCTGCTGTTCGACGATGGCGAAATGCTGCAGCAACGCCTGAAAAAAATCCATAAGATTCTCTTTCAGCACCTCCGCCCAAAGCGGATCGACGCTGACCAGATGAGGATTCTCGTCGATCACTTGACGCATGTATGCGCCAAGCTGATCATCAGCAGCGATCTCCGGAGGCATTTCCCTGCGCTCGATATAGAAATCGAATGCTTCGGAGTACGTGTCGATCCGGTTATTTATGCGTTCCGTATCGCTCATCACAGCAATGATGCAAGATTCTGCAGTTTGATCTCTGTTTCGGTCACCGATTGTTCAGCCTCGGCTATTTTCTTCCTGACCAAAGCCATATCGGTCGACGAAAGGAATATATTGACCGGTGTCTTCCAATTGTGATCTACCATCGCACGCCATTCGTCCAGGAGCGTTGCAAATTCGTTTTTAAGATCGTCGACACGCTGATATACAGGCTTGGCCTTTCCGGAACTCACGGTGTCAGCCTCGTCACAGTCGGCTCTTGTAAACGTATATGGAATGCCGTCGACAAACAATCCTCCCCTGCACTTCTGCAATTCGCACCGCCTTATACTGTCGCCATCCGATGACTTGCTCTCAAGCGGACGCCCCGGGAGCATGGCATGGATGACGAAACGCTTGCGTGCTTTGTCGAAATATTGTATGCCTGCCACACTCCGCGAATCGTCCAGACCGTTGTAAATCCCATTTGGCAAACAGGCATTCGCCGTCGGGATAATCATCTATCCGATAATAAAAGAAATCGAATTCCTTGAACCGCCCGGCGGCATTCCGTTCAGTCTTGTCGGACTCCGACGGACGTAATATCCGCTTTATTTCCCGATCTACCGACGAAAGCCGCTTCAATATCGGCGACACCATGGATTCGAGCACGGCTTTGATGACCGGTTCACGGCTCTCTGCATCGCTCCAGAAACAGTGGATCAGCAATATGAAGTCAGTCATATCTATCTGCCGGCGACCGTTTAGTAATGCTGACGTCTGCATAAGCCCGAACGATTTTTTCCAGCGCCGGTCGGATATATAGAAACGCAGATGGCCCTCATCATCCTTTTCAAGCGTCATCAATGCCTTACGCAATGCCTTGATCGAAGCAGCCACATCTGTTCCCAGTCCGACGCTGCGCGACTCCTTCTGCCATCGCCCATACTCTTCCGATGTTATAGCCCTGTCTGAATCCAGAGGAGAGTTGTCCATGCATCGCCTTGGATCATCTTCATGAATGCTGATTCGCTTTCGATGCAATTGGATACCATTCTTACCAGAAAGCGATCCCATAGAGCCTCCAGTCCTTCGTTTTTAGCCGGGAGTTCATTGCTTGCGGCTATGAGTGTCTTCATGGGGATTCTGACTGTGCTGCTTCCGTTATGATATATATGTTCATTGACGGCGGTCAGAAGCGTATTTTGTATTGATGGTCCGGCCTTCCATATTTCATCAAGAAACACCACATCGGCCGTGGGCAGATAGCCGTCAGTCAGACGCTCGTAGCGATCCTCGTTTTTGAGCTTAGATATTGATATCGGGCCGAAAATTTCATCAGGAGTGCTGAAACGCGACATCAGATAATCAAACGACCGGGCATTGTCAAAAACGTCCTTGAGCCTTGATGCGACAAGACTCTTGGCTGTACCCGGAGGTCCGAGAAGAAACATATTTTCCCCGGCCACGGCACATAGCAGAGCCATAGCCACAATCTGATCTTTCTCATACACTCCCCTGCTCATCCAGGATATCACATCCTTTATGCGCGCCGTCATTGACGCATCGTCGCTACTGTCTGCCGCTTGCCTCGGTCTTGTTTTCTTGGCCATAAATCCAATCGTGTGTGTTGTCAAAAGGTTATTGATCAGTTTACGGCACAAAATTATAATTTTTGTTCCACATAATCTGACACGCCGCCCATATATTTTTCTAAATGGGTAGCCGCTGCAGTAGCCGCTGCATGTGAAAGACTGATGTCGGTTTTATTCGAGATGTATCAGCGCCTTGAACCGCTCTACTGTATCAGGATCGCCTGAATGTTTTCCGCGGTCTTCGCTCAGTTTGCATGTCTGGAAGTAGAATGGCCATGACTCGGTTATCTTCACGGATGTGAGCTTTATCACAATATTCATTGGCCTGACATTTGCAAAATCGTTTGTGAAGTGCGTGCCTATGCCATAAGATGGCTGACATTTCCCCTCGGCATAGCGCTGCAAGGCTATCGCCTCGTCGACATCGAGCGCATTACTGAACACCACCTGTTTTGTCAGCGGATCGATATGAAGCGAACGATATTTGGCCGCGATTTTGTCGAGTTGCTCATAATTGTCGCCACTGTCCACCCGCAGCCCTTGAACATATTGGCGTAATCCTCTGAAAAATTCAGGCTGAATATATCCCAGCCATAAGTGTCGTAGAGAAATGTCCCCAGTGCGCCACGGTATGTATGACTCCAGATGCGCATAGCCATGTGGTTGGCCATCTGTGGACCGTACATTCCAGCTATGGCGCATATCAGCTCGTGGGCCATAGTGCCGACGGGAGTCAGATCATGCTTCATGGCCAGATACACATTGCTTGTGCCCACAAAGCGTCCATTGCCGCCATTGTCGCAGCGCGAACTTCCGGCGAGCGAGGCCACAGCCACATCCTGCGCCCGGAACGTTGCGCGGCGACGTGTCCCGAAGTCACTGAACACACATCCACCCTCCACAAGACGTCGCCCCTTGGCTTCAGTACGCTGTCCGAACTCTGCATAATCAAGTCGGTAGGCATCTCCGGTCATGATATAATACAGCTCCGAAACCATTGCGAGCACCTTTACTTCAAGCAAAATGGTGCTGCTCCAGCTCCCCTCGAAAGTTATGTCGAGGTGTCCTTCGTCGTCCTGAAATACGCTGACCTGACGCGAATCGTATCTGAAACCTTTCAGGTAACTGTAAAACCAGTCGGGAATATAGCTGCACCGACGCTTCATGAAGTCGATCTCCTCGTCGGTTATGATCACCGATTCCAGAGCCTTGATCTGTCGACGCAGTTCGTCGGCAAACCCAGCCGGATACACCGTGTTGTTGCGGTCGTTGAAGCGATATTTCACCTGTGTGCGCGGAAAATTGTCTATCACAGCCACACACATTGTGAATTTATACAGATCGTCGTCTGTGAAATGGGTGATTATCTGCTGCATGGGTTGTATTTTTGTTCTTAGAAACTGTTTAAAATTAGAATTGAAAAAATGTTATAGGGCATAACAAACCCTCAGCCAAAGTGTTGAAGGAGAAAAACATTGTTCATATGCATAGAATCAATCTCTATCAGACACTTTTGACCGAGGGTCAATGGTCTTATATAAACGAAGTATTCTTCGAAAATGATTGTCGCAAACGTAAAAATTCACTACGGAGCCTATTCGAAGCGGTATTATACCTACTGGTCACAGGATGTCAGTGGAGGATGCTTCCGCACGATTATCCCAAGTGGCAATTGGTGTACTATTACTTCCGAAAGTGGTCCAAAGAAGGTAGAATCGAACATTTGCTCAACAAACTTGTACGAAAGGTGAGGAAGAAACGAAATCAATCAGAAAGTCCCTCTGTGGGAGCATTGGATGCCCAGAGCGTTAAATGGGGCAACCGTAAGAGTGACAATGGATTTGACGCAAACAAGAAGGTCAAGGGCATCAAACGTAACATCGTGGTTGACCGCAATGGCTTTATTCTTGCCCGGAC
>PDYJ01001571.1_pt1 | contig 13042 bp, 13 predicted proteins | sample 1430841 | NCBI WGS metagenome assembly PDYJ01 (sample SAMN07237672, study PRJNA390542) | Gut metagenome, whole genome shotgun sequencing project. | isolation source: fecal pellets | host: Mus musculus | place: USA: New York, NY | collected 2016-10 | reverse complement strand
GCATGATCAATCCGGCAAGCGATCTGGCAATACGCGCAGAGGGCACCATCCTGACCCTCGGAGTCAACAACGGCTCTGACGAATCGCAGCTTTGGACCGTCGACGGAGCCACACTCATACCGACCAACCAGCCCGACAATGGCCATTGCCACCGACCGCGACGGCAACCTCACCCTGGTGAAGCGCGCGAGCGGCAAAGCAGCCAAATTCGCCTTCCTGCCGGTCGATACCAAGCAGCAGACTGCCGAAAGCGACGAGGAACGCCGCAAAAACTTCTGGGAAAAACGAAACGATTTTCGAACAGAACAAAGAGAAGGGGCAGCCACAATGATGCCCTACGCATCGGAAGCGGCAATGCTCGCCGACAAAGCATATTACACCACACCCTGGACAGAGCCTGTTCAACGACCGCTACCTAAGCCTCAACGGAACATGGAAGTTCAACCTCGTCGACAACCCCTCGAAACGTCCGCTTGACTTCTACAACGAGAGCTTCGACACATCTGCCTGGGACACCATACCCGTACCCTCCAACTGGGAAATGCAGGGCTACGACCAGCCTATCTACGCCAACGTCGAGTATCCTCACGCCAACACCCCGCCATTCATCAACGCCCGCAAAGGCTTCAATGACGGAGGCGTCAACTACGGCATCAACCCCGTAGGCTCCTACAAACGCACATTCGACATACCGGCCGACTGGAGCGGACGCCGCACAATGCTCCACTTCGGAGGCATCTACTCCGCAGCATTCGTCTGGATCAACGGCAAATATGTCGGCTACACTCAGGGAGCGAACAACGATGCCGAATTTGACATCAGCCGCTACCTCCACCCCGGTCAGAACGACATTGCCGTCCAGGTTTTCCGCTGGAGCGACGGCTCATATCTGGAGTGTCAGGACATGTTTCCGCATGAGCGGCATACACCGCAATGTTTACCTCTACAACGTGCCAGAAGCATCGGTGCGCGACCACGTCATCACCTCCAGACTCTCTGACAACTACAGCAAGGCACACCTTGAAGTGAAGCTCGACATCGACAACCGCAACAACCATAAAGGCATAAAGGAATACGTGGTGAAAGTGACCGATCCTAATGGCCGGCAGATAGCCGAGCAGACCATACCCTACAACCTTACAGACACTACCGGAGTAACAGCCGCCTTCGACCTCGCCGACGTAGCCCTCTGGAACGCCGAGCAGCCCAATCTATATACCGTCAGCGTGATACAGCGCGACGGCAAGAACGGCAAAGAGGAAATGGCATTCTCCACCAAACACGGATTCCGCGATATACGCATCGACGGCTCACTGCTCTACATCAACGGCAAGCGGGTGATGCTCAAAGGCGTGAACCGCCACGACAGCGACCCCCTTTACGGCCGTGCCGTGCGCACCGAATCGATGCTTCGCGACGTGACATTGATGAAACAGAACAACATCAACACCATCCGCACGAGCCACTATCCCAACAACGCGCGCATGTATGCGATGTTTGACCATTACGGACTCTATGCCATCGACGAGGCCGACCTGGAAGACCATGCCAACCAATCGATCAGCGACATGCCGTCATGGATTCCGGCGTTTGTCGACCGCATCGACCGCATGGTGCTTCGAGATCGCAACCACCCCTCGGTAATAATGTGGAGCCTCGGCAACGAGGCCGGCAACGGCGAGAACTTCAAGTGGTGCTATGACGCCGCCGCGACGCTCGACCCCACCCGACCCATCCACTATGAAGGCACCCGTGCCGACAAACCATATGGCGGAAGCCGCTTCTCCGACTTCTACTCGAAAATGTATCCCGGCATGAAATGGATGCACGAAAACACGAGCGGACTTGACAAGCCCATGATACTCTGCGAATACGCCCATGCGATGGGAAATGCCATCGGTAACCTTTCGGAATACTGGGAAGTCATGGAAAACTCCGACGCCACAATCGGAGGCTGCATCTGGGACTGGGTCGACCAGGCCATCTACGATCCACAGGAGATCAAACAGGGCGTCTACCGGCTGCATACCGGCTATGACTACCCCGGTCCGCATCAGGGCAAATTTCTGCTCCAACGGTGTCATTCCGGCCACACGTCAGGAGAGCGCCAAGCTCATGGAGGTCAGAGCCGCCCACAGTTTCGTCAAGATCCGCATGCTCAGCCACAACGACCGGGAAGCTACCGTAAGCATCGCCAACCGCTACGCATTCCGCACCCTCGAAGGACTCGACGTCGGCACTTCGCTGCTCATCGACGGACATCCCAGAGCCATTGCGACCAAGGCTCTTCCGGCAGTAGCCCCGGGCGACTCAACCGTAATCACCATACCGCTGGGAGCCAACACAAGCAAGACTGACGCCGGCAAGGAGATACTTGTCGATGTCAAGGTGACATATCACGACAGCCAGTCATTCGCCGACGCCGGCCACGAAGTGGCACGCCGTCAGTTCATCATCGCCGAACGTGCCCCTCTGGCCGAAAACAACAGCAAAGGCGACAAGCTCAATGCCACGCTTGCCGACGCAACGCTGCACATTGCCAACAAGCTGATCTCAGCGACGTTCGACACCAATACCGGAGTCATGACCTCGCTCGATATGAATGGCATAAGCGTCATAGCCGACCGTCAGGGATTCACCTACGACAACCACCGATGGATCGAGAACGACCGCTTCACCGATACGATAACAGGCATGGCGCCCAACGCCACAGTCAGCTACCGCGCCGTTGGCAAAAACATTGAGGTGACTGCCGTGCGCGAAGGAGAGAAATGCTCTACCGACATAACCTACACATTCTGCCCCGACGGCACAATGGATATGAATGTCACATTCCGTCCGCACAGCGACAACCTCCGCCGGGCCGGCCTCGTCTGCGCCATCAACCCGTCGCTCGACATCGTCGACTACTACGCCCACGGACCATACGAGAACTACGCCGACCGCCTCGACGGAGCATACGTAGGACGATACAGCACAACAGTGGCCGACATGGTTGAGCCCTACGTCAAGCCACAATCCACAGGCGGCCGCGAAGGCCTCCGCGAGCTGCGCCTCACGGATGCTTCGGGTCGCGGCATCGAGATCACCACCCAGGGCAGGGTCTCATTCTCAATCCTTCCCTATACCGACGCCGATCTCATGCGCGCCAATCATCTTTGGGAAATGAACGCACGTCCCTACAGCGTGCTGCATCTCGACGCATGGACCCGCGGCGTTGGCAACGCGTCGTGCGGAGCCGATGTCGACACCCTGCCGATCTACCGCGTCCCTGACAAGACCATGAACTACACCCTGCGTTTCACTCCCGTCAAGTAAGCGCACGTTACCACCATATCATTGGCGGTGTGTCGATCCCCACGTTCGGGCTTCGGCACACCGCCTTGTCATTTGCATCCGATACGACATGAAATGATACCACCATGCCAGCGCAGCATTTTAGCGAAGCATTTTGGAATATTTTTGTTAAAAAACACATGTCCCATTATGATATGACAATTGAAAATTGTACTTTTGTAAAAAATTGGCATAATAATGTCCGCAGATTTGAAGCAACGTCTTGACAGCCTGCGCACCAAGACCGCCCTATTGCTCAAGCGCCACGAGATGCTCGAAGAGGCTGCAACGGCAGCCCGGCAGCGCATCAGAGAGCTTGAGCAAGACAACGAGAGATTGCAGAAGCGCATAGATCTTCTCAATCAGGAGAACGAGTATCTCCGGGTGGTTCATTCGGTGAGTCCGAGCCGCAGCGATGCAGAGAACACTCGGGCATTGTTGGCCGGATTAGTACGGGACATTGACAAGTGTATCGCCGACCTGGGCGAGTAACATGCAATGGACAAAAAGAAGATATACATAAACATTAGGATAGCAGATATTCCGCTCCGCATCAATATCGCCGCTGAAGAGGAGGAATTGTTCAGAGCCGCGGCCAAAGAGGCCAACGCCAGCTGGTCAAAATGGCGCGACAGATTTGTCGACCGACCGCAGGCAGAAGTCATGGCCATGGTATTGTTTCTCTACGCCAAGGGCTACATGACGCTGAAAGCCCAGATAGAGGACGGAGAAAGGATGCTGTCGGATTTCGAAGCTGATCTTGACAGCATGCTGGCTCGCGAAACACCCCGCGGCGCCTACGGAAACGAAGAGTGACTGTGTGTGATATTCTTGCGCCCATTGCCCCGCGCGACGCGTGGCCCGTACACAAAAGAGCTGAGACATTGACAACATTTATCATTAATAACCTTATAAAACCAACAGACATATAGACATGACGACCATCATACTCATTCTGATCACAGCCATAGTGGCTCTGGCCATCGGTGCCGTCGCAGCAATGATCGTTCAGCGCAACATGGCCACAAGCCGTGCACGTACCATCATCGACGAAGCTAAAAAAGAGGCGGAGGTTATCAAGAAAGACCGTCTGCTCGAAGCCCGCGAAGAGGAGATCAAGATCAAGGCCGAAGCCGAGAGACAGGCACAGCAGCGCATATCCAAAGTGCAGCAGGCCGAAAGCAAGATCAAACAGCGCGAGATGCAGCTCAATCAGCAGCAGGGAGAGAACCAGCGCGCACGCAACGAGATAGAACAGACACGCCAGCGCCTCGACGAACAGCTCGCCATGGCCGAATCAAAGAAAGCCGAGCTCGACTCGCTCCGCCACAAAGCGCAGGAAGAGCTGGAGCATATCAGCGGTCTGACCGCCGAAGAGGCAAAAGACAAGCTTGTGGAGAGCCTCAAGATGAAGCAAAGACTGCCGCAGCAAGCTACATCAACGACATCATGGACGATGCGAAAATGACCGCCAACAAGGAAGCCAAGCGCATCGTAGTCCAGTCGATACAGCGTGTGGCGACCGAAACAGCCATCGAGAACTCCGTGACGGTGTTCCAGATTGACTCCGACGAGATAAAAGGACGCATCATCGGACGCGAAGGCCGCAATATCCGCGCGCTCGAAGCCGCCACAGGCATCGAGATCATAGTCGACGACACTCCAGAGGCGATAGTGCTTTCGGGGTTCGACCCCGTGCGCCGCGAGATAGCTCGCCTTGCGCTGCATCAGCTTGTGGCTGACGGACGCATCCACCCCGCACGCATCGAGGAGGTTGTGGCTAAAGTACGCAAACAGATCGAGGAAGAGATCATCGAAACAGGCAAACGCACTGCCATCGACCTCGGCATCCACGGACTCCACCCCGATCTCATCCGCCTTGTCGGCAAAATGAAATACCGCTCAAGCTACGGCCAGAACCTGCTCCAGCACTCACGCGAAACAGCAAATCTCTGCGCCGTAATGGCATCGGAACTTGGCCTTAACCCCAAGAAAGCACGCCGCGCCGGACTGCTTCACGACATAGGCAAGGTGCCCGACGAAGAACCCGAACTGCCCCACGCACTCCTTGGCATGAAACTCGCCGAGAAATACAAGGAAAAGCCCGAAATATGCAATGCCATCGGCGCGCACCACGACGAGATAGAGCAGACATCGCTTCTCGCGCCGATAGTGCAGGTATGTGACGCGATATCAGGCGCACGCCCCGGCGCACGCCGCGAAATCGTAGAGGCTTACATCAAGCGTCTCAACGATCTGGAACAGCTCGCTCTCTCCTATCCCGGAGTGATCAAGACCTACGCCATACAGGCCGGCCGTGAGCTTCGCGTCATAGTCGGAGCCGACAAGATCGACGACGTAGAAACCGAAAAAACTCTCCGCCGAGATCGCCAAACGCATCCAGGACGAGATGACATATCCCGGACAGGTCAAGATCACCGTCATACGCGAAACACGCTCGGTTAGCTTTGCCAAATAATGGGAAACGAATGGAAAAAAGGGGTGACACGCCTGATTCGGAACACCCCGCTCCCCTGAATCCGTCACCGTCATGCTGCAAGGTAGCGCCCCGTGGCAAACTGCATTGCCACAACTGGCTGGCCGACGTGCCCGGAGGCATGGCCGACGACGAGCTTGTGGAAGTGCAGTTCAAGAATACCCGCAAAGGATTTTTCCGCAACACCACCCATCTCGACCTTGCGATCGGCGACATGGTGGCAGTGGAGGCCGCTCCGGGTCATGACATAGGCCAGGTGACGCTGACGGGAAAACTTGTCGGCCTGCAGATGCGCAGAGCCGGAGTAAAACCCGACGCGGAACTGAAACGCGTATTCCGTAAAGCCAAGAGCGGCGATCTCGAAAAATACGAGGAAGCCAAGGCACGCGAGAACGACACGATGATACGTTCACGCAAAATCGCCGCCGACCTCAAGCTCAACATGAAGATCGGCGACGTGGAATATCAGGGCGACGGCAACAAAGCGATATTCTATTACATCGCCGACGAGCGAGTCGATTTCCGCCAGCTGATCAAAGTGCTTGCAGAAACATTCCACATACGCGTGGAAATGCGTCAGATCGGCGCACGCCAGGAGGCCGGACGCATCGGCGGCATAGGCCCGTGCGGACGTCCGCTGTGCTGCGCAAGCTGGATGACCAACTTCGTATCGGTCGGCACCGCCGCCGCCCGTTTTCAGGACATCTCGCTCAATCCGCAGAAACTTGCCGGACAGTGCGCCAAACTCAAATGCTGCCTCAATTTCGAAGTCGACAGCTACGTGGAGAGCATAAAGAAAATGCCTTCGAAAGAGATACGCCTTGAAACGGCCGACGCCACCTATTACCACTTCAAGTACGACGTGTTCAAGCGTGAGATCACATACTCCACCGACAAGAATATTGCCGCCAACCTGGTGACGATCGACGCCAAACGCGCATTTGAGGTCATACAGCTCAACAAAAACGGCGAGAAGCCCCTGAACCTCAAACGTGAAGAGGAGATAAAAGAGGCCGACAAGAAACAATACAACGACATTCTGGGACAGGATATCACGCGTTTCGACAAAAAGAAGAAACGCCGCAAGAACAGATCCGACAAGGGGCAGCAGCCGTCGAAAGATGCATCCAGCTCTCCGAAGCAGCGCGACCCCAAGGATCACAAAGAACCTGCCACGCAGAAGACCAGAGAGCCGAGGGAACAGAAAGCCAAAGAGCAGAAAAGCTCCGGACAGCAGCAGAAAGGACAGAAACCGCAGAATCAGAACGGTCAGCGGCAGAAGCGACGTCTGCGTCCCGGCGACACTCCCGACAACACCAATCTCGAAGCCGGACGCAATGCCAAGCAGGCCCTGCCGCCGGCCATGTCACCGTCAAAGCGCATGATGGGCGAGGCTGACCAATGACAATACGCCGACACATACCGACAGCCGCCGGATGGCTTGCAACCGCCGTTTTGGCGGCTGTCGCCGTATCATGCGCGGCAATGGGGAAATCAACTCGTTCGCACACATTTCGCATGACGGATGGGCATATGGCGACACCGTAAAGTTCGACATCGACTCCGCGATGCGTATCGAACAACCGCTGCACATCGCACTGCGTCACAACGACAGCTATCCCTACCGCAACCTGTATCTGGAAGTCAGCCTTGAAGATGACAACCACAAAATACGACGCGACACAATCAGCATAGAACTGTGTGACATCTACGGACACTGGTATGGCCACGGCATCGGAGCATCAATGCAGATTGAGGCGCCGACAAAAACCACCGTTGACAATTCCACCCGACGGGTAAACATCCGTCACGTGATGCGCGTTGACACTCTGACAGGCATAGAGCTTGTCGGAATCACAGGACAATCACTGAAACGATGAAACAACTAAACATTCTCGAGCCACAGGAAGCCAGACTGCGGTTTGACAACCTGCGCAGGCAGCTGGAGGCCGAAAAGGTCGATGCCGCACTCATAACAGACAACGCCAACATCTATTATCTCACCGGCCGTGTGTTTGACGGCTATATCTATGTAGCCCTCAACGGCCCAGAAATATATTTTGTAAGGCGTCCGATAGACCTGGAGGGTGACGGAGTGGTCGCAATACGCAAACCCGAGGATATGGCGCAGAGCATCGGGCTCAACATGCCGCAACGGCTCGGCATGGAGCTCGACGTCACGACATGGAGCGTGGCCGAACGGCTGAAAAAAGCGTTTGAAGGCGCGGAAACGATCAATTTCTCACCGGCCATGCGACGACTGCGTTCGGCAAAGACACCGGCGGAAATCGAAAAGATACGACAGAGCGGTATCCGTCAGGAACGTGTCTACCGCCGCATACCGCACCTATATCGCGAAGGGATGACCGATCTGGAGCTACAGGTGGAGATCGAACGCATATCACGCCTTGAAGGCTGTCTGGGACAGTTCCGCATAAGCGGCGACTCCATGGAACTTTATATGGGCAACATACTCGTCGGTGAAAACGCCGACACACCGACGCCCTACGACTTCGCCATGGGAGGCGAAGGGCTCGATCCGTCGCTTCCGGTAGGATGCAACGGCACAGTCATCCGTCCGGGCGACACTGTGATGGTGGATGTCAACGGCAACTATACCGGCTACATGACCGACATGACACGCACTTTCATCGCCGATCACACGAGCGATCTCGCCGCCAAGGCTCATCAATGCTCGATCGAGATATGCCACCGACTACAGGCCGACGCCCGTCCCGGTGCGGAAGCACGCAGCCTGTATGCCACCGCCGAGGCGATGGCCCGCGAAGCCGGTCTGGAGCGATATTTCATGGGCCACCGGCAGAAAGCCGGTTTTGTAGGCCACGGAGTAGGCATAGAGATCAACGAAATGCCGGTCATAGCTCCGCGAAGCCGCGACATCATAGCCCCGGGCAACGTTATCGCTTTCGAACCTAAATTCGTCATACCCGGAGCAGGAGCGGTCGGAATCGAAAACACATACTGCGTGGGAGCTGATCGCACAGAGTGCCTAACAAATGCCCCCGAGCAGTTTATCACACTACTGGCATGAATATTAGCGAACTGATCATACAGCGCAAGAAAGAGAAGATATTCAAGGCTGTCGGCAGCGTTGCCGACAGTATCTCACGCGAATGCTACGCCGTCGGCGGATGTGTCCGCGACATGATGCTCGACCGGCCGTCGGTCGACATAGACTTTGTCAGCGTAGGCAACGGCATAGAACTGGCCGAAGCCGTGGCGCGCAGCATGGGCAAAGGCACGCATCTGAGCGTGTTCCGCAACTTCGGCACCGCACAGGTGAAACGTGGCGAAATGGAACTCGAATTTGTCGGCGCGCGCAAAGAGAGCTACGATCGGCAGAGCCGCAATCCCATAGTGGAGGACGGCACGCTCCACGACGATCTGAGCCGACGCGACTTCACCATCAACGCGATGGCCGTCAGCGTCAACACAGCGACATTCGGCGATCTGATCGATCTCTTCGACGGCATTTCCGACCTCAAAGCCGGCATCATCCGCACACCGCTCGACCCTGACATAACCTTCAGCGACGACCCGCTCAGGATGATGAGGGCCATACGGTTTGCCACACAGCTCGGATTTGAGATATATCCTGCGACCCTTGAGGCGATCACCCGCAACGCCCAGCGCATCAAAATCATCACACGCGAACGCATCATGGACGAACTGATGAAGATCATGCGCTCGGCGTGTCCGTCGCTCGGATGGCGGCTGCTTGAACAGACCGGACTCCTGCAACTGATATTTCCGGAACTGCACGCCCTCTGCGGTGTGGAAACCGTCAAAGGACGCGGCCATAAAGACAACTTCCTGCACACTCTCGAAGTGCTCGACAAAGTGGCCGCCAAGACCGGCGACGTGTGGCTCCGCTGGAGTGCATTGCTCCATGACATAGCCAAACCTGTGACAAAGCGGTGGGACAACAGTCTCGGATGGACATTCCACAACCACAACTTCATCGGAAGCAAGATGATACCGCGGATATTCCGCCAGATGAAATTTCCGATGAACGACCGTATGCGCTACGTCCAGAAAATGGTCGAACTCCACATGCGCCCGATAGCTCTGGTGGAAGAGGGAGTTACAGACTCGGCCATACGCCGTCTGCTGCACGATGCCGGCGACGACATTACCGATCTGATGACTCTGTGTGAAGCCGACATCACATCGAAGAATGCCGAAAAGGTGAAACGCCACCTCGAAAACTTCGCCTCCGTACGCCGCAAGATGGAGGAGGTGGAGGCACGCGACCATATACGCAACTTCCAACCGCCGGTGGACGGCAGCGAGATCATGACAATATTCGGCCTGCAACCGTCGCGGGAAGTCGGTGTGCTTAAGCAGGCCATAAAGGACGCTATACTCGACGGTGTGATTCCCAATGAGCGCGAGGCAGCGATGGAATTCCTGCTCAGCCAGGCAGCCGGACTCGGCCTCAGCCCTGTGTGACAGCCACAGCTGCTGCGGGAACGGATCAGTGACCCGTGACTGCCAGACGCCGCGCAGGCGAAACCGTACGCGTTGCTCCCGAAACGATTTCGGCGCGGTAGATATAGATGCCGCGCGGCACTCTGCGCCCCGACCTGTCGGTGAGATTCCATGTTACGGGCGCAGAGGTAAACATATCCGACCGATCATTGACCGTCGTGCTCCAAACAAGAATGCCGCTCATCGAGTAGACGCTTACGGTGATGCCGAGAACTGCGTCCGGACGATTGTGGCTCAGGTAGAAATTGGCCTGTGTCGAGGCCGGATTGACATCGGTATAAATATCGAATATCTCCGGAGCGAGCTGACTGTCGACATAAAACGACAGAGTGGCAATGGCCTCGTTGCCCGATGTGTCATAAACCCTGAGTTCAAGAGTGTGATGGCCTTCAGCCAGCGCTGTCAGCGGATAATTGATTGTACCTGCCGCCTGACTGCCTGAGGCGGGAGTGTAGTACGAAGCGATATCGTTGAATGACTCACGCCCGTCGATGCGGAGGGTCATCGTGTGGCCGATACCTGCCGTAGACAGATTTATGCCCACATTGTCGCTGATCCGCGCTATCAGCATCGGCGACTGATCTACCTTGCCGCCGTCGCTGAAACCGGGATGATTGAGATATATGCTCTCTATGACAGGAGCTACAGTGTCGAGAGGCTGCGAATCGTCCATGCCATAGACATAGACGCCGCGTTCACAGCCCGACGCGCCATCCGAGGAATTGTCCGTGGCCGAGAAAACCATGGTGGCCGGCCGGTAGTTGTCGGCGATCTCCGAGGGCATGCTTACGGTCATGGACCAACGTCCGCCTATCACCGTGTCGCCCCCTCGAATATCTTGGATCCGTGATCCTCGTAGGTGTATCTGCGACCCGTCGAGCCGTCGACATCACGGCCAATAGTCGTGACCGACCGCTCGGCATCATACAATACCAGACTCACCCGGCCGCTGAACGCTTCATCACGTCGACCCTGTCCGTCGGTGATCTCACCTGTCAGCCTCACCTGCGACCGCGCCATCATGACTATGTCATCGGCGTCGGAACCATCCACTTTGCGTCCATCCACCTCAAGCAGCACAACTCTTGACGACGCCACAGCCGGACGCAGTGCCGGATCACCAAGCAGCGCGTAGCGGAGCTTATTGGAATTGGATTCGGAAGCAGGCGCTGCAAGCCGGTTCTTGGCTCTTCGGAGCGACTCGCCTATCGCTACAGTGCGCCCGTCGGCATCCGCGCCCAGAGCCTCCAGTCCCATAGCCTTGCTGAACTTGGCATTCTCCGAAATAAACACCGGGCGCGTGGCCGTTATGGCGGCTATGACACCGCCGCACGAATTGAAAAGAAGCTTTTCAGAACCCGACTGGTCGACGCCGTCCCACTGCATGAAGTAGCATGTAGCTCCAAAAAAAAACGGGCCAACGGCGATTGCGCAGCGACGTAATGTCGTTGAGCGTCATCACCCCCTGCGAGGACAGATAATATTTATTGGCATGGCCGACATAGTTCCACCACACAGCACCATCATCGATCATACGGTGGAGCCGGGTGCGGGCCTCCTTGCAGACTCCTCCCACAAGAGGATAGGCATCGAGATATACCCGCTCATAAAGCAACGCGTCGCCCGGACGTGTAGACATGAACGCCTGTATCTGCTCCTCACTCTGCCGCATGTGGCTTGCATTGTCGCCGTCGTCGGCAAGCATTACCGCCCTTGACGCCCATGATCCATGATCGGCCTGCATGTAACGCTCCAGTTTGTCAACATAGACCGACGCCTCGGCTTCCGAACGAGCCGTGATGCGGCCTACGGCTATGCTGTAGGGGTCGGAATCTGGACGCAGACCGGCGTTATCCTCAAGCTGAGCCAGATAATCGTCGGTAGTGTATGATCCTATCTCGCTCATGCTCTCAGCGCTCTGCCATATAGGCATCAGCGGCTGTCGCAACGATCCGACCGATGTGGTCAGCCTACGGTTGTCAAACGATCCACGCCCCATCATAAGCGCATATCTCAAAGGACGACCCGAAGCTTTGCCCCGGTCATAAAGCATCTTGAGATAATGGCGGAATGCGGAAGGGTGTGCGGTGCCCGACGCGAACTCATTGAACACATGTTCCTGATCGACCACCAAAGTCACCAGGCTGTCGTGGCGCTCATGCAGAGCAGCCAGACGCCTTGCGGCGGCCAACAGTTCGTGAGGGGCTATGATAACCATATCGGGGGCGACGGCTACAGAATGAAGATTCTGCGACGCCACAGCAGCCTCGAATAAAGGGGTAGGCAATGCCATGCCACTGTTCCATGCCACATACGTTCTCTCGCCCATGAACGGGTTGGTCCACACCGCTCCACCGTCGCTCACGGCAGCATTCATCGCCACAGGACGAAGCGGATCGGTAATATCCCATATACGGGTAGTTGAGACAGCTCTTTCCAGCCGTACCGACGTCCGTGCCGACGTGAACACGATCGGCTCCGATGCCATGGCTATGCGCCGCCGATAATTGACATCTATCCTGTCGAGATTGGCCGAATATATAGTGCCCATTCCGACAAACGTGATCCCGAGATCTATACGGCCGTCGACAGGAGTGAGAACTACCTCGATGTCGGTCAGAGAACCATAGTTGTTGCCTGTCACGGCCGGAAGCGTTCCATCGGTATCCAGGCGCCGGCCGGCGGCGGTAAGAGTAA
>PDYJ01001593.1_pt1 | contig 13076 bp, 17 predicted proteins | sample 1430841 | NCBI WGS metagenome assembly PDYJ01 (sample SAMN07237672, study PRJNA390542) | Gut metagenome, whole genome shotgun sequencing project. | isolation source: fecal pellets | host: Mus musculus | place: USA: New York, NY | collected 2016-10 | reverse complement strand
CACAGATGATCCCGACGATCGTTAAGTAAAGGGTCTCACCTAGCCCTTTTAACAAAGCTTGGCGGTTTTGTTTTAATAACCCAAGAAATGTGCGTTCACTATTACCATCTTTTTTAGCTTCTTTTTTGGGCGGCTACTGTTTTGGAACTAAGATAGCGATCAACGATTTTTTGATATTCGCCATTTTTCTTGATCTTAGCTAAGCCAGCATTAAATTTTTTGAGTAATTCTTGATTTTGTCCCTTCATCACAGCAAAACCGTAATAGCCACCTTGGGCTGGTTTGGTGACGATCTTAAGGGCGGTTCCGGTTTTGATCGCATATTGCATGACAGAATATCTTCAAAAACATGCGACCGAATTTCCATTGACGACATCATTATACATATTGTCAGAATCATCAAAGTAACCGTAGTAAAACCATATTTGTCTTTTAAAGATATGGCGTATTCACCGGCTGCCGTTCCAGTTTTGATCGCTACACGTTTGCCACGCAATTGTTCGAGTTTAGTGATCTTACTATCTTTGGCAAACAGCCATGACAAAACCAGTTTTGTAGTATGGTTCTGAAAAATCGAATTTTACTTTACGCTCATCAGTCATTGCCATCCCAGCCATACACCATCTAATTGACCTGATTTGGAGTGATTGGACAGCGCATTGAAACCGACGGGCTTGATCGCGACTTTGAAATTTTTCTTCTTTAGCGATCGCTTTTTAGAAGGTCGAATCGATCCCGACGTATTTATTATCTTTATTGGCAAATTCAAATGGTGGATAAGTAACATCTGTTCCGATCTGATAAGTTTTTTCTGCATGCGCTGTAGAGCTGAAACTAAAGAAAAATAGGCATGCACAGAGTAAACTCACGAGTCCGAATAATTTTTTAGTCATAAAAATACCCTTGCAATGATATATATATTAATATACCATAATCAGGGTTTTAAAAATGGATAAATTTTTTAATTAATATTTGAGCAGAAAAAAGAGGAGATACGAGTAATTATGCTATAATGAGAGCGATTGAAGATTTTTTATGAAAGAAGGGCTTTTGGTGAAGATCATAGGAATTGCAGGTTGCTATAAGCGTGACGGGATCACAAAGCAGATGTTTAGATCAAGCTTTTAGCCAATGTTGGCCCTGAAAAATGAAGTTGAACAGGTCTTTTTATTGGACTATAGAGATCTATCCGGGAAGTCCTGAATTAGCTAAGCTCGTTGAAAAATTAAAGCAAGCCGATGTTTGGGTCTAGCGGCTCCGACCTATTGGGGGCGTTATCGGCGTGATGAAGAATTTTTTAGATTGTTTACGTCAATTGACCTTGCGTTTTGATGAAAATGGTGACCCGCATCCGCTTGAGACTTTTTTGCATAAACACTATGTTTTATTGACGAATTGCTATACTAAGACTTGGGAAAACATGTTCACTGGAACGACTGATGCAGCTTTGCGCACGATGGATAAAGTTTATGACAACTTTAGGCTTGATCAAAGCAGGTGAGGCAGTTCAAACCAATACATATTTTTTAACGACTTTACCGGCTAAAAAGCAAGTTGAGTTAAGCCACTTAGGCCAAAAGGCTGGTACTTTACAGCGAAAGGATGATCAGACTGTGAAACGCTATATCGAGTTATTTTTCATTGTGGCAGTAATGGCTTTTATCACGATGTTGATCCAAACGGGAGTCCTACATTTATTAGGCCAAACACTGGATTTTGGAATAATTATATCTCTTTTGTGTGATCTTTTTTATTCTATTATCGATCACACTGCATTTCTTTACGGTCGTCAAACACAAACGTAAGTAAAAAAATGCTGGGCATTGATGACGTGCTCAGCATTTTTTATTTGTTTAAACTTTAACGATCCAACCTTCAGGCGCTTTTTTATCGCCAAATTGGATCCCGGTCAATTCATCATAGAGTTTCTTGGTGACGGGACCAACTTTTGTCTCTGAATAAAAGACGTGCAACTTGTCACCGATCTGGAAACCACCGATCGGAGAGATCACAGCCGCCGTCCCACAGGCACCAGCTTCGACTAAGTGATCAAGATCATCTAAGTAGATATCGGTTTCTTCAGTCTCCATCCCTAGGCGCTCTTTGGCAAGATAGAGCAATGAATATTTGGTGATACTTGGCAAGATCGAAGGGGAGCTTGGGGTAACGAACTTGTTATCGTTAGTGATCCCAAAGAAGTTAGCTGAACCAACTTCTTCGATCTTCTTATGTTCAAGTGGATCTAAATAGATACAGTCAGAAAAGCCTTGTTTTTTGGCTTCAGCCCCGGTAAGAGACTAGCTGCATAGTTACCGCCAACTTTACTTTGACCAGTCCCTTTATGAGCAGCCCGGTCGTAATTAGCCGCTAAGAAGTTAGTAGGTTGGAGCCCACCTTTAAAGTAGTTACCAACAGGCATTGCAAAGACGGTAAAGATGTATTCAGAAGCGGGATGAACGCCGATATTTGGTCCGACCCCGATGATATTTGGACGTAAGTAAAGGGTGCCACCTGAACCATATGGAGGAACATAGGCTTCATTTGCCTTTACCACTTGCTTTAGAGCGTCGATGAACATCTCTGTCGGCACTTCTGGCATCAATAAACGTTGGCAGCTTCGTTGTAACCGCGCTGCATTTTGATCGGGCCGGAAAAGATTGATGCTACCATCTTTACAACGATACGCTTTTAAGCCTTCAAATGCAGCTTGACCATAATGAAAGACAGGTGAGCCTTCATTGATCGCGATCGTTGCGTCCTCAGTCAAGCCAGCTTTGTGCCACTGGCCATCCTTATAATGTGCTCGATAACGATAGGGTAGCTCCATGTAGTCGAACCCTAAATTTTCCCAGTCAAGATCAACTAGATCAGTCATAAAAATTCCTCCTTTGTAGGCCGATTAGATCGCCTTATATGGATTATAGCACGCTTTAGAGAATTATGAAAAAATAATTAAAATAACTCGATGATTAAAGCTTATTATTTTTAACAAACTCGATAAACTCTTGGGCTGTGAGTGATAATTTGACATTTTTACGCCACGCTAAAATGTGTTTACTGTGACGAAGTAGAGCAAAGAGGATAAAGACAAGTTCAGAGGTATCAAAAATCTCAAAGGCACCTTTAACACATATTAGGCAAAAGTCACTTTGTCTTGCTAAAGTCGTAACATTGCCTAAGAGATTGCTGGTACCTAAAATATTGGTACTAGTAGGGAGCACTTTGAGCCAAGTTTTAAGTTCGTTGCGAGCCGGTGTGTTTTGCGCACAACGATCCCCAAGTCTCAGTTTGCTTCAAAGTTAAATAGTTATATTTAGCTACTTCGAATGGTAGAAAAACAAACAGCTGGTCGGGATAACCTGGGAAATTTTGCGCCTAAGTTTGCCCAATTAAATGATGATGTTTTATTTGGTGAAGTTTGGTCACGAGAAGACAAACTATCGGCCCATGACCGCAGTGTGATCACCTTAGCCGCTTTGATCTCAGGAGTATATAGCGTAGATGCATTACGGTCGTTTTTTGTCAGTGGCCCTTTTTTGTTTGCGCCGTTTAGCTAAGAATTTTTCTAAACGTGGGAGATAGAGCATGAAGATCACACTGATCAATGAACTTAAGGCGAAAAATAGCAATAAAAATAGTGTTAATAGTAGCATTTTTGAAACGTTATTTAAAACACAGGTAATGAAGATCCCACTAGCGATCAGGGTGATGATAGTTAGGATAATAGTATAACGTTGTAGTTTAGCGCGATATTTTTGCATAGGGAGCCCTCTTTTCTAAAAAATATTATACACGATAATAGTGTGCTATACTGTAAAATAGAAATTTTATTGAAAGAGGGTCAGGGTTTTGATCGATCTGCAAGATATTTTGGCAAAAATGAATCTAAACCAAAAGATCAATTACGATAAAGTCATGATGAAGATGGTCTCGACATGGCAAAAAGACCAAATTCGCCCCAAGATCTTACTGCACTCCTGTTGTGCTCCATGTAGTACGACGACACTTGAGCGCATGACAGAATTTGCGGATGTGACGATCTATTTTGCTAATTCAAATATTCACCCCCGGGCGGAGTACCAACGGCGTGAATATGTCCAACAAAAATTTATCCATGATTTCAACGAAAAGACCGGAAATAACGTGCAATTTGTGGCCGCTCCGTATAAACCCCAAGAATATTTCCAAGCAGTACGTGGGTTAGAAAAAGAGCCTGAAGGTGGCGATCGCTGTAAAGCTTGTTTTGACTACCGGTTAGATATGGTAGCCAAAAAAGCAGTTGAATTGGGTTTTGATTATTTTGGGAGCGCATTGACGATCAGTCCACACAAAAACTCCCAAACGATCAATTCAGTAGGGATCGAGATCCAACGTTTTTACGACGTCAATTACTTGCCAAGTGATTTTAAGAAGGGCAATGGTTATCGGCGTTCAGTTGAGATGTGTAAGGAATATGACATCTACCGTCAATGTTACTGTGGTTGCATTTTTGCTGCTAAACAACAAGGTGTTGATCTATCGCAGACTAGACGGGACGCCTTAGAATTTATGGAAGGTAAGAATGGGACCGAAGAATTTCCTGAGATCATCTTCCAGATCAATGGTGAAGAAGTATAGGGAGGCATTTTAAAATCGTGAAAAAAGGCATTTTGGGAATATTGTTACTATCGCTCGTTTTAGCTGGATGTAGCAGTAACTCTACAGCAAAAAAAGAAAGTACAAATGAAAGTTCATCCACTGTGAAGACCACCAGTTCAAGCACAAGAGCGAAGGCCTCAGCTACGAAAATCGGTGCTTGGACGACTCAAAAGGATACTGAGTTAAGTAGTTTTATCAAGCAGTGGGAAAAAGTGATGGATCAAACGTACACGCAATATACGGGAGAAACCAATTTGACTACTGCTAATGGAACTGTCTACCCAACTGAGTTTAACGACAAAATTATGCTCAGTTTCCCATAACGAAAACTTGGCAAAGCTTATATAGTGGTAAGCGAGACTAAAAAAGAGCGCACCACTGACTAAGACCGCCCAAAACCATAGCGCCGTGAGATCAAAGAAACGTTGTAGCTGTGGAAACTGCTCTTCTAATTGAAGGACTAAGGCCAAATAAGCTAAGTATCGTGTGGAAATAAGGCCAGTTTTTACAATTGTTAGGAAATCAGCTTGTGATTTTTCAATGAGGCTTGCTTTGTTTTCTGCAACTATTTCCGTAGTGGGCTGGAACGCGGCTAAAAATTCCTGTAATTGCGCTAACTGCTCAGGGTCAAAGCAAAAAACTCAATTGCTTCTTCGGTGGTACTGTTGTTGAGATAGATCTGGATACCTTGCGTGCGAAAGAATTTTTGATAGATAGTCTGTTCGACGCGGAAGTTTGAAAGCGTGTGGCTGAGCTCAGCTTGTTTGAGTTTGAGCGTTGTTTTTGCAATGACCCCAGTTGTGAGCGTCAAAGTATCAGCCTCAATGCGGTAGGTGGTAGTGAAATAGCGTAAAAAAATCGCAATGAGCGAGCTAGTATAACCCAGGAAAAGTAAAAGTGTCCAAAAATTGGGAAGAATGAAGATAAAAACCAGCAAGGGCAAGTAGATCAGACCGTTACGGACAAAAAATTCCGTATATTTGACTGCAAAATATTTCACCGATTGATGTCTAGCCTTCATCACGCCCACCTACTTTCACGGGAAGCTGGAAGTCTTCAGTGATCCCGGCAAAACTAGCTGCCTGTGCGATCGTTTGAAAATTTAGTCTTTTTAATTTGAAAAGTTGTAAGTAGACATTTTGTACTTTCTGAAACAATATATATCTTTTCAAGCGGGATCGTAGTTTTTGAGTAAAAGAAACGGCCTTTGGTAACGATGACGGCTGTAGAACTAAAACTGAGTCGAGCATATTTCCAATAAAAAAAGCCACGTAGACAATCTAAAACAAAAACAATACTCCAAAAAAATAAGGTGAGTCGAAAATAATTGCCATGATCGAAGTGTTGGAGTAAAAAATATCCCAGTAAAAGCAGCAGTGTGTAAGTGATAAAAGCTAATGAGAACCTATAATACAAGTATTGTTTGGCAACAGTAAAGGTTTGCATCTAAATCCCCCAATGGTCTTTTCTTTTATTATACAGTTTTTGGTAAGCGGTTTCGACAAAACAAAACAAAAAGCGCACCTTCCAAAGTAAAGATGCGCAGGTAATTCTTAAATTAATAGATTTGACTGATTTTAGAGCTTGTCAAAGTCGAATTCAACACCTTCAGTGCTTCTTCGAATAATCGAATATAGATGTTTAAAGATAGGGTCTGAAATAAGGTAACTAATATCTTCAGACTGCGAATCTTCAAGCTGAACTGGCACATTTTTGATCTTATGACCAGAGATTTGAATATCCTTTTTTACGATAGTCATATCTTTAGCCAAGTTTTCAGTGTCAAACGCACGAACACGTCTAAATTTAACCATTGTATTCTTCCCCCTTGCAAAAATTACTTTAAATTCTACCATAGTAATTTGTAAATGCAAGAAAAATTTTAGAATTTTTGAAAATATAAAGTTAAGTTTTTCTTAATATATAGGCTTTTTCTAGGTATACCAGCAATGTAAGCAGAGGGGTATATGAAACTTGTGTCCTAGTACTGGTTAAGTTAGGGGGAATATGTTATGGTTAAAAATCATCAACGGTGATCGCTATTAATCGTTGCCGATCGCTCCACTGACTTGAGCCGATAAATTACGCCAGTAGAGCAGATCATTATCTGCTAGATCTTGTGAAAAGGTCTCAAATCCTTTTCGCGGATAAACTTTGGCGATCTCTTCTCCCAGACTTCCCGTAATCGTTAAGATCATATCGGGCTTTTTCCACGCGGTCCCCCAATATGGACCCTCAAGTGCTGTGTCGAGCATATCTTGGACACCATCTTGCGTCATGTCGTTGATGACACTTTCTCTGGTAGCTGTGTTATAGCCATTTGCTTTTAGCCAAGCTAACTTTTCGAGTGCTTGGGGCAGATCATTTGGTATTAGATGTAACATCGATATTTTCCTCCTCGTTTTAGCTAGCTATATTATAACAAGTTGGCTTCTGATTAACAGGAAAAATGGACACACCAGGATAATTTAGGAAAGGAAAAGCTATACTTTTATTCGAGATAGTTGCTAAAAAAATGAAGATCAATAGAACATTTATCCCATTTGAGGTAAAGTTGCTCAATATCATTTGGTGTTTTGATCGCAAGACCAACCAAGTGAAGGTGATATTAAAAGATGAGGGTGACTGGACCTTACCTGAAACTTATCTTATCCAGGATGAGGATGCCCTTGATGCGACGATCAGATTGACACATGAGTTGACGGGACAGACTGTGTCACCTAAAAATATTGAACAATTAGAGACATTGACTAATCCTAAGCGAGTAGTTGATGGAAAACGCTTAGTGACAATGGTCTATATGACTTATCTACCGGAGTTTCCGGAGATGATGACTTCGACCTTGGAACTATTTACCTTAGAAAACTTAAATAGCCACTATTATTTCACTAAAGGTGAGAAACAATTAGCGGTGGCAACAGTTGATACCGAGGCTGAGTATTACCAAAAACGCTTGCGAAAAAACAAATTCTACCAAGTAAACGATTATGTTTTGAAGAAGGCTTGTCTGCGTATTCGCCACTCGTTGGATACTCAACCAGACATCTTACGGATCTTGGGCGAAGCCTTTACTTTGCGTGAAGCGCGGAGTTTGTATGCCCCGTTTTTAGGCGTTAGTTTTCATGAGATCGATAATTCGAACTTTAAAAAGACCCACCAGCGACTTTTTAGAGAGATCGGAAAGGCAAATAAGCGTGGGCCAGGACGACCAGCTAGTCTGTATCGCTTACGCTTTTAAATGAATAAAAAAATAAGCTTTCCCGGGAAATAATATCCCCGGGAAAGCTTATTTTTCATTTAGGCTTGTAAAACTTCAAAAACTGCTTGAACTAAGGCTTGCTTAGTAAAGTAACCTTGTTGGAGCAGTGGAGCAAATTCTTTAACGGCATTTTTGTATTGCAGATATTCTTCTTGGGTGAGGCGCTCTAATTTTTCTAAAGCTTCGGTGATCGAATCAACTGCAAAACCAAGATTATTTTTGCTGATCAGTTCTTCATTTGAGATGCCACGCGGAATGATGACAGGTAGACCTGCAGCCAGATAAGTACCTAATTTATAGGAAATATATTTGGAAGTGTATTCTTGTGTATAGCCACCATCATTCCAAACCAAACCAAAACCACCATTTTTAGAAAGCTTGATGCAAAGCTCAGCATCATTGAGCCAGCCTTCATAGATAAGGTTCAAGTCAGTTGCTGTAGGTTTTTTGGAAGCAAATAAATGCAAGGGAGTATCATGTTGCCAGTCTTGAACAAATGTAAATTTTGTGGGGTCGCCCGCAAAATTTAAGCGTTTGATCTCAGTGGTGTCATAAAGCATATTAGCATCTAAGGGATGATCCCACATGTGCTGCACAACGTATTTTTTCTCTGCTAGCCCATTTTCTCGTAAAAAAAGATACATCTGTTCAGAAGGTACGATCAAAAGGTCGGCTTTTTGGTAAAAATCGATAAACGTTGGTAGCAAGTAGCGATTTCCAGCAAACATCAGTGGCGTAACATCATGGATAAAGATGATCAATTTCAACTTAGAATAGCGTTTGAGATGATCAACAAAGGCGTGATCAAACTCGATCGTATTCCAAGATGGCGCTTGATAGATGACGATATCATTATTGCTTACAGAAGCGACCATACCGTCAAATCGCTTACTAAGTTCAGTTGGGCTATCAACACTAATAGGATAGTTGTAAATGCCGATCTCATTAAACCCCAGTTGTTTTCCAAACTGAGATGTCATATTTTGGGCTATTTGAGCGACACTATTTTTAGTCATCCCGTGAATGTTAGTCATGTGAACTTTCATTGTACACACCTCATATGTTTTTATGCCTATTATATGGTATGGCTCATACTTCTGTCGAATTATGTGGCTGATAGGCGATGGTCACTTTATCTAGTAAGTCACCAAATATTTTAGCTTCACTTGCAGTCAAACTAGCTAGCGAATTTTGATTGACCTGGCGATAGATATCTTTGATCTTAGGTAAGATAGCTTCACCTTTAGAAGTCAAAAATAATTCTGAGCGGCGATGGTCCTTATCGGAAAAACGTTTGCTGATCCAACCATCGGCCACTAATTTATTGATCTGGCGGGTAACAACGCTTTGATCACGGTGTAATATCTTGATGAATTGAGCTTGACTGATCCCAGGAGTCTCGGCGATCTTTTCGAGATAAAAATAATTTTTATCACTGAGACCGATCTTTTCATATTGAAAATTGAGTTCAGTGCGCAATTTGTGATTAAAAATTGAAACTAATTTATCGATTCGTGGTTCCATGATCAGGCATCCTTTCGCAAATAGAGCCCAAAGCAAGTCAACATCAATAAGACCAAGCCAACAGTTACCCACATGGAAAGCCGCATCCCGGCGGTAAATGTCGCTGGAATATTGGATAAAACGATCAAGATGGTGATCGATGAAGCACCAAATGCTTGGCGTAAACTATTGTTAAGTGCGGTAGCATGGCTGACTTCATCAGGTAAAACGTCAACAAAGGCTTCTGACATTGCTGGTGAAAATACGAGAGCATTTCCGATCATGCGAAGCATATAAGCAACTGTCAAGAGCCAAACAGGTGTAGTCTCAGAGATCATGACAAAGGGGATCGCAGCGATCAACATCAAGATCCCGCCTGAAATGATCAAATATTTAGGACCATGTTTGTCATAAAGCCGTCCGACTAAAGCTGCACTAAGCGCATTAGCGATCGCACCTGGCAACAAGATCATCCCAGAGACCATACTATTTAGATGTAAAACATTTTGTGTGAAGATCGGAAGCATTTGTTCGGTCCCAAGTAAGACCATGAAAGCACAGATCCCTACTAGAGTCATCAATCTAAATGAACGATTTTTGACGAGTTGAACTTTGAGCATCGGTTGCTTGAGACGAAGCTGGCGCTTAACAAAGATAAAGAGGATCGCTAGCCCCAAGACTAACATGATCCAAGCTTGTAAAGCCGAAGTTTGAAAGAAGGTCAAACTTGCTAAAGTCAAGCCCGAACCAAGCAAGGAAAGACCTACGGAAATAAAGTCGATCTTGATGTCTTTAGGTTCAGAGAAGTTAGGAAAGGCAAAAAAGCCGATCAACCAAACCAGTAACATCATTGGTAAAACTAAAATGAAAATATAGCGCCACCCCAAAGTGTTAACGATCAAACCGGAAAGTGTCGGTCCGATAGCTGGGCCAAAAGCGATAACTAGCCCAGACATCCCTAGGATCGTGCCCCGTTTTTTGATGGGGTAGATCGAGATCATCGTTGTCATTTGAAATGACATCAAGATCCCACTAGCACATGCTTGGACCAAGCGGGCGAGTAGCAAGAGCCAAAAATCAGTGGCAAAGCACCCGATCAAAGTCCCTAAGATAAAGATCGCGATCGTAGCCAAAAAGATATTGCGCTTTTTGAATTTTTCATACAAATTAGATGAAAGTGGCGTGATGACCCCGATCATCAAAGTGTACCCTGTTGTGAGCCATTGAACTAGAGTCAATGAGACATTCATCTCATGTTCGATGACGGGTAGTGCAGTGATCATCATCGTTTGACTAGCTAGACTGACAAAGCCAGAAAATAAAAGTAGTATAGTAACGATCAGGCGGATCTTAGGATCGATCGTTTTAGAAATGTTATCCATAAATAAAGTCCTTTCACTAATAAATTGCATGCAGATGCATATAAATGCTCAGTCTATATTACATGTAATTGCATGTAATATCAAGTGAAAGAAAATATTTTCCAGGTTAAGTAATTTCTTGCACTTAAGGTAGGTTAATTATATAGTTAAGGTGTCGTTTGGTAACTATTGGTTTGTAGTCGTGCTGCAGAACACAACTCCTAGGAAATAACAATAGCTCACTCACGAGGCAAAAAGCGCCTCATGACTGAGCTACCGTTATTTCTACGGAGTTGCCCGTGTTCTTTCGCACTGTTATAGTAGTCGTGCTGCGAAATGCAATGCCTAGTGGATAACAATAAGGAACGTTCGAGGCAAAAAGCGCCTCAAACTTTCCTTACCGTTATCCATACGGCAAAGCCCGCATTTCTCCGCACTGTTGTAGTAGTCGTGCTGCGAAAATCAGCACCTAGCGTATAGCTACGAATAGACAATGATGCAAAAAGCACATCATCGTCTATTCTAGGCTATCCGTACGGTGCAAACCGATTTTCTCCGCACTGTTATAGTAGTCGTGCTACGAAATGCAACTCCTAGGAAATAACAATAACTCAGTCACGAGGCAAAAAGCACCTCATGACTGAGCTACCGTTATTTCTACGGAGCTTCCCGCATTTCTCCGCACTGTTATATAGGGGGCATACATAATGAAAGCTATATTAACTGTTGTTGGTCAAGATAAGGTCGGGATCGTTGCTGAAGTCAGTCGCTTTTTGGCTGAACAAGGTATCAATATCCTCGATATTAGTCAAACTATTTTAGAAGGCCATTTTACTATGATGATGGCAGTCCAAGTTCCAGAACAAAGCGATCTGCAACTTATCTCAGCTAAACTTGCTGAATTGGGGCAGACCTTGAAAGTTGAGATCAATTTGCGCAATGAAGAAGTTTATCGCGCAATGCATCAACTATAGGAGGAAAATTCATGGAATTTGATAAGATTTTAGAAACGATCCACATGATATCTGACCAAAATCTCGATGTTCGCACCGTTACCATGGGGATCTCCTTGCTGGATTGCATTGATAGCGACAGTGATGTGGCTTGCCAAAAGATCTACGATAAGATCACGACTAAAGCTAAAGATCTAGTCAAGACAGCTGAGCAGATCGAGATGGAATATGGGATCCCGATCGTCAATAAACGCGTGGCGGTGACACCGATCGCTTTAGTTGCAGGGGCTAGCCAAGATAAAGATTATGTCAAATACGCTAAAACTTTGGATAAGGCGGCTCAAACATTGGGGATCGATTTTATCGGTGGCTTTTCCGCACTTGTTCAAAAAGGGATGACTAAAGGAGACAAAACCTTGATCGCCTCATTACCCGAAGCATTAGCACAAACGAATTTGGTCTGTGCCTCAGTCAATGTCGGTTCCAGCAAAAGTGGGATCAACATGGATGCAGTCAAACAAATGGGGGAAGTCATCACAACGGCTGCTAAATTAGATTATATGACCAACGCTAAATTAGTCGTCTTCTGTAATGCAGTTGAAGATAATCCTTTTATGGCGGGTGGTTTTCATGGGGTCAGTGAACCGGATGTCGTGATCAATGTCGGGGTCTCGGGGCCTGGTGTCGTTAAAGCTGCTTTAGAACATGTTAAAGGTCAACCACTCGATCAAGTGGCAGAAACGATCAAACAGACAGCTTTTAAAGTCACACGGATGGGACAATTAGTCGGTAGTGTAGCAGCCAAACGATTAAATGTACCGTTTGGGATCGTGGACCTTTCCTTGGCCCCGACGCCAGCAGTCGGTGATTCAGTTGCACAGATCTTAGAAGAGATCGGTCTTGCTCAAGTCGGGACTCATGGGACAACGGCGGCTTTGGCGATGTTAAATGATGCAGTCAAAAAAGGCGGTATCATGGCTTGCAGTCATGTAGGTGGGTTATCTGGTGCCTTTATCCCAGTTTCTGAAGATGCGGGAATGATCGCTGCTGTTGAAGCAAGAACATTATCCTTGGATAAACTAGAAGCCATGACAGCAGTCTGTTCAGTGGGGCTGGATATGATCGCTTTACCAGGCGATATTCCAGCCACAACTGTCAGTGCGATGATCGCCGATGAAGCTGCGATCGGGATGATCAACAATAAAACGACCGCAGTACGGGTGATCCCTGTTCCAGGTAAAAAAGTCGGAGACCAAGTTGAATTTGGCGGTTTACTAGGACATGCTCCGATCATGCCATATAATCAGGCTTCAAGTGCTGCGATGATCGCTCGTGGCGGCTTGATCCCAGCCCGATCCACAG
>PDYJ01001954.1_pt1 | contig 13107 bp, 17 predicted proteins | sample 1430841 | NCBI WGS metagenome assembly PDYJ01 (sample SAMN07237672, study PRJNA390542) | Gut metagenome, whole genome shotgun sequencing project. | isolation source: fecal pellets | host: Mus musculus | place: USA: New York, NY | collected 2016-10 | reverse complement strand
CCAAAAACACCGATAACAATGTGTCGTCTGATACTGAACAAGTCGCCGAACACGACATGAACGTGTACGGAGCCAACTACACCGACGGCGACAAGTTCGACGGTCTGACCCGAAAGGTCGGTTTCGACCGTATGATTCCGCCCCACGCACTGGAGGTCTGCTACGAGAAAACCACGCATATTATCTTCCCTGCGGAGATAATTTATGTGGACCTCGGAAACGAAAACCTTGTGGCAGGTCTCGCTGATGGAGCGAAGAATGTACTTCGCGTTAAATCAGCGTTTAAGCGTTTCAAAACCGAAACGAATCTGTCAGTAATCACCGATGATGGGAGCTACTACACGTTCAATGTCAAATTTGCGAAAGAGCCTCTGCTTCTGAGCATTGAGATGACCGATTTTCTCCATGACGGCGAGGCTGTCAATCGCCCAAATAACGCTCAGGAGATATATCTCGAAAAATTGGGCAGTGAGTCGCCGATGCTTGTCAAAGCTGATTATGAAGTCAATCTACAAGCAGAACAAGCGCGAGATCAAGCATATCGGCTCAAAGCGTTTCGGGGTGCAGTTCCTCCTGAAATCCATTTACACCAACAACGGGATGCTCTACTTCCACACAGAGCTGAAGAACACCTCCAATATCGCTTTCGACATCGACTACGTATCGTTCAAGATTGTGGATAAGAAGGTTATCAAGCGAACCGCCATGCAGGAGCAGGTACTCGAACCGCTCCGCGCCCAGAATTACGTGACTGTGGTACACGGCAAGCAGTCGGAGCGTACGGTCTTCGCTTTGGAGAAATTCACCATCCCCGACGACAAGCAGCTCGTTATCGAGGTCGCCGAAAAGGAAGGCGGCCGCCATCAGTTCTTCGTGGTGGATAACGAGGACATCGTGAGGGCCAATGTAATCGACGAGTTATCAATTCAGTAAATACAGTATCCATGAAGAAGATTTTTGCAATCTTCGCTGTGGCAGTGTTTTCCCTCCTCGGAGGGAAGGCATTTGCCCAGCGATGCCTCCCCGGAATGTCTGCGGTTGAAATAAAGGCGAACATGGCAGACGGTTTCTACACCGGAAAGTCCCGCGACTGCGGTTATGACCTCGGAGTAATCTATTCAGTATTCACAGGAAGTCATGGCAATACATGGTCTTTCGGTGGCGAGTATCTCCAGACCTTCAAGCCATACGGCGAGAAAGGTCGCATCCCGGTGGCTCAATTCACTGGCGAGGCTGGATATAATCTCCATATCCTCAGCGACTACTCGATGACATTCCACCTCTACGGCGGCATTTCCGCACTTGCCGGGTATGAGACAGTCAACTGGGGTAAGGATGTGCTGTCCGACGGCTCTACGCTACATGACGGCGACAACTTTATCTATGGCGGTGCGCTCAACTTGCAGGCGGAGTTTTATCTCTCGGATAAAGTAGCCCTGACCGCCAATGTCAAAGGCCGGTTTACTTTCGGAAGCGATGTTCAGATATACCATACAACCTATGGTGTCGGTGTCAAATTCATAATTGAATAGCCTATGAGATATACAAAAAATGACATCAGGAATATCCCGCTGACAGAGTTTATGGCCGCTCTCGGCGAAAAGCCTGTCAAGGCTTTCGGGGACATGAAACTATACTATGCTCCCCAGCGCGATGACTCCGAACCGATGTTAGTGGTAGATACCAATACAAACCGATGGTATGACCATGCCACAGACCAGAGTGGCGACATCATCGACCTCGCCGCCTTGAAGATGAACCCTAACCTCTACACGGATCCACGCGACTTCATCTTGAAGTATATGAATGAATATGAGCAAAGCAAGGAGCTTTCGGCAATGGCACGTCGTCCGCAGGAGCCGATAGTTATCAGCCTCGACATAAGGAAAGTGAAACTCACTGACTTTATGAAAGCTCTCGGTCAGGAACACCCGGTGGCGGCTGACGGTAATCTCCGTATTTACAATGCTCCCTACGATGACAAACTCGGTCCGACAATGGTAATCAACATCGAGACTAATCTCTGGCGTGATACCAAGTCCGGCGCATACGGCGGAATCTATGACCTCGCCTATGAGTTGACCGGCTCGTGTAATATGTCGGAACTTAACCGATATATCGCCTCTGAAATGTCGGCTTTGGATAAGACCAAAGACAAGGAACAGAAGATAGAGCCGCCCAAACAGGAACAGGAGCCTGACAAACCCAAACGGAGGATGCGCTTATGAACATTGATGACATCAAGAAAATCTCGCTTGTCGAGTTCCTCAATCAGTTGGGCTATCAGCCTACCGGACGCGACAGCAAAGGTCTATGGTTTTACTCCCCATGTCGAAGTGAGCGTAAGCCATCGTTCCACGTCAATCCCCGCAAAGATGTATGGTTCGATTTTGGCAGTGGTGCCGGAGGCGACATCTTCACTCTTGCCGGAGAACTGTGCAACTCCAGCGACTTCATCAGACAGGCGGAGTTCATCGCCGAGAAGATGCAGATGCCTATAGCAATGCCCTATAAGCCTGAGCCGTTCATCGAGCAACCGACCCTTTGAAGATGTGAAAGTCTCAAAACTGGAATCTCCGGCATTGCTGAAATATCTTGCCGACAGAGGTATTCCCCGTAACATCGCCCAGCGGTGGTGTGTGCAGGTGGATTACCGACTTCACGGCAAAGACTACTATGCCATCGGTTTCGAGAACAACGCACATGGTTTTGAGCTTCGCAACTCCTTCTACAAGGGGTCATACCCACCCAAGCACATAACCCACATCGCCGATGGTAACACCCGGTGCAACGTGTTTGAAGGCTTCATTGACTTCCTTTCAGCGGAACGCCTCGGACTCAATGACGGTTCCGACTCGGTTGTTCTCAACTCCGTTGCCAATGTCGCAAAGCCCTGACCATCTTCCCGGACTATTCCGTAATCGCCTGTTACCTCGATAACGACGAGGCTGGACGATCCGCCCTTGCCAGACTCCGCAGGGAGTTCGGCATAAGATTATGGATAAGTCAGCTCTCTATCCCGACCACAAGGATCTCAACGACTACCTTGTGGCTACCCAACCCAAAATTTCTAACAACTCAAAATTAAAACTCTGAAAAACAATGAATACAATACTGAATAAAATCGGCGCAACCCGCGTCACTCCCGCCCGTTTCTTCGGCTTCTGGGCAATCCTCTTCACTCTCGTTCTCGCTCTCACTTCCTGCTCCGACGACCTCGACGTGCAGCAGTCCTATCCGTTCACGGTGGAAGTCATGCCATACGGCGACAAAATTACCAAAGGGCAGACCGTAGAACTGCGCTTCGAGATAAAGCCCGAAGGAAACTATGCCAACACCCTCTATACCATCCGCTACTTCCAGTATGACGGCGAAGGCACGCTCAAACTTGTTGACGGTCCCGTGCTGGTCAACAACGACCGCGTGCTCCTCGAAAGCAAGACCTTCCGCCTGAACTACACCGCCCAGTCTTCCGAGGCTCACAAATTCCTAATAGTCGTAGAAGATTCGTTCAATTCGACCCCGTGGCAGCAGACCTTCGAGTTCAACAGCAAAGACAGTGGTGACAATGACGGCGGCAAGACACCTGGCATCATCAACCCTGTCAATCCCGGAACCATAACACCCATCGGCTTATGAAAAAACTACTGATATTCCTCATGGCGTTAGTGACCTCTCTCGGTCACTACGCCAGCCTTCGCCGCAAAGCGAAGCATAATGGATTTACCTCCATACGAGAGAGCAGTTCTAATCATCAAGCACCATGAAACCTTGCATGACTCCCGGAAACATTGGCCCTACCTCGGATATGGTCATAGAAAACTCCCCGGAGAAAAATACTTTCGTGGTTATAAGATGAATGAACGGGAGGCTGATGCGCTTCTGCGCAAAGACCTCAACAAGTTCATCGCACTTTTTGCCGGATTCAAACCGATGGATGCGCTCCTTTTAGGTGTGTTGTCATACAATATCGGTCCGGGGGCAGTTATGAAAAGTTCGGTCTTTCGTAAACTAAAAGCCGGTGGACCGTAATATTTTCAAGTCATACACTGCCCACTGCAAATATAAAGGCAAATTCCATAAGGGTCTATATAAACGTCGCTGTCAGGAGTTTGCAGCTCTTTACGTCCCCTAAAATATATACAAATGGATATGACTCATTGAGTTGTATCCATTTGTTGTATTGTGATAAATCCCACTATCAGAACTTCACCCGCCTTTCGACATCCCCGAATCATGGCAGTGGGTTAAAATAGATGAAATAGCATCATCGAATATTGGATTAACATACTCGCCTCAGACATCGTAGATGATGGTGTCCCTGTTTATCGTTCTAATAATATCAGGGATAACAAAATCTGTTTGGACGATATTGTTTATGTGTCTTGCCCTATACTTGAGAAACAATATCTTAACAACGGAGACCTTTTTAATATGCGCTCGAAATGGCAGCAGAAGAATTAGTCGGGAAAAATGTTATCATTGAAATTTAGAACGTCCCACTTCATTTGGTGCTTTCATGGCTGTATGTCGTAGTTTGTTATAATCCGTGGATAAAGCTTTTATTGGATTCTGCGTATTTTAATAGCTATTTGGATGAATCTAACTCTACAGCTATCAATCAAATTACGCAAAAGATGCTATTTAGACTTTATCTTACCTTTACCGCCAAAAGAAGAACAAAGTCGAATAATTTCAGCATTTCATTCTATCGTAGGTGTTATAGATGGTATCGACCAAAGTAAAAAAAAATCTGAGTGAAAGTATTGCCAATCTGAAGTCCAAGATCCTTGATCTTGCGATGCAGGGCAAACTCGTGCCGCAAGACCGGCGGACGAGCCTGCCGCCGAGATGCTCCGTCGCGTCAATCCAAAGGCAAAGATAATAACGGATAACCCACATTCTTGGAACATTCCAAATACCTGGACTTGGTGTCAGCTCGGAGATATTTTTCAGCATAACACAGGAAAGGCACTTAATTCCTCGAATCGCGATGGCATAGAGTATGAGTATATTACAACTTCCAATGTTTATTGGAATAGGTTTGAACTTGATGATTTGAAGAAAATGCCTTTCAAGAAGAATGAACTTGAAAAATGTACTGTACGTCATGGTGATTTACTCGTTTGTGAAGGTGGTGATGTTGGTAGAGCAGCGATATGGAATCTTGATAGAAATATTATGATTCAAAATCATTTACATAGACTGCGCCCGATTGCCAATGAAATTCATATTCCACTTTATTATCATGTGTTTAGGCATTATAAAGATAAGGATTTGATTGGAGGTAAGGGAATTGCTTTACAAGGATTTTCGTCAAAATCATTGCACCAATTAGCGATACCTCTTCCGCCATATAATGAGCAGAAGCGTATCGTTGCAAAAATTGAGGAGCTATATTCCGTTCTTGATCAGATAGAAGCGTCTTTGCAATCTTGAATGGTCAAGAGGGCAAAGACGCTTGTGAAAGGGAGTTGGTTACCAGTTGACTATCTTGTCAACTATGGCTTGCTGTTCGGTAGCGGTACGGCGGAGGTAGATGCGCGTGGTCTCAATGCTTTCATGACCCATAAGATCAGCGAGCAGAGCAAGATCGTTGAAGCGGTCAAGGAAGTTTTTGGCGAAGCGGTGACGGAATGAGTGGGGATAGACTACTGCTGTATTGATACCATACTTCTGGGCGAACAGTTTGAGTTGCTGGGCTATGCCTCGGGCTGTTATTCGTTCGCCGAAACGGTTGAGGAAGATATAGCCCGATTCGAGGTTTCGCTCTTTGAGCCACACTAATGCCTCGGCGCGGAGGCTCTTTGGAATGTAAAGCCTACGTAATTTCCCACCTTTGGAGTAGATGTCGAGATAGCCCTGCTGGACGTGCTCGGCTTTGATTTGCAGGAGTTCACTGACGCGGGCTCCAGTGGCTGTAAGGAACCACACCACGAAATACCATGAGGTGTGACCGTCTCGTTTCAGTCGGGTTTTGAGGAATTTATAATCAGCATCGCTGATTACGTTTTCGAGAAAGTTTTTCTGCTGCACTTTTACGAAGCGCATTTTGAGTTTCTCCTTTCTGATAAACTCCAGATACTTGTTGATGGCCTGTAGGCGCAGGTTGACGGTCTGAGGCTTGTGGTTCTCCACCAGATAGCTTTATAGGCGAGCAGATTCTCGCGTGTCACCTCCTTGTATTTTTCAAGGAAGTGTGTCACCGTCCACACATACGAGCGGACAGTGTTCGCCGCCAAATCTTGGCGCGAAAGGAATGATTTGTACTTGGTTATCATATCACATTCAATTTAAGTTGAACATGATAATAAGATAACGCAACCCACATTATCCGCAATTGCCGGATAACTGGGTGCTGACCAGAATCAAAGATGTATTTGAAATCAATCCGAAGAACAAGGCTTCGGATAATATTCAAGCAGGCTTTGTTCCGATGGCGTCAATCCATGACGGCTACTCTAACAAATTTCATTATGATGTAAAACAGTGGGGTGAAATAAAATCAGGATTCACACATTTTGCAGACGGAGATATTGCGGTAGCCAAAATATCACCATGTTTGGAGAATCGAAAATCTAGATTCTACGAGATCTCCCAAATGGGATTGGCGCAGGAACAACAGAACTGCTCATATTCAGAAGCACAATATTGATTCCTGAGTTCTCATTACTATTCTTCAAGTCAGATAACTTCATTAAATGTTGTACGGGAACTTTTAATGGAGTTGTTGGCCAACAAAGAGTTGGAAAATTCAATCGTTGAGGATATACATATCCCGATACCACCATTGAACACACAGCGTGCTATTATTGAACGTGTTCAAGGGTGGTTTATTTGTTTGGATAATATTATCGTTAGTCTATTGAAATAGAGAGATTTGATAATAATTCTGAAATTTTGCTTAATTTCTGAGTGATACGCTTCTGTTCATTTATAGGAGGAATGGGTATAATACCTTTACGAGCATCGGTGGTGCTTAATCGAGGCATCTTAACTCCATAACAACATTCAGCAGTATAAGAGAGAAAGAATGGCGAACGTAGCCATGCGCAGAGATATTCAGGTATAACACAATCGTAGGATTTTACCGGGATTATCTCTGTGGTGCAATAACCATCTGTCGGAGCTACCAATACTTTGTTGAGATAGGTTCGGAGTTTTGAGTATAGAACATCGCCCTTGACGAATCTATGTCGAACTCCATTGACTGTTCTATCTTTCTTAGACCTCTGAGCAACAACGCACCACTATCTTTTTCGATATCTTCCAATTCAAGTATCCACTCAGAAAGGGCAATTTCATCAACGTTAACATTCTCTGAATAGCCATAATCACAGACCGAATCAATGGTGGTCAGCACCCAGTTATCCGGCAATTGCGGATAATGTGGGTTATCCGTTATTATCTTTGCCTTTGGATTGACGCGACGGAGCATCTCGGCGGCAGGTTCGTCCGCCGGGTCTTGCGGCACGAGCTTTCCCTGCATCGCGAGGTCAAGGATCTTGGATTTCGTTAATGCTATAGACTGAGATAATTGCTGTTTAGATTCCCTAATTTCACAAATAATAGACATCAACGATTCTATCATTGTTAAGATACGCCTTTGTTCTTCTATCGGGGGAATTGGCAAATGTATATTATTCAGATTGTCTTGCGATAGTTTAGGCTGTGCAGAGCCTGTTATATAATCGTCTAATGGTATGGTATTGATATAAAGGGCAACAAATTCTAAAAGGAATTTATCACTGGAATCTAAAACATGTGCGTGATTATTAACCCAATACTTACCATCCGCAAAGAACGCATTATCCTTTGTGCGGCTCAATAAATTAGCACCATCTTCACCAATCAATAAAAGACGTTCATCAAAGATGTAGTTATCCACTTTATCAATGGCTCCTGCCGCTCCGTAATAATCATAAATTTTATTACTTTGTTTGCTCCTTATCGTCGAAGCGATTGGAACTCTTTCGCCATCTCGATTTATAACATAATCACCTAATCTTACCCACTGCCATGATTCGGGATGTCGAAAGGCGGGTGAAGTTCTGATAGTGGGATTTATCGGTAGATTTTTTTTGCTTTGGGGCGTTTGAGTTTGCCCTCGGCTATGAGACGTTCCTTCTCGGCGCGGATGCGGTCGAGAAGGACGGATGCCGGTTCGTCATTGGGGTCTTGTGGCAGGAGTTTACCACGGATGGCGAGGTCGAGTATGCGCTGGCGTAGTTTCTGAGTATCCATAATTGTCACTTATTACGATAAATCTCATCAAGGGTCTGTCCCTTATCGTTTTTCCATTCTACCCAGCCATTTGAGCTGCATCCTCCGCAAATGCTCGCAGCTGTACTTGGACTTGAAAATGAAATATCGGATGTCAAAACCGGGTTGCCATTTTCATTTGTCTGAGAGTAATCCTTGATAATCATTTCCCGTCTTTCGATGGTATGGCAAGAGTTTACAGTATCTTTGGATAATATACTCCCTCGCAATACAGTAAAGCCATTTCCATCATACACACCTTTTGCATTTGCGCCTCTACGCTTAAAATGGAAAACGGGTAGTTGATTAACCGAAGCTGTTTCAAAAATGCTTATCCCAATAAAAGATGTCAGGAATTTGATGTCCTCGAAGAACTCATCCATAGCATCTTTCTGATATTCCGGAAGGTTCGGTTCTTTCGGAGTCTGCTTGTTTTCCTGAAGACCATATCGGTTGATATTCTTTGCCTGTTGCACGGCAAGATATTCCAGATATTGCACATCTGTTTTGGTCATATCCGCATCTTTTGAAACGAATATAAGAGCTTTCTGCCAAAAGGTTTTCTTTTGGTCATGGTCTTTTACCCTCTCCCTGAAGTTTTCGGTTTCTACCAATATAAGCCTGCGGTTTTGCCATTTCATCTTCGCCAATAAGAATATAAAATGCCGGCTTTGTGTAGTTTCTTCTGTTTGTCGAGATAGTCAAGATTTGAACGTGGCACGACAAACATCTGGCATATCTTATTGCTGATAAAAGCATAGCGGGTTCCTTTGGGATCTCCGTCCACGAGGTATGTAGTTACTGTCTTACCCATGGCTTATTCGTTGACTTCGTTAAGGTTAAGCTCGGAAAACATTCCTTTAACTGAGCGACCGCAGAGGCTATGTTGTTGCTTTTTGTTTCAATGTCAGCCATTAGCTCGGCAAGGGTGCGGTCGTCGGTGTCCTCGATTTTCATCCATGTGATGTCAAGCGAGGTCTTGTCGCGTTTGAGCAGATCTTCAGCCGGATATTTGCGCCAGCGTCCGTTTGGTTCGGTCTCGGCGTTGTACGTTTCCGTTCGTGCCGAAATGTTGTCGGGATTATAACAGGACACGAAATCGTTAAGGTGGCGGCGTTCGAGCTTGTTGTTGGCGAGAGTATGTTTCACTCCGGTGCGGTAGTCGTAGAACCATACATCGCGTGTAGGCTCACCTTTGGTAAAGAACAGTACGTTTGCCTTAACTCCCTGAGCATAAAATATACCGGTGGGAAGACGCAGAATTGTGTGGAGATTGAAATCTGTCAGCAATTTGCGGCGTATCGCTTCGCCTGAACCTCGAAAAGAACATTGTCAGGCAGCACGACAGCGGCACGACCGCCATTGCGGAGCGACATCATGATATGTTGCAGAAAGTTGAGCTGATTGTTCTTTGTCTCAGTGATGAAGTCATCGCGCTGAATATCGACCGAACCGGCAGGGCGTGTGCCGAACGGTGGATTTGCGAGTATGACATCAAAAAAGTTTCTCGGGCTGCTTTTCGAGAGAGTCTGCACAAATGATAGGACTGCGGTCAGTGCCGATACCATGCAGATAGAGGTTCATTGAAGCGAGGGTGACAACAAGTGCGGTGTTATCAGTTCCGCTCAATGCCTCGTTTCGCAGAAACTCCCGTTTCTCCTTGTCCTGACTCTGATTTTTCATATAATCGAATGCGGCAAGGAGGAAGCCGCCGGTGCCACAAGCCGGGTCACAGACTGTTTCGGTTATTTTAGGGCGGGCGCAATCAACCATTGCCTTGATAAGGGGGCGAGGTGTAAAATATTGACCAGCACCGCTCTTCTTGTCCTGACCGTTACGTTCCAAAATGCTTTCGTAAATAGCACCCTTCACGTCGCCTTCGAGAAGCCAGTCTTCCTCATCTATCATCGTGATGACCTTTTTGAGATAGACCGGTTTGTCAATCTTGTTCTGAGCTTTTGTGAAGATTGTGCCGATAAGATTATCCTGACGACTCAAAAAATCGAGCGTTTCTTCATATTGCATTAGAAGGTCTGTTCCGTCGAGAGCAGTCAGTTCTTCCACTGATACCCCTCCGGTATGGCCGATTCCTCGCCGAGTTCACGGTTCTCCTTATCCATTTTCAGAAAAAGGAGATATGTCAATTGAGTTATGTAGTCAGTAAAGCCTACACCCTGACCTGAAAGGGTCGTGGCGAGGGTCCATACTTTTTTATGATTGATTGTTCTGTATTGTTTGCCATTGCCGAGTTAAATTTTAGGCTACATTTCTGTGATAGATTATGAATCCGGCGAGAGACAAAAGAGCCTTGTTCGCTTCTGTGAGATTGCCAAATGCTTTAACAAGCTGAGCCGCCTGAGATTTGTCTTCCTCTCTGATATCCTTTATAGTTACAGCTCCATTTGATGCTATATACCTTACAACCTGCTTGATGACCTCAATCTGCTTGTCGGAGATATTACGCTGAAGCTGACCGTACCAGAGGTTGAAATACTGGTTGGCCGACGAACAGAGCGAGTCGAGGCGGTCAATCTGACCGAGGGCATAACGCACAAGCTGGATTATATTTGTCAATGCCTCCTTCTCCTCTTGTGTTGAGCGTGGCTTTACCTTCTCGCGATTGAGAAGAGAATAACAATTCCAGAGTTGAGAGACATTGAACTGGGAGTTTGCCCTGCGAAGCTGGACTGAGAGGTCGCGAAGCATTGAATAGGTCAACGGTTCGCCGGAGTTATTATAGATTATGCGCAATGCTTCAATCTCATCAGCATGTGTCTTGCAGTAATCCTCAAATGCGGAAGTCGTTTCCTGTGCTTCCTCCATAGAGAATCCTTTGGATATAAGGGTATCCTCACCGGGCATCAAGGTTTTGATGAAACCTGCGTTGAGAGTAAGCAGAAGCTCACGCGCCTTCGGATTATTTGCCAACGGCGCAAACAGACCTTTACGATCTAAATTAGGCTCATTGACATTGCGATACGGAGGCAACGATGGAGACGTTTCGGGGTCGATTGCCTTGAACATCCTTTCCGAAAGATCGGCCATAGTTATGCCGTGGGTCAGTTCAGTAAATTCATTGCGCTGTCCCTCGGTAGATTTGGAAGAAATACGAGCCAATCGAGCTGCCAGAAGTTTGAAATAACCGTCAGGAAGTTCGCCGTGCGTCATACGTTCAAGGAGTTTCTTGAATGTTATTGTCTCGGTCGGGCCTTCATCTTCTCCGGGAGCCGGAACTGTCTTTTCAGATTCAGTAACGCCGACAGCATCCACCCAGAAAGAAGCAGTCCTTGCTGAAAGCATTCGGGGTCACGTTTCGCAGCACATCATCACCGATGGTGCGTGTGCCTCGTCCCTTCATCTGGATATACAGTGGTTCTGAGCGGACATCACGCATGAAAATCAGGACTTCAAGCGGCTTTACATCCGTGCCGGTGGCAACGAGAGTACAGGTAACGGCAATGCGGAACTCCTTGTCGTTTCGGAAAGAGCGGATAAGAGCATCGCTGTCGCCGGAGGAATACGTTATTTTCTGTACGAACTTATCATCATCTTCCTTGCCGAACACCTCTTTGACAATCTTGACAATGTTGTTGGCATGAGCCTCGTTAAGGGCGAAAATCAGTGTCTTGGGAAGATAGTCAAAATTAGGTTCTCGCTGCGGCTCAATAAACAATTCAGAATAAACGGCATCCTTAAACGTCTGGAGAATAAGCTTAATCTGTGCGGATTGATAATGGAGCGGTTCAGTTCCTCCTTTGTATAGTTCTGCGATTCGCGGTTGGTGATAGTCTCTACCTTTCCCGTGTAGCGCGTCACCTGACGCAGTTTGTCGCCGACACGGATCGCTCCTCCGTTTTCGGTTTCCTGAGTCTTGATGCGATAGATTCTTGCGCCTACATTGACACCATCGACTATTGACTTTTCAAGAGTGTAGTTGACAACGATATTGTTGTTGAAGAATGCCTTGGTTTCGGGCACGGGGGTTGCTGTCAGGCCAATCAACCGTGCGGTATTGAAATATTCCAGCACTTTCTTCCAGTTGCCATAAATCGACCTGTGACATTCGTCTATAACGATTAGGTCGAAATAATCCTGCGGCAAAGCCGGATTCGGAGGAAGGACTATTTCTTCATTGGTACCGGATTCTTCGTCATCGTCATTGTCGGTCGTAATCGGCTCACCTTTCAGGAAAGCAAAAAGTCGCTGAATGGTAGAGATTACAACATTGGCATCTTTTGGTATGACCGCAGATTTAAGGCGGGACACACCAAAGATTGTATTAAACGGGTCTCCCGTCTCCGTCAATCGGTAAGTGCCAAATTCTCCTTCAGCCTGTTTACCAAGGTTATTACGGTCAACGAGGAAAAGACTCTGCGCATTTTGGCATAATTCAAAAAGCGATAGGCTGCGGTAACGGCAGTATATGTCTTTCCTGCTCCTGTTGCCAATACCATAAGAGCGCGATTCTGACCGGTGCGGAACGATTTTCAAGTTCGGTAACTGCTTCAAACTGACAGTCACGCAATCCGCGTTTCTTCACCACCGGGAGACCTGCAAACTGGTCTTCGATGCCAAGCATCTTGACTATCTCTTTGGAGAGTGGATGCGGTTTATCTCATCGTAGGCAGCATCCTCCTTTTCTTGATTTTTGAAAAGTACTGATTCGCCGTTTGACAGATAAACGAGAGGCAAGGGATTAGAATGGGTCTGGTAACAGCAGGGGACGCACGAGTGTAGTGCTCGGCTTGTTCTGCCACGTAATCAGCAGTTATATCCACCTCTTTGCGTTTGGCTTCAAGCACACCACCGCTTTCCCGTTTATAAAGAGGAAATAGTCGGCTTCAA
>PDYJ01000358.1_pt1 | contig 13109 bp, 13 predicted proteins | sample 1430841 | NCBI WGS metagenome assembly PDYJ01 (sample SAMN07237672, study PRJNA390542) | Gut metagenome, whole genome shotgun sequencing project. | isolation source: fecal pellets | host: Mus musculus | place: USA: New York, NY | collected 2016-10 | reverse complement strand
CATATGTGTTTCAGAGACAAACAATATTGGCAAACCACCGCTTACGAAATATTACAGGAGAGATGCGGGAATGCAAAACTATTGCTTAGCATTGCTTGTTGCTGCAATATGGACAGCCGAGGCAGAGCAGGCTATGACTGGGGTCATGAATATGGTTTCGACAATAATAAGGTCCGGGCTTTGTTTACCGGTTTTACGGAAAACAAAAGATTGTCACATCCTCCAGTATCCGGGGACAATATTCCTATAGTTGGGCATCGGGAAACGTCTGGGCAGCATATATGGAATCAGTCTAAGAGAGGCAATTTCAGAAATTCTCAATCCGGCATCTTCATTGGAACCGACATGGGAGAACGCTTTGTCGTTAGCCCAAAGGAAAACACTCTACTACACCGACCAAAAGCAGAAACCACAATACGCCATACACGTCAACAGACAACAACCCACAAACATTCACAGAAACACAAAGTTTCACCTCCCTCTGGAAAGCCAATATACGTGAAAATATTCTCAACGACCCTACAGAAGGATGTAAACATAGGGGAATACCTTGTCTGGTTGTCAACGTCGATTTCAATATCGAAAACATTTCAGCAGATGGAGGCCGAGTGGTTGCATTCCTTGAAAGTCCGAAAGGCGTTGGAGTCAAAGATACAAACGGTCGTTTCTGTACTACTGGCGGAAAAGTATGCTTTTCAAAGGAGTTCGGTACCGACAACCCTATTCTACATTCAGAAATTTCCAACTCGCAATACCGATGGAGGAACTGCATATAACTAATCCAAGCAAAGATCATTTTATAAGGGTCGCTGTTTATGATTATGCCTCAAAGAAATATGTCAAATTAGGACAGTATGTGACATTATAAGTCTTTACTGATTATATTTGTTCCAACCCATTAAAGACCTAAATATATTCAAAACAAAAGCTAAACCAATTAATCATCTTATAATCAATACACCGTATGATTTATTCTACCTTCAAAAATTTAATCCCATTATTAATCTCGGTAATGGCGATGGTTGGCGTCCACACGGAGGCAAAGGCAGACATGGCTAATCCTAACCTGCGGAAAACCGTCACCTTGGAGAACGGGGAAACCGTCACCATGAGACTCGTGGGCGATGAATACGGCCATTTCTGGCAAGATGTCAAGACGGAGGTCGTATATGCCTTAAACAAGGAAACAGGGAAATGGCATAAAAGCAACGAGAATGGACAGATCATCCTTAAAAAGGCTTCACAGAGACGCGCAAATGCTTATGCCACCCAAACAAGAAAAGGGAAAGTCAACAAAAGCACATTGACAGGTGATAGAAAAATACCGGTTATACTTGTTGAATTTCCCGATAAAAGATTCAAACCCGAATATGACATTCAATGGTTTGACAACCTTCTGAACCGAGACAACTATAAAACTGAACTTTTCAATGGAAGTGTCAGAGACTATTTTCGGTCACAGAGCAACGGAAAGCTCAATCTTACTTTCGAAATTTTCGGGCCTGTCACAACTAAACGAGAGGCCTCTTACTATGGACACAAGGAGTGGTCTCATGTGAACGAGCTTGTCACGGATGCATGTATGGATCTTGCGGATAATATCGACTTCATGAAGTATGATTGGAACAATGACAACTTCGTTGAACAAGTATTGGTAATTTTTGCAGGATCTTCTTATTCTACAGGAGGTGGAGATGACGACATCTGGAGTCATAAAGGAAGTATTCCGGAATTATTCTTAATGGGTATATTATATCAGATTATGCCATAGTATCAGAAATGTCAACGACAAGTATCCCTGCGGCATCGGATCCTTTTGTCATGAGTTGTCGCATTGCTTCGGACTACCTGACACATACGACCAAACAACCGGCAATTATGGAATGAAAGATTGGATATAATGGCAGAAGGTTGCCATATTGAAAATGGTTTTTCACCAGCCGGATATACAGCTTTCGATAAATATCAACATCGGATGGCAAGACCCTATAAATCCTGTCTGAGGACACAGATGTGAAGGGTATGGTAGCCCTAAGCGAAGGGGCGATTTCTATATGATTAAGAATGACTATAACGACAACGAGTATTTCTTACTTGAAAACCGACAGAAAACAGGATGTGATTTGCATCTTAGAGGACATGGCCTTCTTATAACCCATATTGATTACGACAAACACCTTTTCGACCTTAATGTGGTCAATCGAACTGGAATCGAAGGGAATGACCATGAACAGTGTAGCAGTAGTACTGGCAGATAATGATACCACAATTAGTAGATATACGGATGAATTTATCATAGATTATCAAGGGGATCTTTATCCCTCGAATATATATCGGAAACGACTCATTTTACGATACCTCACTCCCTGCAGCCACGCTCCACAATCCAAACATCAACGGAGAATATCTGCTGAGCAAACCTGTGACCTCAATACGCGAGGAAACGGACTTATATCCTTCTCTTTCCGGAATGAGATGCAGAACTACAAGAACCATGTGCTCCGGCAAGACCACGAAGCCCTCAGGTTCAACAGCACTTCTTCCGTCAGTTATAATGCTACGGTCAAGAATGTGGGGCTATTCTGCATACGACCGCGACATAATTGCCCGCGCTTTTAAAAAAGCCGACGGGGAATGGAAAGAAGTATCGAGCGACAGCCAAAACGTAAAACTGAATCCATCAGAACAAACAGAAATCGAGTTCAACTTTGACAACATCGAAAGCAATGAGAACTTCCTGATATGCCTCTACAATTATGAAAAAGCCGGTTCAAGCAATCTATAGAGTTCAACCGCTTCGGAATTCGGCAATGACGACATCAACAAATTCAATCTGTCGGTCAATTCCTATGAGCAAATAGCCGTCTCGGAATCCAAAGCCATAGTAATCATGGAAATTGAGAACGATTCTTATAAGGCGGTTGAACACGGATTCGGACTATACATCTATAAACCCGGAGAATCAAACCCATCTGCGCATGCTTTTATAGGTGAACCAATTCCTCCTTACTCCAAGAAAATATTTACTTTTGAACTAAATGACCTTGAGAAAGATGTACCCTATCATGCCAATTTGTACGCCTGTAAACTCCGTCCCGACGGAAATTATTGGACCATGGTAGGGGAACGCAATCTATGTCTGATAACGGATGAAAAGATAGCCGCTTCGCAAGAAAAAGCGAAATCACAAATAAATGTCAACTCTTTTGATTATGTGGTGACTTCCGAATCCAAGGTCATAGCCACCTTGAGATAGAAAACGGCTCATATCAGGAAATCGAACACGGAATCGGACTTTACTTCTACAAACCTGAAGAATCCGACGCATCAACCTATGCGTTCATTGAGACTCAAATCAAGCCATTCTCTAAGAAAACACTTTCTTTTGTGGTAGAAAAGCTTGAAAAGGATATTCCTTATCGCGCCTCATCTTTGTATGCCAACTTTTCCCTGATGGTGATTATTGGACAAAAATAGGACAAAACACGTGTGCCATCACCGATGAAAAAATTGCAGAATCAGCAGCGAAAGCAATAGCTGACATAAATATCAATTCATTTGATTATAAGGTAACTTCAGAATCCAAAATCATTGCCACAATGAAAATCAGCAACGACTCGTTCCTTGATATCAAGAACGGTATCAGTCTATACCTTTACAAGCATGTAGAATCAGAACCGGTCGCCCATTCATTTATGGGAGAAGAGATTCCAACCCATTCCGTGAAAACCCTTTCTTTCGAACTGGAAAACCTTGAAAAGGATATCAATTATCATGCGGTAGCCTTCGTCTGTCAGCTGATTCCCGGAGGAGACTATTGGATAAAATCGGGATAGCTATCATTGCATGATTACAGATGATAATATACCCTCGTCGGTGGATAGTGTCGATTCTGACAAAACAGGCATTGTGGGTAAGGATGTCGATGTGGTTTCTCTTGACGGCACTGTCCTGAAAACGATTCATAATTTCAGTTATGGCAAACTTAAAGGCCTTTCAGGAATCATAATCATAAGACCTTCTGATGGAAGTAAGTCTATAAAACTACATTTGAAATAACCATCATCCATACCTCGGCTGCATAATGTGTCTAAGGCTATGCCAGGCATAGCCTTAGACACATTCACCCTACGACCTCATTAAAAAAATACGTGGCAGGAGCTTGCGGATTGAAGTATTCTTCGTATCTTTACATTCTAACTTTATGTCGTTATGAGTACTTTCAAAAAAACTACAGTGACTACTATTGAAGAAAACTGTCACTGTGAAAACTGATTCTTCGGAAGAGGAGTCCTTAGTCAAAGTAGCCCCAAGGATATCGGCAAACTCGATATGGTGATCGCATTCGACACAACCGGCTCCATGGCCCAATATATTAGGGCCGTCCGAAATGAGGTGGCCGACCTTATCCCTCGCCTCTTCAAGGATAATGACGACCTACGTTTGGGCATCGTCGCTTTCGGCGATTATTGCGATATGCCCGATGCATATTCTTTCGGAGATGCCTATCAGTCAATCTTGCCTACCGACAACGCCAACGACCTCATTAAATTTGTGAATGAATCTAAGAACACCTCAGGTGGAGACTGGGACGAGTTCTATGAACTCGTAATCAAGAAAATCGTTGAAGAAACTCCATGGAGAGACGGCTCAACTCGCTCAATTCTACTGATTGCCGATGCCGAGCCTCATAAACTTGGTTACAGCTATGACAACCTCGTCGTCGGCAACCAGATTGACTGGAGAACAGAAGCCAAGAAAGCCGCTCATAAAAAAATCAAAATTGACACCGTCTCCATTTCCGATGCACCTTGGTTTAAGGAACTGTCACAGATGACCAACGGCGTAAGCGTGCCATTCAAAACCGGATATAAGACTGCGACTCTTGTAGAGGCTGCCGTATCCTCCAGGGGCACCATGAAAGCACGTGAACACTTCGACTCCATGATGGCGGAATGCAATGACGCCGAAATGAAGAAAGTTTTCGCCTCCTATAAGGCTGAACGCGACAACATCAAGCCAATTGAATGATTGATACTCAGCCATCCCCGATTATTATTTGGACTCTCTTGAAATAAAGAATGTCCTTGTCTCAGCTGCCGACGACCTATGCGCTGACGTAAAAAAACCCGAAGTCAACCGTCGCATTGGAGAACGATACATAAACCATCATCCCTACGGAATCATTCCAAACACAACTAATTGTCGCAATTTGTCTTCAAGGTTGGCGTGCACTCCATTTGCCATCAGCGGTCTCCTGAGCGTAATGCTCTCTGGCCTTGGATTTGAGACTCTCTGCGTAGCGTCTTATGGGTTCTCGGGTTCGTAGCCTTCGTAATAATAGGATTGCTCAATGCCGTGAAATATCACATCTCGATCAGCAGTATCCTCAATTAATGCCTCTTGAAGCAGAACACGAAGCTCCAGGTCGTTGACAGGGCTTCGTTCCATTGCCATCATATAGTCTTCGCGACTGATTTTTCTCCAATCGACAACTTTAGACAACGACCGTCGGAGCATCTTGTCGAGCCATATTCGTGTCGCTCTGCCATTGCCTTCCATGAAAGGATGGGCGATGTTCATCTCCACATATTTGGCTATAATCTGTTCAAAGGAATCCTCCGGCATTTTTTCAATGGCTTGAAGAGCCGGCACAAGGTATAGGGAATTTGCAAAACGAAATCCACCATTTGAGATATTTAGACTACGAATTTGGCCTGCAAAAGGATATAGGCCGTCGAAAAGATTCACGTGAATATCCTGCAAGCCTTTAGTAGAACCCACTTCGATTTCGTAAACCCTGCCCGACGAGAACATAGCCTTTGCCTTTGCGAGACTCCGCCGATCTATTTCATTACGGGTCAATTTCATATCTCGCTGTTTTTATTTAATTTTTAATCTTCTGCCGTTAAATCGATAATCCATGCCTCTTGACAGCGGTATCCTCAAGTCTCCCCTCTTTATCAGCTCGTCATTTCGCCGCAGAGGCTGTACTCCATATAGTTTCTGACCTCCTCCGGAGTCATTCCCTTCCCAAGCAGATACATCAGCTTGGTGATAGCCGCTTCCGCTGTCAGGTCGTGGCCGGAAACTACGCCCGCATTGGCAAGCTCCAGACCCGTCACGTAGCGGAAGGGATGCACACTGCCATTGTTGCATTGAGTGATGTTGACCACAACCACTCCCCTCTCTACCGTCTCCTTTATTGCATCGATAAACCATTGGTCGTTCGGACCGTTGCCCGCTCCGAACGTCTTCATCACAATCCCCTTGATGCCAGGCATCGAAAGCATGTGCCTCACTGATTCCTCACGAATCCCCGGGAAAAGGTCGAGAAATATGACGTTGCAATCCATCTCATAATGCACCTTGAGAGGGGCACGCGAATTTTTCGCACGCCATAGAGCCTCACGGTTGAACGTTATGCCCAACCCGATCTTGGCCAGCTCAGGATAATTGTTGCTTTTGAAGGCGTTGAAATTATCCGCACTCCTTTTCGTGCTTCTGTTTCCACGCCATAGATAGTTTTCGAAAAGTATGGCCACTTCCCTCACCATCTGGCTTCCCGTGCGATCCTTCGCCGCTGCTATCTGCAAGGCCGTGATAAGGTTCTCCTCCCCGTCGGTCCTTACCTCTCCAATAGGCAATTGCGAACCGGTGATGATGACCGGCTTGTTGAGATTCTCAAGCATAAAGCTGAGAGCCGAGGCTGTGTAAGCCATCGTGTCTGTGCCATGAAGCACCACGAAGCCATCGTAGGCCTCATAATTCTCCTCTATCACCCTGGCTATGTCGGCCCAGTGGGAGGGAGTCATGGCTGAAGAATCTATAGGATGCTCAAACTGAAAACTTGAAATATCAAAGTCAAGCATTTTCAGTTTGGGCACATTGTCAAGAAGATGATTAAAGTCCACCGGTTCGAGGGCATGGCTGCAGGGGTTCTCCTTCATGCCGATTGTCCCGCCCGTGTATATCATCAGGATTTTTGGTCGAGAATGAGTCATAATAGTGCTATCGCTTCGGGACAAGACCGACAACCAACCGGCTCCTTACCCGAAGTCTGCGCAAATTTAGCAATTTGCAAGCACATACACAACACCCAAGACTGTTTTACCCACGGCTGACGCATCTTAATTTTTTACAAAATCAAAACTTTTTAAGGCATAAAGTAGATAGTCGTTGTCCCATCCGGCTCTCTTCCTATGGCCTTTTACCCCCATCGAGGATACCTTTGCGTTCTTGATTATATTCAATCCAATGCGGTTAAGCAGAGAAAAATTCTGAGCGGCATTATCCTTTTGTTTACGCGAGGCATCATCGCCGAAAGCGACATCCAATGTCCAGTGCAGTTGATTCTCAACGCTCCAGTGTGTCCTTATCGAATGATTAATATATTGAGCGTCAGCTTCAAGGCTCGACAGGTAATATCTGGTCTCCTTATGGATCTGCCCTGACTTCACATCGCGTGTCCGGGATTCTATTTTCACGATGCTTTTAAGACCTGCCCATTTGTCTTTGTCGATAATGTTGTCGAGGTTTGTTATGACCGAACAGGTTCTTGTCTCCTCCCGTCCATGAGCCTTGCCCTCCATGGTGTGATCCGATGAAGGCTTAATATATGTGAAAGAACCGCTGACACGGTCGAGCATTTCAGGCTGATTCCCACGGCTGACGCATCTTAATTTTTTACAAAATCAAAACTTTTTAAGGCATAAAGTAGATAGTCGTTGTCCCATCCGGCTCTCTTCCTATGGCCTTTTACCCCCATCGAGGATACCTTTGCGTTCTTGATTATATTCAATCCAATGCGGTTAAGCAGAGAAAAATTCTGAGCGGCATTATCCTTTTGTTTACGCGAGGCATCATCGCCGAAAGCGACATCCAATGTCCAGTGCAGTTGATTCTCAACGCTCCAGTGTGTCCTTATCGAATGATTAATATATTGAGCGTCAGCTTCAAGGCTCGACAGGTAATATCTGGTCTCCTTATGGATCTGCCCTGACTTCACATCGCGTGTCCGGGATTCTATTTTCACGATGCTTTTAAGACCTGCCCATTTGTCTTTGTCGATAATGTTGTCGAGGTTTGTTATGACCGAACAGGTTCTTGTCTCCTCCCGTCCATGAGCCTTGCCCTCCATGGTGTGATCCGATGAAGGCTTAATATATGTGAAAGAACCGCTGACACGGTCGAGCATTTCAGGCTGATTCCCCTTCAAAGCGAGGATATAATCGGCTCCGCGCTCTATTATTGTCCTGGCAATCTCCGTCTGGCAGCCCATGGCATCGATCGTGACTATGCAGTTCTTTAGCTCAAGGATGCGCAGCAGCCTGGGTATGGCTGTAATCTCGTTGCTCTTTCCGGCGACCTTTTCCTGCGCGAGCAACAGGTTGTTGGCCGATGCCCACGCGCTTACAAGGTGGGTGTATGTGCCGGTGCCGTCATCGCTGCTCCCGCGCATACATTTGCCGTCTATGGCAACCACTTCGCCGTCCGTCAATTCTGCTATGCTCCTGGTCCATGCGACAAAGGAACCGTTCAATTCCTTGGGATCCAACATGCTGATTACCCGGTTGAAAGTGTCGTGCGACGGTATCCCGTTAGGCAGGTGGAGGAATTTCTCAAGCCAGTCAATCTTGGCGTTGCCGTAGTCCTCTATCTCATTCCAGCCTTCAGCTCCGCAGATGACTGCGCAAAGCGATATAAACAGGATGGATTCAAGACTGTGTTTTTGCGTCCGAAGGACTCTGGGATCTGTCACTGAAGAGAAGAATGCTATTGGGGTATTGGTGTTCGTCATATCTCAACAACGGATATAGACCGATTTAAATTGGACAATAGCCGTTAAGTTTATTTAAGATGCGTCTGCCCTGAGGCTGATTCCCCTTCAAAGCGAGGATATAATCGGCTCCGCGCTCTATTATTGTCCTGGCAATCTCCGTCTGGCAGCCCATGGCATCGATCGTGACTATGCAGTTCTTTAGCTCAAGGATGCGCAGCAGCCTGGGTATGGCTGTAATCTCGTTGCTCTTTCCGGCGACCTTTTCCTGCGCGAGCAACAGGTTGTTGGCCGATGCCCACGCGCTTACAAGGTGGGTGTATGTGCCGGTGCCGTCATCGCTGCTCCCGCGCATACATTTGCCGTCTATGGCAACCACTTCGCCGTCCGTCAATTCTGCTATGCTCCTGGTCCATGCGACAAAGGAACCGTTCAATTCCTTGGGATCCAACATGCTGATTACCCGGTTGAAAGTGTCGTGCGACGGTATCCCGTTAGGCAGGTGGAGGAATTTCTCAAGCCAGTCAATCTTGGCGTTGCCGTAGTCCTCTATCTCATTCCAGCCTTCAGCTCCGCAGATGACTGCGCAAAGCGATATAAACAGGATGGATTCAAGACTGTGTTTTTGCGTCCGAAGGACTCTGGGATCTGTCACTGAAGAGAAGAATGCTATTGGGGTATTGGTGTTCGTCATATCTCAACAACGGATATAGACCGATTTAAATTGGACAATAGCCGTTAAGTTTATTTAAGATGCGTCTGCCCTGCTGTTTTACCCCATTTTTATTATCATTTTTCCTGAATTGACCAATCAAATCTTATCTTGTTTGACCCATAACTCGGCAAACGCTATTCCTGGGGACGTAGCCAGCGATAGCCATAGAAATGCTGTCCCTCTATCTTGAAAAGGCGCGACAATGGAAACGGATCGGCCACGACCTTGCCATCCGTGTGGGATATATGTATAAGATAAGGTTCCCCGTCTTTCATCTCCACGAATCCTATGTCATAAAGGTCGAAATCGATCTCATTGGAGAGCATGACGATAATGTCGCCATTGCGCAGAAGTTCATGAAAAGGCTTGTTCGACGCGCTCTGCTTTTTCATATGTGGAATGCGGTGGCTGCGATAGCCCATCTCCATCATGCGGACCTTGTCATAGGTGTCGGAATTCTTCATCGCCGGGTAATCGTCTCTGTGGCGAGTCAGATGGTCGAGGGTCTTCGTCTTGAAGCCTCCCCCGCCGAGATACTCGGTCATATCCTTCAGATGTCCGCGATAGACATTGTCCACGATCCAGTCCGACACGTAGATAAGCTGGCTTGCGAATCCATCGTCTTCCCCCTTGCGGCGGCTGTAGGATTCATATTGCCGTTCATACTCCTTCACGACCGGCAATTTCTGTCGGCTTGTCTCAGCCAGGGCAAGCACCGTGTTGGCGAATCCCATCCTGTCAAACTCATGGAGATTCACCACTATTGTCCCCACTGAATCATTGTCGGAAGGCTGGCCTAACGGCACTCCCTCAAGCATATGCGCCGCCATGACGATCCTGTCGCCAAGCGAAGCCGTGCTTTCAGCCAATGGCTTCAGCAACTGGCCGATCTTCAAGGTGTCTTCGCTGCAATGGATTCGTGTCTCATATGCTCCGCACGTGGCAGAGCCAATCAGAAGTGAGGCCGCGAAAGCCAAGCAGGCGACCGACTTGCCGATATATTTTTTTATAGGTTGCTTCATTGTAGGTGGTAGGTAATTTTATGCAAATTTAGCAATTATTCTATAACCAAGCTTTATACGGCTCGAAAAAAATGTCATTTCGGCATTGAATCTATGAGATATTGATGCTATGTTGTAAAGAAATTTATTAATTTTGCATATGAATTTCATCGAAATCGAAACGTTGGGCCATCCGGGAGTGGAGATTTTCTCTTCGCTGACCGAGGCCTCTCTCCGCAATAAGCTTGAGCCGGAAAAGGGGATTCTGATTGCGGAAAGCCCCAAAGTGATTGGCGTGGCATTGGATGCCGGATATGAGCCTCTGGCATTGCTCTGCGAAGAAAAGCATATCCACGGCGATGCCGCCGCAATAATCGATCGCTGTGAGGGGATTCCCGTCTACACGGGGCCCCGGAAAGTGCTGAGCCAACTGACAGGCTACACGCTGACGCGTGGTGTGCTTTGCGCCATGCGGCGGCCTGCTCCCAAAAGCGTGGAGGAGGTTTGTCGCGACGCGAAAAGGATTGTCGTCATCGACGGTGTCTGCGACACGACCAATATCGGAGCCATCTTCCGCTCGGCCGCAGCTCTTGGTATTGACGCCGCCCTGCTGACCCTACCTCCTGCGACCCCTTCAACCGTCGGGCCGTCAGGGTCTCCATGGGAAGCGTGTTTCTCCTTCCCTGGGCCTACATTCATAAGCCCATCGAATCTTTGAAAGAATTGGGATTCAAGACCATGGCCCTTGCCTTGTCCGACGATTCCGTTTCTATCGACGACCCTGCCCTTGCCGGCATCGACAGGATGGCGATGATTCTCGGCACGGAGGGCGACGGTCTTGCAAAAGACGTGATTGCAAAAGCCGATTTCACGGCACGCATTCCGATGTCGCATGGCGTTGACTCCCTTAATGTGGCCGCTGCTTCCGCCGTGGCTTTCTGGCAACTTTCCGCGAACAAACCTCTATGAGCAAAGCCCAATTAAAAAAATATCTTCAGACTCTGCCCCACGAGCAAATCGTGCAGGTAGTTCTCGACCTTTACGATGCCCGCAAGGCGGCAAAAGAATATCTGGAGTTCTATATGGATCCGGATGCCGCAAAGGCTGTCGAAAACGCGAAAAAGGCCGTGCTCAAAGTCTTCTATACCCCCCAGGGACACATCCGGGCAAAGGTCAGGGCGAAAGACGCATCCGACATTGTGGCGGATTTTCTCAAACTCCAGACAGATTCGGAATATATGGCCGACCTTTATCTGTTTCATGTCGAGGTCATTCTCTCTTGGCTATGCAATAGGAGAATCATTCGTGAGACGGCCTGGAATTCTGTCGTGTCTCTTTTCCGAAAGGCGGCCGACTATCTGGCGGCCACGGATAATCTCGTGAAGCTTCAGCCTCGGATAGAAAAGATAATGAAGTTTTGCCATGTGGCGCCGGAGTATCTGCGCGTGCCGCAACGGCTCCGACAAGAGCTGGAGGAAGCAAAATCCAACAATTAGGCCGTAGCGCAGCGTTGCCTGACAATATCGTCAGTAATCGTAAAAAATCAAGAAATCCATTATGGAGAAAAAAATAATACTTGTAGGAGGTGGAGGCCACGCTCTCTCTCTTCTTGAGGCTCTCCCCCGGGCTGAAAACGTGGCCGGGTATCTATCCCTTGCCCCTTCGCAGTCAATGACTGTGGAATGGCTCGGCACTGACTCCGATGCGCCATCATTCAAGAACGACCATCTTTTTCATATTGCTTTTGTATATGCCGGTCTGCCTCTTATGAAGAAACGTCGCCTGCTGATCGATAAGTTTGAGGAGATGGGCGTAGGGTTCGCATCAATAGTCGCCCCTTCGGCATTGGTCACAAGAAATTCATCTGTCGGCGAGGGAAGCGCTGTGCTCAACAATGCTGTCATCAACCGGGCGCATCTCGGCCGCAACGTCGTGGTCAATACCGGAGCGATTGTCGAGCACGACTGCGTTATCGGATCAAACTCTTTCATCGGCCCTGGGGCTGTGATGGGAGGCAACGTCAAAATCGGGGAGAATTGCTTCATCGGCCTTGGGACAAGAATCAAAAACGGAGTGACAATCACCGACAACATTTCCGTAGGCATGGGGCGATCATAGATCGCGACCTGACAGAACCTGGCATCTACCACGGCATCCCATTAAGATTTCATCCTGTAAAGTGAACACCCATATTGACATGAAAAATCACCCTTGCACTCCGATAATTATTGCGGAAGCAGGAGTCAACCACAATGGTTCCTCCGAAATGACTCGCCGTCTCGTCGACGCCGCCGCGAGGCAGGCGCCGACTACGTAAAATTCCAGACGTTCAAAGCAGAGTCTCTCGTCACTTCGTTAGGTCCGCCGCCGAATATCAGAAGACCAACTGCAATGCTCTCTCTCAACTCGACATGCTCAGGAGCCTTGAACTGGGGTTTGATGATTTCAAGATGCTGAAGGAATATTGCGACAAAAAAGGAATTGGGTTTCTTTCCACGCCTTTCGATGCCGAGAGTATCGATTTCCTCTCCTCTATGGGCTTGGACTATATGAAGATTCCATCTGGAGAAATTTCCAATCTTCCCTACCTCAAGAATGTGGCTGACACGGCCTT
>PDYJ01000157.1_pt1 | contig 13157 bp, 10 predicted proteins | sample 1430841 | NCBI WGS metagenome assembly PDYJ01 (sample SAMN07237672, study PRJNA390542) | Gut metagenome, whole genome shotgun sequencing project. | isolation source: fecal pellets | host: Mus musculus | place: USA: New York, NY | collected 2016-10 | reverse complement strand
CACATATTCAGAGCGTGGGGGCAACTCCGCATAAATGGTTTTGGCGACAAGACCATCGGCCACCATCTCCTTCAACTGTATGTCAAGCACTCTTGGGGTTGCCTCAGGAAGTGATTTGTGAATCTCATTCGGGCGCATAGGGGCGCCCGAGCGCAACTCATCAAGTATACACGACTTCCATTTCGATTCTATAAGGCTCATCGTGAGCCTGAGCGGACAGTCCAAGTCAACAGGGATTTTCTTTTCGTAGGCCATTCTAATGCTGGTTTTGAGATGCAAAGGTAGTGAATATCGCTGAAAGTCAGCATACCGAAAAATCTTTCCAATACACGAAAAATTTTTCAGTACTTGACTGCTATTGATTACCATTGTAATTTTGCACTCACAAATCAAACAAATACACTTATGAGAGACAAACTCAAGGAATACGATGCAGTGGCCAAAGCCGCTGAAAAATTTGTAAAGAGCGTTGCCGAGGGCAACAGTGCCTATGCTAAAGAACTATTCACCGACGATGCAGTGCTGTTCGGCATACTCGACGGAGTGCTTGAGCATGGATCAATCCAACAATTCTACCACAATGTCGACACTGTCGGTGCCGGCGACAACTTCCATGCCCGCATAGATGTCATTGCCGTAGAAGAAACCGTCGCTGTGGTGCGTGTTCTTGAAGAAGGATGGGGCGGACGCATTGACTTCACTGATTTCCTTCTGCTCCTGAAGGTCGGGGACGAGTGGAAATGCGTAGCCAAGGCCTACAACCAAAATTCCGACACCATAAAGAGCGCCTGCATCTGAGGTCATCCCACATCTGAGGATTAGAAAAACAATATCTGCAACGCTGTCTTTCAGCGTCAGATAATGAAAGCCTCTGATAGGTTCCTCATTCAATTCGGAGGTTCAGACACGCGGCGCAGAATATAGTAGCTCGACCATCGCAAGCTAAATGAGCACTGACGACGACTGCACTTCTATGAACTTGAGAAGTAGCACCATGCCAATCGCCACAACCTCCACCCGGCGGTTTATTATTACCGCACGCTCCATGTCGGCGTTTCCTAAATCGCGCTCGGTAGTGCCGATGTAGGGTTTATCGACACATTCTCCAAAGTAGTCGTGAGGCCCGCCGAACCGGCAATCGAGTATACCGGCAAGAGCCGCTTCCGGATACCCGCTGTTGGGACTCGCATGCTCCGATCCGTAGCGGCTCACAAATCGAATCAGGCGCCACCTTCCGGCCACAGCTATCATGAGCAACGCCGTGATCCGTGCCGGAATATAATTGGCGACATCATCAATTCGTGCCGCAATCATGCCGAAGAGGCGGTAGCGCTTGTTTCGGTAGCCTATCATCGAGTCGAGTGTGTTGACCATCTTGTAGGCCATCATTCCCGGCACTCCGAGCAACGCATACCAGAAGAGCGGTGCCACCACTCCGTCGCTCAGATTCTCGGCCAAAGTTTCAAGTGCCGCAGTGCGTATCTCGCAGGCCGACAGCGACGCCGTGTCGCGCCCCACTATCCGCCCCACCTGAAGGCGCCCGGCGTCGAGCGACTTATCCACAGCCTTAAACACCATCTTCACCTCACGTATAAGAGTAGTGCCGGCCAAACAGAAAAAAATCAGGATAGCCTGCAGAGCAAAGTCGGCCCACACGCAGCCCGACACAACCTGCAAGAGCCACCATGTCAGCATAAAAACGGCCACTATAAGCCCTATAGCCACAATGCCACCTTTCAGCCTGCGGAATGAGCCTTTGTTGAGCCTGCGCTCACAGAAACCTATAGCTCGCCCGAACCACACAACCGGATGAGGGAACCACGACGGATCGCCAATCAGACAATCCATAATCCAAGCCGCCACAAGCGGTCCGAACGCTACAACATATTCCATTGCTCCATTGCATTGATCAGAAGATTGTTTTCATCCCTGCTTTGGGCCGCTATCCTGAAATGACGCGGCGAAAGACCCTCAAAATTGGAGGCATCGCGGATGAGCAGCCCATGATGGCCCACAAGCCACGTCTTGAGCGCTGCCGACGAGCCGCGCTTGAGACTGGCCAAAATAAAATTGCAATCAGTATCGGCCGCTTCGATTCCCATCTCTCTGAGCGCCCTCACAAGTCGACAAGCCTCATTGTGGAGCGGAACTGCGTCGATCCTATACTGCCACGAATTGTCTATCAGGTAATGTGCGGCGCTGATGGCAACCGAATTGACCGACCACGGCATACGCAGCCCACGCAAGCGATCCATTATTGCGCCTGAGCCCACGGCATAGCCGATCCGCAGTCCGGGCACCATATACTGCTTGGTGAGCGAATGGAGCATCACCATATTGTCGCGTGCCTCTACATCGTCTATCGTGAGCACCTCCTTGACCGAATAGGCGGCATAGGCCTGGTCGACCACAAATACCGTCGTCTTATGACTATCTACAGCATCCAGAAGCGCCTCCCGGTCATATACATGCCCGGTAGGATTATTGGGATTGCATAGCCACACCATATCCGGACCTTCCGGAAGCTCTTCGAGCGACCCGACAAAGTTCACAGTATGGCCGAAAACCGAACAGGCATCCTGATACTCCCTGAATGTCGGAGCGATTATCACCGAGCGTCTGCCCATCCAGGCATGGGCCAGAAGATATATAGCCTCGGTAGCTCCGTTGGTCACAATCACGTTGCGCTCATCAAGTCCATGCAGAGCAGCGAGCTTTCGCTCAACGCTCAGTGGTGCCGGCTCCGGGTAATTTCTGAAGATATCACCTTGGCGCGACAGATGGTCAAGCAGCCCCGAATGGTCGACCCTTTGGGGTATATTGGTGCTGAAATTCACTTTGACCGCCCCGCCGTAGCGAAACAGGTCGTCGCCATGTCCGTCTATCATCGTCGTTCCATTATCTCATACAACCTCTGAATATCCATATGCTTCCGAAGCCAGTCGGCCAGCAAGTCATATTGACGCTCCTTAAATTCAGCAGCATCAAATACAACACACTCCCCTCCCCGATCATACGGTTTGAGGATATAGTCTATCACCGGCTGATTGTCTAGGAGGCCGTGGAGATAGCTCCCGAAACACCGGGGGCCTGCCATACACCCTTCCCGGGTACCATCGGCAAAGGTGACCAATGGGGCCGGAGTGTCAGTGTGGCCCATATGTATCTCATAGCCCCTGCACACCCTTTCATCGTCCATAAACCTGAACTCAACCTGCCGCGTGGTCTTATATCCCGTGATCACAGTCTCAACTGGCAGCAGACCCAGTCCCGGTACACTCGTTATCGCACCCTCCACACCATCAGGATCGCATACAAGGCGCCCCATCATCTGATAGCCGCCGCATATTCCAATCACGGTCTTGCCATCTTTGGCGGCTTCAGCTATAGCGGCGGCCATGCCACGGCGACGCAGATCAATCAAATCGCCGATGGTGTTTTTGCTCCCGGGGAGAATCACTATGTCGGCTGCATTCAGATCTTCGGGCGTGGCGGCATAAAACAGATTTACCATCGGGTGGCGTTCAAGCATATTGAAATCGGTAAAATTGGAGATATGGCTCAGAAGCACCACCGCCACATTGACCTTATCGCGACGTGCATGACGGTCTTTACGCGCAAGCGCCACCGAATCCTCCTCGTCGATATGGATGTGGGGAGCCATTGGCACAACCCCAAGCACCGGCACTCCGCAGATCTCCTCAAGCATCCGGCGCCCTTCGTCAAATAGACGTAGATCGCCTCTGAACTTATTTATCACCACACCCTTGATGCGTGCCCTGTCGGCGGGTGTCTGGAGCATCACCGAGCCGTAGACGCTTGCAAAAACTCCTCCACGGTCGATATCGGCCACAAGGATCACATCAGCATCGGCATATGCGGCCATTGACATATTCACTATGTCGCCATCGCGCAGATTGAGCTCGGATATGCTCCCGGCACCCTCCAGCACCACCGGATTATACCGCGCCGAAAGTCGGTCGAACGCCTCATGGGCTATGCGCCTCAACGCCTCTTTGTCCTCGCGCCTGAAGTAGGAATAGGCATCGCGGTTGCCACACGGCTTACCGTTGATCACCACTTGCGACATATTCTCACCCGACGGCTTCAGGAGTATGGGATTCATATCCACGCTGCATTCTATCCCTGCCGCCTCGGCCTGTACAGCCTGAGCCCGGCCAATCTCCAGCCCCTCGGGCGTAGCGTAGGAGTTGAGTGCCATATTCTGGGCCTTGAATGGGGCCGGAGCAAAGCCATCCTGACGGAAGATGCGACACAAGCCGGTAGCAATAAGGCTTTTGCCTACATCGCTGCCGGTGCCGGCAAGCAAAATGGGAGTCAATCGTTTCATAGGAACATCATGCGGGGTGCCTGTTCAATGTGATAGAAAAAAATATTCCCCCGGAACAAACGATGCCCCGGGGGAACGGGCAGAAAAAAAAAATGAAAAGAATCGTTATGTCTTATCTATGGCTCCACCAATCGGCTGCGCATTTGGGCGCGCACACAGCTCCGGCCACCTGCGGAGGCAAGTGGCACAAGCCCGAATATAAGCGAAGATAGTGGTCTGAGCCTCATAAGGTAGGTCGCTATAGGTAATTAATTCACCGGGGATATCACATACTCTCACAGCATACCCCTACCCTTAGCCATAGGCCGCGATAGCGGCTCGGCATCGAAAGGAGGCTTTAGGCTGTTTTGTTGTAATATGACCCGAAAACTTCAAAACAATATGTTGTCCTGGCAGGTCTCCTGACTTATCCTGCTCCCCGGCGCCTTCCCATCGCTATTATCGACAGTGCCTTAATGCCGGTGAGTTGTTGTAGGAATTACAGTAGCGGGTCTGTTCCGGATTCTCACCGGATTCCCTATTAATCGCGTTGCCGCGAACCAAAACGTAGCGCAAAGCTACAACTTTTTTTTGGCATTAGCAACTTATTCCACACCTGCCATTAATTTTCATCCACAATAGGCATTAAACCACCGGAAAGATGTCGTCGGCCAGCAGTCGGTAAACCTTTTTCCATTATCGCCATCTTATTCTTATAGTGAATCATTACATCTATCCCATATGGCTTTAAACAACAATATTATCCTGAAAGCAATACTGACGGTAGCACTTGCCACCGCTGTGCCCGCTGTAGCTTCGTCATGTAAAGGTGGTGGCTCCACTACTGAAAATAAAAACTCCGACTCCATCTCCGGCATTTCACACAAAGGGGGCAAGATTGGCGGTCCGCAGCTCGGCTCTCCCGGCGGAGGCCCCGCTATCGACAAAAGCGCCGATGCCACACTTCAAGCCATGATAAAGGCCGTGGTGCCCGAATTCAAGCAATTCTCCTTCAGCGACACCGTAACAGGCAAGAGCATGGCCTACAATCTGTTTGTACCCAAGGAGGCATCAACGTCGGGCAATCTGCCACTTGTTCTGTTCATAGCCGACGCCTCCACTCCAGGATCCGACATTGCCCGACCCCTCACACAAGGCTACGGCGCATTGGTATGGGCCACTGACGATTTTCAGAATGCCAATCCTTGCTATGTGCTGGTGCCGCAGTTTTCAGGCGTAGCTGTCAACGACGCCTATCAACACACCGACGAGGTTGACATAGTGATCCGTCTCCTCCGGAGCATCGTCGCCGACCGCAACATCGACTCCAACCGTCTCTACACCACCGGACAGTCGATGGGCGGCATGATCTCCATGTACTACAACATCGAATACCCCGACCTCTTTGCCGCATCGGTATTTGTCGATTGCCACTGGGACACCGAAAAGTTTGATAAACTGGCACGCCATACTTTTACATACATCACAGCCGGTAAATCCGGTAGTTCATTCGGCAATATAAACGCGCTTGAGAAAGCCGCCGAAAAAGATGGGGTGAAGTATGAGTACGCTACATGGAGCGCAAAATTGCCCATCGAGCAGCAAGACTCTCTTGCTCAAGCTCTCTTAGACAGAGGTGCTCAGGTCAACATCATCAACTTTACCCCCAGATCAGTCTTGCCCGACGATGGCAAAGGAAGCGAGCATATGTATTCCTTCGACTATGCCTACCGCCTTTCCCCGGTAAGAGAGTGGCTCTTCCGGCAGCATAAATAATCCTCCACTCCCCCACCCCGTTACAATAGAGCCCGACACCATATAGTGCCGGGCTCTATTTCATCACATCCCTGAGTGTTGATTATCAGTGCATCAGTGTGTTGCTGCCGGATCTTTCTTCTTCAGCAGATGCTTGATCCAGATGTAATAGCCTGTAAGCGGGAGAGAGGCCCCGAGCAGGGCCCCGAGCAGCCAAATCAGACGGGTGAGGACACCGCCGAGACTACCTGTGTGGATCGAGTAGATCCAGCCGCGGAGTTTGTCGGCCTCTTTTGCCTCGGCATACTTTGTGGTGAGGGTCACTTCGCCCGAGCGCTTGTTGAACTCATAGCGGTCGGCGGCGCGTGAATTGCCGGTGGTGGAGAGTGTCACAGAGGCTGTTTCCGGACCTATGGTGATCTGAGGCGCATCAGGGTTCTGGGCTTTCAGGTTGTCGTAGACCTGTTGCCAACGGCCAAACTCTGAATGACGGCGACCTTCACGACGTACATCACCGTCAGGCCTACCTCCGCCATGACGACCGCCACGGCCGCGACTCTGATCGTCGCGACTACCGCTGCCACGCCCCTCTCCCGACTTGTTCTGCGCCCCTCCGGCCTGAGCGAAGCTGCGGGGAGTATGCTCAACTCCACACACGGCATAAAATGCCGTGCGATACCAGTCAAACGACCATGTAAGACCAGTCAAAGCCATTGCGAGCACAAAGACCAGCGCATACATGCCGCCTGCCACATGGAGGCCTTTCCAGAATCCCTTCCACCCATGAGTAAAGGGTATGCTCATGCTGTGGGCAAAGTTGTTTCGGGCACGCGGCCACCATATCACAACGCCTGAGATCAACGCTATGACAAAAATCAAAGTGGATATTCCCACCAGCATCTTTCCTACTTTCACACCATCGCCGTGGGGATTGGCGCTGTCGAGAAGCCACCGATGAAGCTTGAACATGGTGGAGAAGAATCCCAGGCGCTCATAGCGGCCTGTGATCTCTCCCGTATATTGATCAACAAAAAGCGAGGCTCGGCGCGGCTTCGACAGATTGACTTGATAGGTGCGCGAAGGATCTCTGCTTATGGTCACCCCGGTGATAGATATGCTGTCGGGAAGAGTGGATTTGACACCCTCCATAAGCTCCCCCATGGCGAGAGGAGACTCCTTGACGTCCGACACATAGTACACGTCGCTCTTTATCGCCCGGGTGATTTCAGGCTCGAATATAAGCATCGCGCCCGAAAAACACACCAGCGTGATGATAATGCCGAAGGGTACGGAGAGCCACAGATGGATCTTTCTGAATAGCTTGATCATGACCTGAAACAGATTATTGGATGGGGGTGAGATAGCCGAAGCCGGTGATATCTACAGCCTGTATGGTGACGCCACGGGAGGCTTTGGCGGTAGTGGTGTTGATGGCATATATGGCAGGCTGATCATTCTCCACATTCACAGGAATGTAGACATTGCCATTCTGACTATAGACAGTTTTGCCTATCGAGGTCACATTGGCAGGAAGACCGGTTACATAAGTGAGCTTCTTGGATGCAGCATCAAAGATGGCCAGCTCAGTTGCGGCCGGATTCTTCTCGGTGAGTGAGCGGTCATACATAACCATCAGGAATGCATTGCCTCCGGCTGGCCAGCAGCGCATGAACGAGCGGTTGCCACCAGGTGTCTGTGCCTCTATATTGCAATAATAATCGTCAAAGGAAGTGCTTCCGGCTGGAATACGACACACGCCTGCGGGGAGGGTGGTCTGCTGGCCCGGATCGGTCATGGTCTTGGCATAGCTTGACGAGAACACGTAGACATCGCCGTTCTCGACCGACCACACCGTCTGATAATATTGCGAGCGATAGCGGCCACAGGGCGTGCTGATCTTGTCGGTCTTGGCAAGTGTGGGATTGGTCATGTCTGCATTGTCGTAGATGGCCACCCAGCACTCGTCGGGATATTGGGTGCCCACAAGCTCTCCCGCTTTGTAGGCACCTGAGCCACTGCCGCCTGCCTCATCGTGAACGAGATGTTCAAATCCGGGACGCACCCACTTGCGGTCTTCATAAGCCACACCATACTGGCTGAGCCCCATAGGCACAGCCCCGCAAAAGATCTTCGATCCGCTCTGCTCGGCACCTGAAAGTGTTACATACTCGCCGTTGCCAAGGAAGTTTTCCATCGAGTAGGCTCCGGTCGAGGTGTTGTTGCTGCGCGAGGTCTCGTTGACAACGTCGAGATAAGTGATGAGCAGGGTCTTGGGCAGATACCCCTGCTTGTCGGCCAATGCTGCGGGGCCATCGCCTGTCGACATGGTGAGGATATAGTCATTGTAGGTGCCGTAGGATGAGAAACGGCTTATGCGGTATTCAATATCGCGGGCAACCATTTCGCCATCGGCGCCGAGGATATAGCTGCGGGTCGTGCCTGCATTGCCCTGATTGTAGGTCAGAGCATAGAGATAGTTGTTATGAAACACCCATTGGGTTGCGCCAGGGTTGAGAAGACCGTTGTCGACGGTAGGGATAACCCCCTCGTCGAGCGAGGTGCCGGTGACAAGGTCATAGGCGGTGCCATTGCTGCCGGTGATGGTGGCGGCAAACACATACTTGCCATTGGTCTCTTCGTCGGTGCCCGGCTGGTCGGGCTCATCTTTTGAGTCGGTGCAGGAGCTGAGAGCCATTGCCGGAACAATTACAGCAGCTGCCACTCGGGCTGCGATCGTAAATACTTTGATGTCCATTATGTTGATTTAATTTCCAAAATATACTCTGATTTTTCCATAGAAAGCTCGGCCCGCTTTCTGAAGGCTGAAGTTGTCGTAAAGGCGAGCGTTGGTAAAATTGCGGCACTCCAGCGACAGGTTATAGCGCCCGTGCTTTATCCCGTAGGAGATGGTGAGATTGTGGGCAAATTGATTGGGTACCATATAGTCGCTGTTGTCCGATCCTATGTTGGCCGAATAGTAGCAGAAGCTGTGGGTAAACTGATTGTCATAGCTCACGGTGAGCACATTGCTGCGGCGTCCGAGCCCGCGCCAATAGAAGTTGATATCGGTGTCGGCAAACATATAGGGCAGATTGGGCATTCGCTCCCTGTAGGCTATGTTGGCCACAGTGCTGCCTTGAGCGGTAGGCATATTGTCGCGCACGTTCATCTGAGTGAAATTGCCTCCGAGGCTCAGCCATTGAGCGAAGTTGTAGCGTGCCGAGATGCTGATGCCTTTTGTCGACACCTTCCCGTAATTGACATATGTCGCGGCCGATTTGCCTCCGCTCAGTGCCAGAATGTTGCGCTGGATATAGTCGCGGGTGTCGCGATAGATCAGACCGGCCTCGGCATAGATGATATTGTTTCCGAAGGTCACATTATAACTCAGATTGAGATTGACATTATGGCTCGACTCAGGCTTCAGGGCTATATCGCCCACTTCAAGATCCTCATCGCCAAACATCTCTTCGATTGTCGGCAGCCGATACGCTTTTTCATACGATGCTTTGAGTTGGAAACCGAGAGGCATGAACCAGGTACCCGCCGCGCCATAGCCAAAGTAATCAAGCGACCGGCTGGTAAGCTCAAACTGGTCCTGAGCCGAGCTGGTGGCCATAGGGCCCGACACATACTGGTGATAGTGCTTGCCGAAGGCTGTGATGTTGAACCGTGTGTCGGGCATATAGCGGTAGGACAGTCCCGCTATATTTTTGCTCGTCACTTTTGAAAACTCATCTTTGCCGTGGGGCGTGGTGAGCAGGTCCTCGTTGTTGCGGTTGAAGGTGTTGAAAATATTGTTGAACGTCACCACATGATGGGCCGACACGCGATAATTGGCGGTGGCTGTAGCCGTCCAGTTGTTGTTGATCGCCTTTGAATTCTGATACGACTGCTCACCCGGCGAGTTAAGGGGCGCCGTGGCCCCATGCCAGTTATATTTCACTGACGAGGTGTCGACATTGGTGGTGGTGTTGCGGTTGTAATTGGCATTCAACGACACATCCAGACCCTTCAGGACCAGATTGCGCTTGGAATACTCAAGCGAGGGGAGGAGCGACGATCCGTGGCGGTGCTTTGCTCCATACACTATCTCCTGCCGTACACCTGTCTGGACCTCCTTGTACATATGAGAGTAAGTGAAGCCAAGCATCAGGCGGTCGGCCCAGCTCTTGTCCACTATTCCTGCCTTAGCCACTATAGCCTCATTGTGATAGGTATCGTTGAAGCGCTTCACATGCTCCAGCTTTTTGCGGTTGATGGCACCGGTGGTGAAATCCTCCACCGGAGTGTCTACACTGTAGTCATTATCTGAATAATTCTGAAATGCATTGATCTCATACTTGAAGCCATTGCGCAGAGTCTGACCGAAATTGACATACGACTTATGGGTATTGAACGAGCCATATGAATATGAAGCGTCGACAAACCAGCGTCTCTGTCGGCGGGGAGTGACGATATTGATCACTCCACCGATAGCATCCGAGCCAAAACCTACAGGCACCACACCTCGGTAAACCTCTATGCGCTCGGCAAAGTTGACCGGTATATTATTGAGCCCGAAAGAGCTGCCTACCCCCTCCTGAGGCACACCGTCGATAAACACTTTCACATGCTTGCCGCTGAAGCCGTCCATCGTCACAGCCATATCCGAACCTACGCCGCCACTCTCTCTGATCTTCATGCCGGGTGCTTTGCTGAGTGCCTCGCTCAGGGTTCGCGTGGTGTTGACCATATCCTTGGTATTGACGGCTGTGGCATTGAATGCCGAGTTTTTCACCTTACTGAGAGGACTGGCCACCACTATCACCTCTGCGAGCTGCGTCGAAGGCTTCAACTTGACATTGAGCTTGCGGCGTCCATCGGCTGCTATGACCACATGAGCTTCATATTTCTCAAAACCGACTGATGAAAACACTACCGTATATTCGCCTGCTGGCGCCGAGATGTGATACAGACCTTTCTCATTGGTCGTACTCGACAAGGTTGTACCTTTCAGAAACACTGTAGCGTAGTCGATAGGGTCGCCATCGGCCGACAGCACTTTGCCTGATAACATACCGGAGCCGTGGCGTGCCAAAGCCGGTGATGATGATGATGCAAGTGCGACAAATAAGCAGATCAATAATTGTTTCCAGATTGCCATTGGTTATGCTGTTTTAGGCTGCAAAGTTCGCCATTTTAATCACGCCTTGAAATACCCAATCATGAGTATCCTCCTATTAATTCCTGATTAGCAGCGTATTACACAAACCACCCTTTCGACATACTTGGCAAACGACACAATTGGATGGGTAAAACGCATCACCTCATTTCACCATTTGCAGCGATATCTACGCGGCGCGATACGCTCATGAATGGCTTTGATGGCATCGCCTGAACTATACCCATCTCCCTGCTCGCCAAACACCGCCACCGAAGGTGTGATTGATTTCAGAGTGCTGTTCTGACGCTTCCTCACTGTCACGCCGCTTTTGGTAACTTCCGCCGGCAATAGCCCCTGGGCCGAGGCCACACGATTCTGCACATTGACCACAGCCATATCCGCATCGGTGCCCTGCTTGAAATATATTGTGATGGAGGCTGTGCCTGTATTGGTAGCGGTAGAGGTCATATACATCATATCCTCCACTCCATTGAGCGATTCCTCCAGAGGCACTATCACACTTTTCATCACCGTCTCAGCATTGGCTCCGGTATATGATGCCTGCACTCTCACTGTCGGAGGTGCTATATTTGGAAATTGCTCGATAGGGAGCTGCAAAAGCCCTGTCACACCGAGAATCAGGATTAGAACTGATATGACTCCCGCAAGTATTGGGCGATCGATGAATGTCTTTACTGTCATTGCTATTATTATTTTCGAGCAAATTTAAGCCATTAAACTTTGTGACTCCGAACGAGTCTTATTAGAAAATGACCAACAGCCCGATATAGTGGCAAACGGACTGACCCCACCCTACTCCATTCACTTTAAAACAGTTAACTTTGCCGACGCAATTAACCAGCCTCCCTCCCATGAAGAATGTGACTGCCTACATCGATCTCGCTTTCTGCCTGATTGTCCTCCCTGTGATGGCAATCATTTTCCCGGTTGAACGGTGGTTTCACAATTTTCCATGGTATGTGACCACGGTAGGCGTGTGGCTCTACGCTCTCTATTTTCTCAACCGCGCCGTCACTGTGCCTATGCTGTTTGGCAATCGCGCTCGCCGCAGAGTCGGGATAGCTCTTATCATCCTATCGCTCGTAGCGACATTTGGGCTCTCGCAGATCTCCCTCTACAATCCCAAGCCAAATATACATGATGAGGGCATTGTGCGTATCCTGCCGTCGGTGCAGCAGTATCAGCAGGCTGTGTGGTCGCTCTTCATGATTGTCGAGGCTTTCAGCTTCGCTATCGGATTGCTCACTCAGGCCAATCTCCAGAAGTCACGCCGCAGGGCTGTGGAGGCCGAGCGCGACAAGGCCGAGATTGAGCTTTACCGCGCCCAAATCAAGCCGCACTTCATGTTCAACACCCTCAACTCTCTCTACGGACTCTTCATCACCAACGATGACAAGGCACTCGAATCGCTCGAAAAATACATCTCAATGATGAGATATGTCAACACTACCTCGCAGCGCGACTTCGTTTCTCTCGCTGCCGAGACCGACTATATCCGGCAGTATGTGGCTCTCCAATCGCTGCGTCTCAATGACATGACAACGGTAGGTCTGCACATCGACATTGAGCATGAAGGCCTGCTTGTACCACCCATGCTGCTCGTCACTTTTGTTGAAAACTGCTTTAAACACGGGGTTTCGCCTGTCGAAAAGAGCGAAATCTCAATTATCCTGACGGAGTGCGACCGAAAGCTATCATTTTCTACCTCAAACCGCATTTTCCCTGTCAAGCGCATAGGCGAGCACATGGGTATCGAAAACTGTCGACGACGGCTCAACCTGCTCTATCCCGGATCCCATCGCCTCGACATAAGCCCCGACAATATGTTTTATCGTGTGAATCTTAGCATCGACCTCAAAGTATGATTAAATGTGTGGCCATTGACGACGAGCCTATTGCTCTGAG
>PDYJ01000813.1_pt1 | contig 13171 bp, 16 predicted proteins | sample 1430841 | NCBI WGS metagenome assembly PDYJ01 (sample SAMN07237672, study PRJNA390542) | Gut metagenome, whole genome shotgun sequencing project. | isolation source: fecal pellets | host: Mus musculus | place: USA: New York, NY | collected 2016-10 | reverse complement strand
CCCCTCAGTAGTTTTCAAGGACTTCGGGGGGCGATTCCGAAGCTTCGGCGAGCATGATTTTCAGGTCTGCATCGGGCTGATTGAGGACTTTTCGAGATTAAGGTAATACATCAGAACGATTCTCACGATTGTAGCCAGTCCCGAGAAGCTCCAATGCCTGTTCAAGGTGCTTTGCAAGACCGAGAGTAACAGATTGGCGATGAGCGTGACCCATATCTGGATTTGATGGCGTTGGCACTTTCTCCGTAGAAATATCTCAGAGGGAAGTTCTGCTTGATCTGCTTGAAAAGAGACTCTATCTGCCAGCGGCGGCGGTATATCGCCACGATTGTCTCCAGCGGCATGTCGAAATCATTGGTCAGAAGCGATATGAGTTTTGGTTTCTTGCCTTTCTTGATATCGACGTATGTTATTATTCTGGCTATGTGGTTTATACCGTCTTTACGGAAAACTACGACCTGCTCACGATATTCCATAAGCCCCTGTGGATTCTGATGCATACAGTCAACAAGCACCTCATAATTGAGATTGCTCTTCATTTTGGTGACATATACGACGCCACGGTCTGTCAGTTCTCGAATTTGGCATAGTTGATATATGCACGGTCAAGTGCCACAATCTCGTTGTGGCTGTAATGGCTCGGAGCGAGCATGAAAGAGTCATTGGTCGCCGCCGAAGTGAACCGCACGTCGCAGGGAACGCCTTCGTTGGCGTGTATGACCGAGTGTACTTTGATGCCACCCTTCTTCTTTCCGGTCTTGGGATGTCGGCCGACACCCTTGAAAATGGCATTGGAGAACAGCGAAATGGTCGTGGAATCAATGATTCGAAGCTGCTTTATCCATTCTTCCGTACCATTGCGTCGGCTGTCCGAGGAAAGAATGTCCTTATTGGCAGCATATAGGTCGCGATATACTTCTTCGAAGAACTTCTCTGACCGTCTGGCATTTGCATCCGACAGGGTGCTACGTCTGGGCACACTGTTTATACCTACATGGTGCAGTTTGCGAACCTCCGCTGTCATAGATGTCTCTATCTCACGCAGCGAGTCGAATCGCTGGATCACGGCGTAGAGCATCGTAAGCAGATGAGTATAGCCGTCAAAGCTCTTTACATACTTCTCTCCGCCATGTTTGCGGCTTATTTCAACAATTTTATCACGATTGAGTGATTTTATCAGCTGACCATATATCGGCTGTCCGAAGAAATTACTACTTTTACTCATGGTTATTAATGGATAGTTTGGCGACACCAAAATAACCATTTAGGGCTGACTCCTGCAATAGGTGCCAGCCCTAATTTTTCAACTGCTCAAAAAACTTTAGCGGACAGTAATAATTTTAATATATTACTGTCCGCTAAACCATAAAATAGTGAGTCCAACTTCTTGAACGGCAGAAGTTGGGCTTACTTTTTGTATAGGATAAGCCCCCTCAGTAGTTTTCAAGGACTTCGGGGGGGCGATTCCGAAGCTTCGGCGAGCATGATTTTCAGGTCTGCATCGGGCTGATTGAGGAACTTTTCGAGATTAAGGTAATACATCAGAACGATTCTCACGATTGTAGCCAGTCCCGAGAAGCTCCAATGCCTGTTCAAGGTGCTTTGCAAGACCGAGAGTAACAGATTGGCGATGAGCGTGACCCATATCTGGATTTTGATGGCGTTTGGCACTTTCTCCGTAGAAATATCTCAGAGGGAAGTTCTGCTTGATCTGCTTGAAAAAGAGACTCTATCTGCCAGCGGCGGCGGTATATCGCCACGATTGTCTCCAGCGGCATGTCGAAATCATTGGTCAGAAGCGATATGAGTTTTGGTTTTCTTGCCTTTCTTGATATCGACGTATGTTATTATTCTGGCTATGTGGTTTATACCGTCTTTACGGAAAACTACGACCTGCTCACGATATTCCATAAGCCCCTGTGGATTCTGATGCATACAGTCAACAAGCACCTCATAATTGAGATTGCTCTTCATTTTGGTGACATATACGACGCCACGGTCTGTCAGTTCCTCGAATTTGGCATAGTTGATATATGCACGGTCAAGTGCCACAATCTCGTTGTGGCTGTAATGGCTCGGAGCGAGCATGAAAGAGTCATTGGTCGCCGCCGAAGTGAACCGCACGTCGCAGGGAACGCCTTCGTTGGCGTGTATGACCGAGTGTACTTTGATGCCACCCTTCTTCTTTCCGGTCTTGGGATGTCGGCCGACACCCTTGAAAATGGCATTGGAGAACAGCGAAATGGTCGTGGAATCAATGATTCGAAGCTGCTTTATCCATTCTTCCGTACCATTGCGTCGGCTGTCCGAGGAAAGAATGTCCTTATTGGCAGCATATAGGTCGCGATATACTTCTTCGAAGAACTTCTCTGACCGTCTGGCATTTGCATCCGACAGGGTGCTACGTCTGGGCACACTGTTTATACCTACATGGTGCAGTTTGCGAACCTCCGCTGTCATAGATGTCTCTATCTCACGCAGCGAGTCGAATCGCTGGATCACGGCGTAGAGCATCGTAAGCAGATGAGTATAGCCGTCAAAGCTCTTTACATACTTCTCTCCGCCATGTTTGCGGCTTATTTCAACAATTTTATCACGATTGAGTGATTTTATCAGCTGACCATATATCGGCTGTCCGAAGAAATTACTACTTTTACTCATGGTTATTAATGGATAGTTTGGCGACACCAAAATAACCATTTAGGGCTGACTCCTGCAATAGGTGCCAGCCCTAATTTTTCAACTGCTCAAAAAACTTTAGCGGACAGTAATAATTTAATATTACAGGAATGTTACATGCTGTGAATGTCACAGTTGATGAGGATGGTGTAGTTGCTTCAGCCGCCACCAGTACATCATTCGGAACATCTGCCGGCGATATCAGCGAGCCAATTCCCATGACATTCAATCGCCCGTTCATATACCTGATCCGCGAGACTTCCACCGGAACAATCCTTTTCATTGGAAAAGTAACGAAACTCTGAAGGAACACAGATAGCTAAAAACAGTGGAGGCGCGGAATATTCCGCGCCTCCGCTGTTTTTCAACTCATCCCCCCCACTGTTGAGGTTCAGTCATGGCAATCATTACTCTCCGCGGTTCTCTTTGTTGAAGATATGCCGCAGACGTGAGAAAATCCTCTGGGTGGTGGCTTGCGTAGGCATGACATTGGGAGCGTCCTTCAGGCTCTCAATCGCGGCCTTTTCTGAATCGCTCAATGTCTCCGGCACATATACCATGACATTTACAAGCAGATCTCCCTTAGCGCCGCCGTTCATGGCCGGCAGTCCCTTTGCCGCGGAGTCTGAGCACCTTGCCCGGCTGCGTGCCGGCCGCTATCCTGAGACGCGCACGGCCTCAACGGTGGGGACCTCAGCCGAGCCTCCGAGCGCAGCCGTGGGGAAATCAAGCATCAGATTATAGATCAGATCATTGCCGTCGCGGATAAGCTCCGGATGCTTCTCCTCCTGGATTTTGATGAGCAGGTCGCCGTTTACACCGCCGTTACGGGGCGCGTTGCCCTGTCCGCGAAGAGTGAGCACCATGTCATTCTCCACGCCGGCCGGTATATGGAAGCTTACAATCTCTTCCTTGCGCTCCACACCCTGACCCTGGCAATAGCTGCATCGCTCCGTAATCACTTTCCCCTCGCCGTTACACTCGGGCATACCGACTGACTCTGCATCGCTCCCATGAAGGTGTGCTGGGTGGTTGTGACATAACCGCTGCCATTACAGCGGGGACACGTATGGAAGGCGGTCCCGTCTTTCGCACCGGTGCCTTTGCAGTGGGGGCATGCCACGAGTCTGGGAATCTTGAGCTTCTTTTCGACCCCGTTCATTATATCCTTGAAGCGTCACCTTCACGGTGATGCGGAGGTCGGTACCTCTGTTGACCCGCTTGCGCGGTCCGCCGGTGGCTCCTCCGAAACCGCCGAAGCCGCCGTAACCTTCACGACCGCCGAAAATGTCGCCGAATGCCGCGAAAATATCTTCCATCGACATTCCGCCACCGAAACCACCGCCAAAGCCTCCGGCGCCGCCGCCGAATCCCTGAGGACCCATCGAATGGCCGAACTGGTCGTACTTCGCGCGTTTCTGCGCGTCGCTGAGGACATCGTACGCCTCGCCGCCTCCTTGAATTTCTCCTCGGCTTCCTTGTCGCCGGGATTCTTGTCGGGATGGTACTGGATGGCCTTCTTGCGATAGGCCTTCTTTATTTCATCGGGAGTGGCGTTTTTGGCGACACCAAGCACCTCATAGTAATCTCGTTTTTCTGCCATAGTCGGTGTGAATTACTGGCCTACAACCACTTTCGCATGGCGAAGCACTTTATCATTGATTGTATAGCCCTTCTCCACCGTGTCGAGGATCTTTCCTTTCAGGGACTCGTCAGGAACCGGCACGGCGGATATTGCTTCATGGCGGTCGGCGTCGAAGTCGCGATCCTCAGGATCCATCTCCCTGACACCGTTCTGCTCCATGTATTTCTTAAGTTTCTTATATATGAGTTCCATTCCTTCGCGGACAGCTCCCGCATCGCCGACGCCTTCGGTAGCCTTAAGCGCCCGCTCGAAATCGTCGACAATCGGCAACAGCCCCTTGAACGCGGACTCGGCAGCATTCTTTATCAGTTCCGATTTCTCTCTGAGCGTACGTTTGCGGAAATTGTCAAACTCGGCCATAAGGAACATATACTCCTTCTTCTCTTTTTCGAGCTGCGACCTGAGTTCCTCCACCTCATTCCGGGCATTATCCTCTTCCGACGACAGATCGACGTCCTCCGCCGTCACTTCATCTGTTTCAGACGCGTCGGCAGATGTGGCCTCCTGAGATTCGGCCACTTCTTCGGGAATTTCCTCTTTTTCCTTCATCTTGTCTCTCTTTTCTTCCATATCATCTCCTTCCGGGGACACATCACGACCTCCCAAAAACGATTTTTATTTTTATTCTTACCCATAAGGCTGTGTGTTTTTACAGCAAATTTCTTGCCAACATTTGTTAAATTCGATGATTGATGATAAAAATATCCGTCAATATTCTACAATGCCTACAGCATTAACAAATATGCGGCCTGTATGGTTGGATTTTCAACAATAGTGTCCGCGACACCGGCGGCAGTCTCCCTGTCCGAAAAAATTCCATACACCACACTGCCGCTTCCGGAAAGCGAAGCGTACAGCGCTCCACCGCATACAGCTCCTCCCTGATTTGACGCAATCCGGGATAGCGCGGGAACAAAGACTGCTCGAAATCATTGACGGCCAGGTCACGCCATTCCTGCAGAGGCAGTCCGGCAAGCTTTCTCAGGTCAAAACCATGCTCACGCGGCACCACGCCGGCAAAGGCCTCTCCGGTAGAGATGTGAAGATCCGGCTTAACGGCCAACAGCCACATCCCCGAGAGATCCAGCGGACCTCTTCGAGTTCCTCCCCTATTCCCTCGGCATACATCGGCCGGTTATAGGCAAAGAACGGACAGTCGGCGCCGAGTGTCAGCAGCGCCGAAGCTATCACGTCACGATTCTCCCGGACCCATACATCGCCACGGTCAGCACGGGCAAGCGCGGTGAACGTAAACGCCGCATCGGCGCTCCCCCCTCCCATTCCGGCACCGTCGGCAGATGTTTCTCAAGATAAATCCGGGCAGAAAACCCCGGACCGGCAAATCGGGACATGTACAGTTCAGCTGCCGCGTAACAAGATTTTTCTCAGGAGGACAGTCCAGCGCACGGCCTCCGAAGGATACCTCAAGGCAGGGCCGATCCTTGCCTGAGGGCGAAGTAACCTCGAGAATGTCGCAGAACCGCACCGGGTTGGCGGGAGTACCGGCATACAGGCCCACAGGATAAAACAGAGTGCGCAGATTGTGATAGCCATCGGGACGACGCCCCGCAATCTGCAACCCTATATTGATTTTGGCGTTTACAAAATGTATCATACAGTAGGATTTCTGGAAATATCGCAGAGCAGCCGGGAACTATTTCAGCCGGAACCACCGGTATCCATAGATCTGGCCGGCATATTTCTTCACGTATCTTGAGAGCGGCATCTCCTCAAGTACCACCTTACCCTCTTCGGGAGATGCGTGAAGAAGATGGAATCCATCCTCTTTTTGTATGACGAAACCCACGGCAAGCCAGTCGAATTCAGGATTGTTTCCAAGCAGCATCACAATATCGCCGTCCGCCATCTCGGACTCCACATCCTTCCATTCGAAACTCTGCCGCTTCATATAAGGAATCTTATGGCTTCTGAATCCCATCTCTATCATCTTCTGCCGGTCGAACGCCGCGGAATCGGCGAGAGCGGGGAATTCCGAACGGTGGCGCGTCAGATAATCAAGCGACTTTGTCTTGAAAAGACGGGAAAAGCTCTCCGTAAGTTCCACGACATTCCCACGCCCCCTGTTGTCGATGGCCCAGTCGGCTCCATACGCCATGATGGAGGGAAAACCGCTTTCTTCGCCGCGCCGACACGACATCGAGACCAGTGCCTCCTCTATGTCCCGGATCCGGGCCACACCGGGCCTGACAGCTGTTTTCGAAAGGGCTCCCACAGTGTTGACAAAGCTCATCTCGTCGAAAGCATCCAGACGCAACTGCAGCATCCCTGCAGAATCGGTTCTCATAGCGCTTTCGTAGGAGATCCCCTCGAAAAGCATGGCGATATCTCCAGCCACGGCGGAGGGGTACGAGCCCGGAGCTGCAAACCGTCTGACTGTCTCCATAGCAGAGGCCGTATCGGAAGGACAATGCACCCTCACGGCCTCCCCCTCCCCATAGCATGAGGCGGCCATGATTACCGCCATAATCAATTTTTTTAAAGTATCCGTCATTTTTTATTAAGTGTCCGGCCCGGTATATGCCGGGCCGGTTTTAATCGCTATTCCATTATTTTTATTTATTCCATCAGTTCGAAATTCCACTCCTGTCCCTTGCGGATGGCAGGAATTCCCTCTTTCATCCATTTCGGCATCGGGTCTCCCTTGAGATAGTGGTCGAAGAACTGCTGGAACCGCTTTGTGATATCCTTACGGTTCTTGCGGCACGGATATTGTGGGCCTCGCCATTGTATTGCAGCATCCACACCGGACGCTGCAGTCTGCGCAAAGCCATGAACATCTCTATTCCCTGGTACCATGGCACGGCGCCATCCTCGTCATTGTGCATGATGAGCAGGGGAGTATGCACTCTGTCGGCATGGAAAACGGGGGAAGACTGGATGTACATCTCCGGCCGCTCCCACAGAGTTCCGCCGATTCGGCTCTGGCCCACCTCATACTGGGCCTGGCGGGAGTCGCCGGTTCCCAGCGGATTCCACCGTAGGCCGATGTCATGTTGGCCACCGGCGCGCCGCTTCCGGCACATGCGAACATATCGGTGCGTGTTACGAGATAAGCGGTCTGATAGCCGCCCCAGCTCTGTCCGTCTATGCCGATACGGTCCTTGTCGATCCAGGGATATCGGCGGCACATCTCCTCGGCTCCCGAACATACATAATTGTAGGCATCTTCGCCGGGCCGTCCGGAAGTGTAATGGATATCGGGTACGAACACCACATACCCCCGCTCACATAGAAAGGATAGTTCACCCAGCTCCAGGAGGGTTCCATGGTGTAATGCACATAGAGGTCCTCCGAACCTGTCTCATAAAACACGCAGAGCATGGGATACTTCTTATTCGGATCGATATTCTCGGGAACATATAGCACGCCCTCGGAAGGAGAACCGTCGTAGGCGTACCACCGCTCAAGCCGGGCAGTGCCCCAGGAATATTCACTCATCTGCGGATTTGCGTCCGACAGACGACGGGCCTGCGCGAATTTCGTACCTCGGCTGAGCCATATATCCGGAGATGTGTTGAAATTGGCCCGCTGCCAGGTGAACACATCCGCATCGGCAGCCTTGCGTATCTGCGAGAAATTATATTTGTCGAGCACCTCCACAGCCGGAGCTTCAGGTTTGCCGTAACGCATGGTGGCGAGTCCGCGATACTTGTCCTTATAGTCGAACACCGAAAGGAGCATCAGGTCGCCGTCGCTGAGGAAGCGGTGCTTCTCCGGATCGGTATTGGTGTATTCAAAACGGACGTTTCTTCTGCGGCCCTCGCCGTCGGTGAGACATACCGGGTCCGCCTCTCCCTTGGGATCGAGACTCCAGATGTCGTGCCGGTCATAAACCAGCACCCTCTCGTCATTGCGGCTCCATCCCGCTATGCCGCGGGGCTGCGAGGGACAGGGATGCCGGTCGTCGAGATCCCACAGCGGATACGGCACTTTGCCGCTTATCTCGCGCGTCACTCCCCGCTCTATGTCGTAGACATGATAATTCCGGTCCTCGAACCATATCACATAGCGGTCGCATGGAGAGAGTTCATAACCGAGTTCTCCCTGAAATTCTCCGGCGTCACGCTTCTCTCCTGTCATGACATTGACCACGTGCATCGGCGTGGGGTAGAAATAATCCCACTGATAAGCCACCGCCGCAAATCCGGGATCCACCACAAGAGCCCAGTCTCCGTCCCAGCGGTCGGGAGTCTCGACCCGCGCCAGAGGCGAATCCGTGACGAGCACCGAATTCCGGGTGGCGATGTCCACCACTACCGGATAGTTGTTCTTCTGCTGCTCCTTGAGTGTGCTGAGATCCTTCGGAGGAGTCATGGCACGGTCCCATACCCAGATATCAAGCTTGCCTTTCTCGAAGTCCACTATCGTGGTGTCGTCGGGAGCGATCACCGGCGCCACGCCGCCGATAAGACGCCTGCCGTTATGCGAAAATCTTAGAGCGGTATACTGGTTGGGTCTGAGCGGATTGCCGGCCGCATCCTTTTTGTCGATATCGATACGGGACGGGGTCTTCATCTCATGGCGCAGATCGCTGAGAAAGACTTCGGCACGGCGTGTGCCGGTCTTTATGGAATCCTCTGAGGCGGTATATGCCAGCATGGTGCCGTTGTCGTCAAGAGCGGGCATTCCGTAGAAAGCCTTGTCCCGGTCCACTATCGTATACGATGTGTCCGGGAGCAACATCACTCCCACGCTGTTGGTGGCAAGAGAATCTTTCTCGGGCTTCTTTACGGTAAGGGCAAGTCTCGCACCGTTTCTGGAAAAACAGAAATGGTCCACCCAGTTGGTGACTTTACGTGTCCCGCTGACGAGATCCATGGTCACCAGAGGCCGGCCGCACTCTTTATCGGAAAGGAGTTTCGGCGCCACCAGTGTGGTGTCGCAGCTTTTCCACGCCACCCAGTCGCCGCCTTCCTCTCCCAGCTTATAGTCGAGTACGTCTCCGTATTTCGTAATCTTCATTGAAGCCAGATTGACAATGGCGAGTGAATCCTGCGGCATTTCATGATCCTTCTTCTTGGCAATCTTTGCCTTCCTGGTATCGGCGAACGGAGCTTTGATCTGGACTACCGCCCAACGGCTGTCGGTAGTAAATCCGGGATTGTATCCGCGACCTATCTCCACCCGTTTTCCGCTTTTGGTGTTATAAAGCACCAGCGTTCCGTCGCCCTCCTGAGGGTTAACCGAGTAGGCGCTCCATTCTCCGTTGCGAGATATGGAATGATTCCTCACAGACTTCCACGCATCGAAGTCATCATGGCCGAGAGCCTTTTTCTGAGCGGCATCCGTGTCGGTGGCGGCAAATATCCCGGCAGTTATGCCCAACACGGCGAGAAATTTCTCTATTCTCATTGTCAGACTTTGTTTAGAATGTGACCCATACGGTTCTTTTTCGTCTCCATGTACCTTTCGTTGTAAGGATTCGGAGTGATCTCAAGGGGAACTATTTCACTGATGTTCAACCCATATCCTTCAAGTCCGATACGCTTCACAGGGTTGTTGGTCATCAGGCGCATGTTCTTTATGCCGAGAGCATGGAGTATATTCGCCCCCACGCCGTAGTCGCGCTCATCGGCCTTGTGACCGAGGTGAAGATTGGCATCGACCGTATCAAGGCCATTTTCCTGCAGCTTGTAGGCTTTGATCTTGTCCATCAGTCCTATGCCGCGTCCTTCCTGACTGAGATAAACCACGGCGCCTCTTCCCTCGCGCTCTATCATCTTCATCGCGAGATGAAGCTGTTCGCCGCATTCGCACCGCTGCGAGCCGAATATGTCGCCGGTCATGCACGACGAATGAACCCGGACAAGCACCGGATCCTCTCCAGCCACATCACCCTTGATAAGGGCGATATGCTCCAGATTATTGTCTTTCTGGCGGAAAGGGATAAGCCTGAAATGGCCGTATATGGTCGGCATGTCCACCTCCTCGCCTATTTCCACAGCGAGTCATGGTTCAGCCGGAAAGCGATGAGGTCGCGTATGCTTATAAGCTTGAGGCCCATTCGTCGGCGCGGCGGCGCAATTCGGGAAGTCTTGCCATGGAGCCGTCATCGCTCATGATTTCCATAAGTGCGGCGACAGGCTGAAGGCCGGCAAGCCGCGCAAGATCCACAGCGGCCTCGGTGTGGCCCGCGCGCTGAAGGACTCCGCGGTCCTGGGCGTAAAGCGGGTTGATATGGCCCGGACGTCCGAATGTCTCCGGAGTCGAGGCCGGGTCCGCCAAAGCGCGGATTGTTGCCGCACGGTCCTGAATCGAAACTCCGGTGGAGCATCCTTCAAGTTTGTCGACAGTAACGGTAAACGGCGTACCCAGCACCGAAGTGTTGTCATCCACCTGCTTCGTAAGCCCGAGACGGGCGCAACGGTCCAGCGTGACAGGGGCGCAGAGAACGCCGCGCGCATTCTTCAGCATGAAATTCACATCCTCCGGAGTGATCTTTTCAGCCGCTATGATGAGGTCTCCCTCGTTTTCACGATCCTCGTCATCCACCACAACGAGAAATTTTCCGTTCCGGAAATCCTCGAGTGCATCCTCCACCCTGTCGAGTTTTATATTATCTTCCATTATTTCTGTTATTCTATGTATTGATCTTGTTATTTGTCATCTCCCCTACTCTGCCGCATCCCCGCCAACTCTGAAGATAGAGAAATTGACACTGCCATATACTCTCTGCTGCATGAAGCCCGGCAGTCTGCTGAAATCATGGTTCCGGTTATGCTCCACCACCACCAGCGTACCCTCGCGCACCGCCCCGGAATTAAGGATAAGTTCCGGAATCCCGGCAAATCGGGAATGATTGTACGGAGGGTCGGCAAACACTATGTCGAAAGAGCGGTCGCAGCGCTCGAGATATCGGAACACATCCCCTTTACAAGCCGAAGAGCAGTGTCTCCGAGCTTCTCTTTCACGGACCGGATAAATCCAGCCTGGGTGCGGGCCTCCTCCACAGCCGTGACTTCGGAGCATCCGCGCGACACGAATTCCCAGCTTATCGCCCCTGTACCGGCAAAGAGATCCAGTACCCTTTTTCCCGCGAGATCCTCGATATTCTCCATTACGTTGAATATGTTCTCACGGGCGAAATCGGTAGTGGACGAGCGGTGATGTTATGCGGAACATCAAACCGCCTTTTGCCATATTTTCCTCTGATTATCCTCATTCTATGTTATTATCGATAATTCCGCAATGACCGTCACTTCCGCAAAAGCAACGCTGCCGCCAGAGGCATATCGGTTCCGGCCACGGACGGGAGCAGGGTCAGCATGACGAAGGCTATGTCTTTACGGAGATCTTTCATAAGCGAAGTCTTGACCTCACGCAAACCGGAAAGAGACACCTGAGTGGCGGCAGGATCAAGTCCATGGATTTCCATCAGATTCATCAGATGATATTTTATATCGGACTGGCTGTTCCACCGACGTGAGACTCCGGCAAGGAACCTGTCTCCGTCAAAGGCCACGAAGTCCACACAATATCGCCTGATATCGATGTAGACCCTCGGCATGTCGGCAGCCCGCTCGCGGAATCCAGCCATGGTTATCGACAAGTGACTGCTGCATCTTGCTCCGGGGAAAGTTCTCCGCAGGAATGCCTGGAGACCGGGCACAAGCATATAGAGGCAATCGACACCGTCAATCTCGTCGACCATCACATCCTCGTCGGCCGCCGGATAAACGCTGCGGAATATCCCGGCACCTCCGTCATCCTCCCGGTCCACGACGTGAGAGGGAACCCACATCAGAGAGGGGGTGACAATTGCTATATCAGCCGAGAAATCGTCAAGCAACTGCGGATTGTCGTAGACCGTGCTCTCTATCTTCTGAAGCAGATCGGTCTGGCCTGCATCCCATTGCTCGCTCAGCAATGTCACAATCTCCTCCGACGGATCCTCGACATTTTTAAGATACGCGCACATGCCTTCGGCCGACATGACGCATATAAGACGCCAGTCGGCCGGATCTCCGGCGGGCACACCCCTCCTAATTGCAGTCTCTTTTTCCATGCATTACTTTGCAATCGGTTTTTCAGACTACAAAAATAACGATTTCTTTTCAGATTGCCAATTTCCTATTCATGCATTTCTCCGACGAGCGACACTTCCATAAGACGCTTCACTTCCTCTACAGGATAGTTCTGTCCGAAAAGAAACATCAGCTTTGTGATGGCAGCTTCCGAAGTGAGGTCATGTCCGGAGATTACTCCCGCCTTATAAAGCGCGCTCCCCGTCTCGTACCGGTGGGGAAGTACTTTGCCGTTGCCGCACTGGGTCACGTTGACTATGACCAGACCACGGTCGCAGGCCTCCCTGATGGCATCGATAAACCATCCGTCGGTGGGAGCGTTGCCGGCTCCGTAAGTTTTCAGTACCACTCCGCGCAAATCCGGAGCGTGCAGCACATGACGCAGCACGCTTTCGGTAATACCGGGGAAAATGCTGAGATACATCACGTGCGGGTCAAGCCCCCGATGTACTATGAGAGGGGCGGTATCCTTCACGCGCCAAAGTATATCGCGACGGTAGCAGATTCCGAGACCGATCTTTGCAAGCCTCGGGAAGTTGCTGCTTTTGAACGCATTGAAGTTATCGGCACTGTATTTTGTGGACCGGTTGCCGCGCCACAGATAATTTTCGAAAAGAATAGCGACTTCCTGAACCGTAGGGTTCCGTCCTCCTCTCTCGACGCCGCCACCTGAAGCGACGTGATCAGATTCTCCTCTCCGTCGGTACGCACCTCGCCGATAGGCAACTGGCTGCCGGTTATCACTACCGGCTTGCGGAGATTCTCGAGCATGAAGCTCAGGGCAGATGCCGTGTAAGCCATT
>PDYJ01002534.1_pt1 | contig 13203 bp, 18 predicted proteins | sample 1430841 | NCBI WGS metagenome assembly PDYJ01 (sample SAMN07237672, study PRJNA390542) | Gut metagenome, whole genome shotgun sequencing project. | isolation source: fecal pellets | host: Mus musculus | place: USA: New York, NY | collected 2016-10 | reverse complement strand
CGTGGTATTCGAGGTTTTTGTCGATATAGAGAGTGTTAAGCTTCTTGGAGTCGAAGCCTGTAAGGAACATGCCGACAACCATACAAAGGTCGAGAGGCCGAGGGTCGGGATGTTTCTTGCGCAGACGGCGGTTTATATCATCGTAATAAGCGCGGAACGTGTCAATGGAGAATTGCGTGTCGAACATTTTGTTATAATCGTCCATGATGAGTTGCAGCTCATCGGCATGGACGTTATTCGACTCGAAGCCGTCGTTGTCGCCGGTCTTATTGTCGTCTTGCGACACGTTCTGTCCGTATGTGAACACTGCCCGATATTGATTTTCGGATTGAGAGATTTGAAAATCTTGTAATACTGAATCAATTCGGGAACGCTCGAAACTGCAAACAACGCATCAAATTCGCCGTTCAAAGTTGAACGGTCGAAGTTATTCAGGATATATTTTTGCAATCTCAGTTTTGCGCAGGGTTTCCTGTGCCTCATTCGCGGGGGCGACATTGCCTGTTACATATTCCACAAGGAAGCCGAGGACGTTTTCGTCAGCAATGGCATCCTTTATTAAATATGTATGGAGGCAATCATTGAAAATCTCGCCTGTAGTGCGTTTGTTGATATGGTTCTGCTCGAATATGGGTGTGCCGGTGAAGCCGAACAGTTGTGAGTTTCGGAAGAACTTAACGATATTTTTGTGGCTTTCACCGAACTGGCTGCGGTGGCACTCATCGAAAATCATTATCACGCGCTTGTCGCGCATAGCCTCGATTTGGCGGCTGTAATGCTCCTTGCTTACTGCCGCATTCAGTTTTTTGAATCGTGGTGATGATGATTTTGCTGTTGCCGTTGAGACGCTTGATAGTTCGGAGGTATCGTCCGTATGGTCTACCGCTCCTTTCTCAAAGGCTTCATATTCTTCCTGGGTCTGCGTGTCGAGGTCGTGGCGGTCAACAACAACATAACCTTGTCAACTTCGGGAAGTTCGGCCACAAGCTGTGCAGCTTTGAACGAGGTAAGGGTCTTGCCCGCGCCTGTGGTGTGCCATATATAGCCGTTCTTCGTGGAGTTGTTGACACGCTCGATTATCTTCTCGACCGCATAATACTGATACGGGCGCAAGACCATCAGGTATTTGTCGGTTTCGTGAAGAACGATATACTTGCTTATGAGTTTGCCGAGAGTGCATTTGTCGAAAAACTCTGCGGCAAAACAGTCCGAGGTCGTTGAACGGATGGTTTTTAATGTCCGTGCCAATTGAAAGTGATTTGTAGCCTTGATTGGGATTGTTGCAAAGTAGCGGGTGTTAACACCGTTGGAGATTACGAAAATCTGTATGTAGTCAAACAGGCCGTGGAAAGAGGTCTTGTGATAACGCTGTATCTGTTATAGGCTTCCTTCAGTTCCACGCCACGGCGTTTCAGCTCAATCTGAACAAGAGGCAAGCATTGATGAGTATGGTGACATCGTAACGGCATTTTCTCCGACCCTCGACTGTGATTTGGTTCGACACTTGAAATTCGTTCTGACACCATTTCTGTGTGTTCAGAAATTCAAGCCAAACACGTTGGCCGTCGTCAAGGTCAAGAGCAAAGAGATTGCGGAGCTTCTTGGCCTCTCAAAACGTGTGCCTCCGGCCAAATGAATCATTACGCGCTCGAACTCCTTATCGGTCAATTCGGTTCTGCTGACTTGACCCAATGCTTTTTGATTGTGGATTTCGAGTTGACGCTTAAAGTTATTGTGCAGATTGGTTTCTCGTAATCTGCACAAACTCGTAGCTCATATTTTGCAGGGTTCTGATAAGCCTTGTTCCAATGCTGCTTCGCTCTGTGTTGCCATACTTTGCCATGAGATTGAGGAAAGATTATCCTTAATCTAATGCAAATTTACGATTTTTTTGCGATGTAGTAGTCTTGTTTGCTGTGAAATTTGTTCATCTTGTTGATGAAAAAAAGGAAATGCCACGTTAACTTAGGAACTGACGGTGGCATGGCTGGGATTAAAGATTGGATGGGTAAAAATAGATGAAGGTGTATCGGCGTTGGTTCGTTGTTCGTGGTGGCGAATCAGAGATTTCAAACTATCTACTTCGTGAGTGGTGCGTGGAGCATCTGGCGCTCACGATGCATCACGACATTTAGGTCGCGGTTGAGGCTCGCTCATAGCGGTAGAGCCATTCGACATTTTTCAGTTTGGAGTTTTCGTTAAGCTGATGGAAGAATCCGTAGGCGAAACGCCGGCTGCGAGAAGAAGAATGGCGAAGATTGCATAAACCCAATGCGGAGTAGCATGCCACCATTGACCCGTTATAAGTGATTGCGCCTTGTAACGCAGGTCGCTGACCACATTGTAGAGGTCTCTGCGCTCTGCGGCGAACTCTTTGCGGAAGCCATCGTACAGGAATCTTTTACTTTCCCATCAATGTTGTCCGCCAGTATCTTGGCGACACTTTGGCGAGGCTGTCCGGTAACAGTTCAAGCATCTTTTTTATGGTGTCATCAGTTGAAGATGCAGGCAACTTCTCGTCAAGCATTTTGCTGATGCTTTTGTTAGTGGCGATGTCATCCGGCAGTTTCACGGTTATCGGCTTCTGATTTTACCGGCTGCACTGACGGAGGTGTCGCCATAGCCTGAGTTTTCCAGAGTCTCGATTCGGGTGCGTGGCTGGTTACTTTCTTTTGCAGGTCGTCAATCTGCTCTCCTTTGTTTTTTGACGTTATCGTAGAGTTTTGACATGTTCAGATTTTTTCTTGATTTGCGTTTACGTTTGGTTCTCTTTCTTGATTTCGTTCTGGAACGCCTGTTCCTCCGGGTCGAAGCCGGACCGAGAGTAAACAGATTTCCGATTGCCCCGACTGTGGTTTCCACCATGTCCCCGATAAGAGAGGACTTTTGAGACGGAGCATATTCCACGGTTACGTTGGGCTGTATAGGCGCATTATCAGACTGCTGATGCACGTGCTTGCGGTTGAACTCAAAGAGATTGTTCAGTCGTCGATACGTGAAAAGCCCGGTCGATTTTGGAACGTTCATCGTAATATCGCCATCGGAAAATTTCACACGATATGCTCGCCGGTGTTGTGGTCATCGTGAAATTTCACGTCAATTCCGGCACAGGCAAGACGGCGGCAGAACTCATCCCATGACTTGCAGCCATATATCGCAGCGGAAATCTTGGTCTTGAACACGGGCTTTTTCTGCTCGTATTTCTCCTTGAGGGGCGAATAGGTAAGACCATATTTGTCTTTCAGAGCTTGACAACCTTGTCGCTCCGCTTGTAATTATTTCGCTCGTTGACGGCTTTGCCATGAAGATTCACACGGTTATAGACTATGTGGAAATGCGGATGTCCGGTTTCAAGATGACGCACGATAAGGTATTGTGTGTCCTTGAATCCCATTCCGTCCAGATATTCTTTGGCGAGCTGTGCCATGAATTCATCGGTAAGCAGAGGAGCGTCGGCATTGTCAAAACTTATGGAGATATGCCCCGCCGGATTCTCCTTGCCGGGCATAAATCCGTGTATCGCCTCAAACGACTGCACCATTTTCGCATAGTCGAAAAGTGAAAATATTATCGCTTCCGATGATGCGCCATGTGTCGGGTGTGTACTCTTTCGGGTCGTGGAACTGGCGCGTCACATACCCCACGACATCGTGAAACGTGCCGCTTTTAAGTATTCTTGCAAACATAATCGGTATCTTTATTGGGTCTCAATTTTTTTGAGAATGTCAAACATCTTATCGACGACGGCGGCTAATTTATTGGCCGCGCTGCGGAGTTTGAGTTGATGAAAACAGGTCATTGCCTGATTAAAATCAGAACTGAGATTCAGTATTCCTCTGGCAATTCCAGTCTCGATTTCGTTCAGACGGCTGACGATAGTGAGGCGGAACGCACCGTGTCTGACATACTCCGCCATCTTTACCCCGGCGGCTTTTGACCGCTCCAGAAGGTCGGAGTATTCGGCTTCGTTGAGCTTGATTGTCACCACATGGGTGCGCTTCTCATCGGTCGGTTTAGAGGGACGACCGCCCTTTCCGGTAGTTGATTTACTCATTGTAGTCATTATGATGGTTTAGGTGAATTGGGGAGGCAAAGAGCGTTTCTTAACGCGCAGTTTTGGGAGTCGTTTTCGGAGAAAAAGAAATCCCGAAACATATCCTTGCCTTCCCAATTCACTACGTTCATCGGGAAGCTGCCCCCACGGTGTACCGGGTGCAGTGGTATCCCGACTTTCTATCTCAGAGCTTGCGCCATATTTCGATGTCGTCGGCATACTGTTTCAGATGCTCGGCGAGGATGGCGTTGGCGTAACTGCTGACCGTGGTACCACGGTCGCCGAGGATTCTGGAAACGCGCTCAAGCTGGTTCCATAGGTCGCCCTCGATGTTCAGGGCATGGCGTTTCACCAGTTTGGCAGGAACAAGGAATGTAGCCTTGAACTCGGCGAAGTCCGATTTGCGCTGTTGTTTGCCGATACGCTGTTGTTTCGGCGGTTCGATTGTGTTGGTTATAGCTGTTGCCTCGATTGCTGTCTGTTCGTTGTCAAACAGATCGTCAGCGTTAGTCGGTGTGGTGCAGTTAACAGTGATATCACTGTTAACTGCGGGAGTGGAGTTGAGTGAATTAGTTGAGTTATCGGGTTGCATAATAGGTTGTGGGTTAAAGATTGATACTTTGGATTTGGTTGCATCGGTCAACTTGGTTGACTTGGATGCGAGTGTTGACGGTGCTTTTGTGGTTTTCATCACTTGTTTTGTTTGATGGTTGAACTTTGGTTGACAAGAAAATCATTCAAGTCGTTAAACTCGGCGTAAAGTGTGGAGCGGTCAATCACGATTGAGCCATATATGGCTGTCAACTCGGCGAGTGCTGTTTGTCCGGCATTGTCGTTGTCAAGATAGCAGTTGATGACAGTATAATTTCTGAGAGAAGGCACAGCCTTGTTGACATTGACAACCGAGTTGAGTATGATTGCATCGGCTCCGCTGATGATGCGAGTGCGAGGGAAGAGAGGTAATCAATGAATCCCTCAAACACGGCACACTCTGTTGCCGGGTCATCTCTCGCCCACGGCAGATATGAGATGTCCTTGCGTCCTCGGCAACCTTTGAAATACCTGTTGCGCAGTTCCCAGCCATTGTTGACATTCTCAAATGCCACGGCAAAATATGGTTTACCGTTGAAACTGTAATGAGCCTCCTTGCAGTTCGCCTTGGCGATGTGCGCCGGAATACCACGCTCTTGGAGGTATGCGACAAGTGCGCGGTGTTCCAGTGACACGACCTCAAACCGTTCCATACTCGGTGCAGAGTGTCGCGGAGCAAAAGAGGAAGCGACTGTCGGCACCGATGGCACCGGGTAGCTGTCAGCGATGCAACGCATGAGATAGCACAAGTCGTTTGACTGGTACAGCTCTGCTGCAAGGTCGATGATGTTGCCGCCTCTGCCAAGTCCGAAATCATACCAGCAGTTGAGCGCGGTTTCGACCTTGAATGACGGCGTATGTTCCTGTCGCAACGGCGACTTATACCAGAGCCTTGTTCCTTTTCTCGCCGTCGGTTTATGTCCGAGCCGGGACAAGAAGGAGGCTAAAGGGATTGATTTAATCTCTTTAATCATGGGTTCTAAAATGTTGGGGTGAGATGGTTCTTGGTTTCTTTCTCCGCTTTGCTACGAAAGCGCTTCGCGGTTTGAGCTCTATTATATATGCCCTTTTTTAAACCAGACCAAAATTGTGGTTTTCAATAGTAGAAATCCGGATAGTAGATATACTCGCGGTTCTCGTAGCGAATCATTCCTTTGTTGTCAAGGAATGTCTTTAAGCCCTTGACTTTGTTGTTGGAATAGGAATGACCACAGGCGGCATATCCGCTTTTGAGTGCAGCCTCGAAGTTCCGGCAACCTTTTATCGGACCGTTGGCGAAGATTACGCCTAATGCCTCGCGGTGCTGTTCCTCGGTCAACTCCTTGTAAGGATAAGGGTCTTTGGTTTTCTTGCCCGGCTCTGAGAACACATATCCGCTGGCGATCTCCGGCAGTCCGTAATCATTGACACGGAAGGCAAACGGGTCGAACTCGGCGGCGCGTATCATGGCAGCACATACCTCCGACACGGTATCATCGGTTTTACTGCGGCTCACCTGAAGGACGGTTTCTGCTTTGTTGTTCAGCTCGGTGCCTACATGACCACGGGCATTGTCATCGCTCTTGTTGAGATGCAGGACTGTATGGATATGTATCTGGAACTTGTCCGTCCATTCCATAAGCTTGCCGATAAGGTCGGTTGACTCCTTGGCGCAGTTGATGTCATACATCAGGTCGCGCACACCGTCTATTACTACCAATCCTACGCCGGGAGTGTTGATTATAGCCTGCTCGATGACTTCAAGGCGCAAGGAGGGTGTAAGCTGGCGCAACGCCGCGAATTTCAGATGCTCCGGGTGGGTGTCCGTCGGTAACTTTGCCAGTCGCAACGCTCGCTCCATAACCTTCTGACAATGATACGGGCTTTGTTCGGTGTCGAAATAAAGGATTGTGCGCTTGTCATCGGGGAACTCTGCGGTGTAGCCCAATACTTTACCATTGACGAGCGAAGCCCCGACAATGGCGGCGACATTGAAGGTCTTTTTGCTCTTGGCTTTGCCTGTCGATGCCGAGAAATTGCCGAGAGTACCGATAACGCTGCCGTTGGCATACAGCACCTCCGGCGCAGTCTGAATCTCATCGGTGATTCGCAACTGCTTTTCCTCCCAAAGTTTGAGGATGTCCGCTTTCATTTCTTGCATCGGCGACCTCCCTCTATGTTGTATTCCAAAATTCTCGTTGAGATTTAGAAAAGATTAACGTTAAAAATCAATTGCTTATATTTCTGTGCCGATTGTGTAGGCACAAAAGAGTCATGATCGAGGCCTCTGCCCAATCAAATAACCGGCAATCGGTTAGAGCCCGAAATGCCTTGTAGTAAAAAAAGTCCTATCAGGCAAACTTCTATCAGTCACGCCCATCGGGCTGACAGTTTACTTATTCAGCATAATAGGAAAGACGCCACAACCTTTCTTTTAGATGCAGCCAAGGCTCATCAAGGAGGCGAGAGTAGCCGTCTTACTGTATTTGCCTATAAGACTTTTGTGTGTCGCATTATCTAACGGCATTCATATCTGCGGTTTGATTTCAGTACGGAAAATATTATGTTGGAGAGCTTGCGGGCTATCCGGATTATGGCTTCCTGCGACTTCATTCCGCGAGTGCACAATGCGCCGAACTTTGCGGAGAGTTCCGCGTCGTGCCGTATGGCTATCCATGAGGCCTCGACTATTTTTGGACCGAGGAATTTGTTTCCCCGGAAAGTCTTCTCACCGACGTATTCCTTGTCGCCGCTTGACGACATCATCGGCACGAGTCCGAGGAACGATGCGAACTGGCGCTGGTTACTGAAGCGACCGATGTCATCAATCTCGGTAAGCAGGCTCATGGCAATTGTCGAACCAATGCCGGGAACCGACATCAGGATGCCGTATTTCTCGGCATACCTGTCGCTGCGCGCCAGCGAGCGCAATCTGCGGTTGACATCAAGGAGGCGTTCCCTGTAATGGAGTACCTCGGCAATGAGCAGGTCAAGCGAGACCCGGGTGTCGGAGAGCAACCGCACGTCATTCTGCAACCACGTTATGAAACTTCTTGTCCAGTGGCGGTTGCTTCGGAAATATTCTTCGGGGTACTCCACGCCGTTGTTGTACAGCAGATGCTTGATTCTGGATTTTATGCCGCCGGAAAGCTTCACAATAGTGGCGCGGTGGCGTACCAGCGCACGGTCATCGAGGCTGTCCTTCGAGTGAATGTACACACTGCCGAGCTCGCCGCGCATAAGGGCTTTGGCCAGCTTTTTTGAATCCACCGGGTCTGACTTCGAGACCTTTTCCTTCTGGGTGGTCGGAACGTCAGCCGCATGTACCACGGTGCATTTTATACCAAGCTCAGTCAGGGCATAATAGGTCGAGAAGCCCGAAAACCCCGTCTCGTAGGCTGCATGGTAGCTACCGTTAGGATAATGCTTGTTCAAATGTTCAAAGAGCTCTTTGGCCGAAGCCTTTTGAGTATGAGTGCGCATAAACCCAGAGGGGGTGAGCACCGTGACACTCCATGTTCTCAGATGGACGTCGATACCAATAGAGATATTTTGTCCGCTGAAATCTTTTTTGTTACTTTGTACCATAGACGTATCGGTTTTGCTGTTAATGTATTTTGCTTTTACAAATTTACATGCAATTGCCCTTACGTCTATCTTTTCTCCTCACTCCTCTCGGGGGAAAGCCTTAGCGGCAAGGGGGCAGACAGCCCCGTTGAGCGCCCCGTCAGCTAATCTGATGCAAACATAGTGACTTTCTTTGATGACTGGATAAGATCGAGCGCAAGTTGTGCGTCGATAACGATTTTTCTACCCGTTTGAGTAATGGCATCTTTGATTACGCCACTGTTCTTGATGCGATGTGCGGTTGCTTTGCTGCACTGGAGAAGTTCGCAGAGACCTTCAATTCCATAGACGAGCCATCGCTTTGCTGTGATAGCTGCACCGTCTGGTTCGATGTTATCCTTGACATTACGGGAATCAAGTAATTCTAAAAGTTGTTCTCCGGTATACTGCCAGAGAGGAAGTTTGAGTAACTGGTCTTTTGTCATACGCAGTGTGGGTTTGAATTATACTTCCGCCCTCTGAGAGAGCGTATCCGAGTATCTCCCGGACACTGCAAAATTACAACCGGTTATGGGTGGGGTGTATGTGGTTTCATCTTATCCACTTAATAGAACTACCCATCAGAGTATCAGACTCTAACGGGTAGTTTCATAAGGTCTCTAAAGTGGAATTTTGAGTGGTGAAAGTGGTGCGCGAGTGGTATCTTTAAGTCGCACAAACTCTCATGCTCGTTTTTTATGGTTTTTGAAGATTCGGTCAATCTCATCAGCATATTCTCTACTTGATGCACTGGCATCATCTCCGCGTGGATGACAATACTTCTTTTCATAGTAGCTCCACTGAATATCAAGATGAGCGAGAATATCCTCGCGCCACGCCGCTTTGTGCTTGGCCGGAACAATCTCATATAATTTCGATATGAGATAGCACGCCTTGATTTTCTGTTTTGGTCGTATCTTTATAGGTTCATGCTTACCATGGAGATTGAGCGATGAATGGAACTGAGTCTCGGTACTATCGAAAACTTCAGAGCAGATTTCATATAATTCCGACACAAGAATCATCGGGAACAGTTCCCCTTCCCATTGGCGGCATGATTTCGTATTGGTCTGATTCTGTTTTACAGGTTGTTCAGGCGTGGGATAACTGCCATTATGAACCTGCATCTTTTGTATAAAGGTTTCCCTGCATTTCGGATGTAACTGAATTTCACAAGGCGGAAAGTATCTTTCCACCGTGATAAAAATTTTGCGACAGACATTTCGCAAGTCATGGTACACATCGAATGAAGGTTTCAACAGAAATTCATCATATTCAACGCTTTCCTGCAATTTCTTAAGAAATTCCCGTTTCTTTTCAAGCCATCCTTCACGGGTTTCGGCCATATGGAATAACTCGATTTCCTGTTTGTACTTATCTATCGTCCAATCATCAGGCACCGGGATTTTGCGACAAGCCTTTAGCGCGTACTCATAATGAGCGGCAATCATATAGAACATCTCCACTTCTTTAAGGAAGTGGTTGCTTTCGTAGCCGTCTATCATGTCTGCCTTGGATTTATTTTTACGATCTTTGTCCAATTTATAGAATATTTGGAATGTATCTATTCTTGTCGCAATTTCAGCACAGTAATTTCTGGTTTGGTCAGCTTGCACCTTTCCGATTTCTCCGGAGGCGTGAGATTCGATGATAGCATTTTCGATGTCGATAGAGCAAAGCTTACTGGTGGCCTCGGCAATTCGCTTGTATAAAATTGTATCCTGTTTGGCTACCAGCGGAACTTTCGTGAGCTGCCTCAGGTCTTCCAATATTGGCACAACATCTCGTAATGTCGTAGGGTTTGGCATTTGCGGGTGTTACGTTAAGTGTTATTAATGATGAGAGCCAATCAAACTCAAACAGCCCTGTTGAATCTTTGTTAAATCTTAGCACTCGATAACATAAACACGCGATACCCAATGATAGTTCTCATATCTATTTTTGATACGATTGTGAATCTTTATAAACCACGCATTCCGGGACAATTGTATCAAATTTGTATCAAAATTACAATTTTTAACATTTCGCGGCGGGATAAAAATAAAGAAAGAGCTAAATCTCAGCGACTTAGCTCTTTCTTTGTGTTGCCTTGGAAGGGATACAAAACAATGCGGATGCCGTAGCCCTCTGTGGGCGCGGCATCCGCAAAATATTTTATCAGGGATTATCTACTCCGGTCGGCCTTCACTTGTGAAGGATGCTGTCGGCTACCTGCTGTGCCAGATCGCCATTGTCGGCGCAATACTCCCAATACATTGCTCCAAGCATACCCTTCTGCTTGATGTAGTGGAGCTTTGCCGCCATCGAACGCTGGTTTTCAAATCCCATGAGTATACGTCCGCTGATCGAGTCGGCCATATACGGAGTTTCAGCGATGGAGTCGTAAATCTCCACAGTGCCGGGAAGCACTTTGAGATCCTTGTAGTCCATATAATCGGGATAGGGATCCACGCCGCGTCCGTAGAACGGCAGACCGAGCACAAGCTTTTCGGCAGGAATTCCCGCAGCGAGATGTGCACGGTAGGCAGAGTCGGCAGAGTGGTTGCCCGAGGCCTCGCTTGCATAGAGAGGAGCATGCGGACGTCCGCTCGATGCCGGCGACATGTCATACGACATGATGTTGACGAAGTCGACGTATGGCAGTATAGCCTCAAAATCGATATACTTGGCGCTCCAGATGGTAGCGAGAGTCAGCAGACGGTCGGGACCGAGGGTCTCACGGAGCTGACGCATGAGCAGAGTGTAATTCTCCGTGTCTTCGGGCGACGACGATATGCCTGCGGAGCTGCTTGTGGGATACTCCCAGTCTATGTCGATGCCGTCAAGCCCATAGCGCTCCACCTTGGCCAGACAATCGTCGGCAAATTTGGCGCGCAGTGCCGAATCGGCTGCCATCTCGCTGAAATTTCCGGCACCCCAGCCACCGATAGAGAGCATTATCTTCAGATCGGGATTCACACGGCGCAGAGCCACCACCGAATCAAGACGGGCGGGATTCTGCACGGTCACCGAGTCAAACGTAGGCGCTACCTTGCCGAAGGCATAGTTGATATGCGTCATGAGGCTCGGATCGGGAGCGCAGCTGCTCCAGCCGGTGACGTAGGCCACCACGATCTGCGATGTCGGATCGGCCGCATTGTCCTGAGTGGCCGACGAAGTGTGGTTGCAGCCGCTGAACACTGCCGCCACCGACATGACCGCTGCCGTCACTACGGCAGCTTTTTTGTAGTTTTTTCATATTAATGTATTGTTAATGAGATTTATGGCCTATTTAAAATCAGTCGAAATCGTCATATCTGTCGGCGGGAGCCTCATCCTTGGGCAACGGCTTGTGGCACGACAGCAGACGCTCGAACGATGACGGTACAGGGGTGGAGAACGACATCTCGCGACGTGTCACGGGATGGACGAAGCGCAATGTCTGGGCATGCAGAGCCAGACGGTGGATGACATTGCTGTGGCCTCCGTAGCGACGGTCGCCGCTTATCGGACAGTGCATATCGGCCATGTGGACCCTTATCTGGTTTTTACGGCCGGTGTCAAGCTCCACCTGAAGCATCGCATAGGGATTGGATGACTTAAGCGTCGTATAGCGTGTGACGGCAAGCTTCCCCTCATCCGGTTTGTCGGTTGAATACACCTCGTAAGCCGAATTTTCGGCGAGATAGCTCCGGTATGTACCCGTGGCAGGTTCGGGTGTCCCCTCCGTCACAGCCAGATAGCGGCGCTCAAGCACCATATTGTTCCAGTTGTGCTGCAGGGTTTCCTTGGCCTTTTCGTTTTTTGCGAACACCATCAGACCGGATGTGTCGCGGTCAAGACGATGCACTATGAATATCTTGTTGCGCGGATTGCCCACTTCACATACTCGCGAAGGATCGAATAGGCAGTGCCCTCACGCACCTTGTCGTTGCCCATCGAGAGCAGCCCGTAGCCCTTGTTTATCACGATTATGTCATCGTCCTCATAGACGAGCTTGATGCGCCGGTGGTAGAACACGCGGAATTCGCGGGTGAGATTGACCCTCACCTCATCGCCGGGAGCAAGCGAGTGGTCAAACTGTGTGACTGGTAGTGCGCCGACAGCCACCTGACGGTGTTTGAGGAGTTCCTTGACGTTGGTGCGCTTGCGCTGAGGCATAGAAGCGAAAAGAAAATCAAGCAGCCGGCACTCTTCACCGACACGGTAAGTCTCGATGCGGTCGGGCATGAACGCCGTCCGCTCCGCCCCTGGTTTTGTATTTCGTGGTCTGTTCATTTGCGTCGGGTTGATGTGCGCCGCGAAGTGCGTTTAGGCGCGGCGTCCTGCTTTGCGATGATCTCGCGCACTTCCTCTATGGTCAGCCTTTCCGGCTCGGTGACCGTCTTCGGTATCTTGTAATTGTTGCCTGCGGCATGGATGTAGACACCATATCGTCCGTTGAGTATCTTCACGTCGGGATCCTCTGCAAACTCCTTTACGGTCTTCTTTGTTTCGGCCTGACGTTTATCCTCTATAAGCGCTATGGCCTGGTCGAGAGTGACGTCGAGCGGAGCCATGTCGCGCGGAATGCTCACAATTTTCCGGCATGCTTGACATAAGGGCCGAAGCGTCCGAGTCCCACACTCACCTCCGTGTCTTCGAACGTACGAGTGTGCGCGGAAGTTCAAACAGCTTCAGAGCCTCAGGCAGAGTTATGTCGAGCACCGACTGGTCACGCCGGAGCGAAGCAAACTGCGGTTTCTCCTCATCCGTGCTCTCGCCTATCTGCACCACAGGGCCGAAACGTCCGATTTTAACAGTAGACATTGCGTCCCGAAGCCGGATCCTGTCCAAGCAGGCGCTCGCCCACACGATGTTCAAGCCTCATGTCGGAAGCCTGCTTTACCTCCGGATGAAACACGTCGTAGAAGTCGCCGATCTCCCGGCTCCATTCGGCATCGCTTCGGCTATCTTGTCGAACCGCTCCTCCACCTTGGCCGTGAAGTTGTAGT
>PDYJ01003198.1_pt1 | contig 13219 bp, 13 predicted proteins | sample 1430841 | NCBI WGS metagenome assembly PDYJ01 (sample SAMN07237672, study PRJNA390542) | Gut metagenome, whole genome shotgun sequencing project. | isolation source: fecal pellets | host: Mus musculus | place: USA: New York, NY | collected 2016-10 | reverse complement strand
GGGTAATGGTTGCGGTGGATTGTGAGGTGCATCGGCTGCTTGGGCTTCATGTCGGGCGTCTCGCGGGGCACTCCGATTGCGAGGCCACACACGAGGAAGGTGTGGGGCGGGAGTCCGAGCACTTTATTGACCTGCTCGGGAGCTGCAGTGCGTGCATATCCAATGCAACATGTGCCGAGTCCCGAGGCTTCGGCGGCTGTGAGGGCGCTCATCATGGCAAGAGCGGCGTCGACCACTCCTACTATTATACCGTCGGCAGTTTCGGTAAATTCGGGCATATCCACATCTTTGGCCTTTGCCGCGAGGGTGATCTTGTGAAAATCGGCCAAAAATAGCATGAAGTGGCTGCAAGTCTTGATCTGCTTCTGTCCAATCAGCTCATATAGTTTCTCCTTGATGGGCTGATCGGTTACGTCGATTACTGAAAACTGCTGCCCGTTGTAGCTTGTGGGGGTGTTGCGGATCGCCTGGTAAATAAACTCCATGGTGGAGTCGTCGATGCTCTCACGTTCGTAGCGGCGGATGGAGCGACGATCAAGAAGAGTTGACTTTACTGATTTCATTTTGCGGATGTTTCGATTGCTTGAAGTGATGCCACGATGCGGCTTGTTGTGGCAACATCCGGGAGGTGCCGATTGTTCACCCGCAATGCAAAAAAAATCAACTGTAGGCGTGGAGCGACGGTAGATGGTTCACTCCCCAATAGGTCATGACCACAGTGGCAAAGGCTGCCAGAAGGAAGATGGCAAGACGCCGTGGCGACATGGCAATATGGAGCGGGATGCAATAAACCATGAGGGTGATCAGGGCCCAGGTCTCTTTCGGATCCCATGCCCAGTAACGCCCCCACGACTCTCCGGCCCATACCGCACCGGTGAAAATGCCGGCCGCGAGCAGCAGCAACGCGGGATAGAGCAGGGTGATATTGAGCTCCTTCAGATAGGCAGATGGCCTGACGACGCTTACGGCCGACACACCAAATGTTGCGGCAAGAAGGGCGTAGGCGGTCATTATGATTCCGACATGGATCGACAGCCATGGCGACGACAACACCGGCATGACCGGCGAGAGGCCGGCCGCCGGGGTGCCGAGCCACGACACAAGAGCCGCAAATCCACCCATGAGGATGATGAGGGCGCTGAGGAGCCACCTGCGGCGCAGTGAGAGCCCGAGGGCTATTATGAGGAGGATGAGCGAGGTGACTGCGGTGGCTTCTCCTCCGTTGGTCATCGGCACTGTGCGTCCTATTATCCACCGCAGCCCGAAGAGAGCCGATTGCCATGCAAGAGCTATTATTATGCCGGGAGCAATGAATAGCCTCAAGGGGCGCAACCTGCCTGTTGTGGCAGAAAGCAAAGCCATGATGCCGAGAGAGAGAATGGCCATAAAAGCCACCTTGCCCATAGGCACCTTATAGAAAAAACGTTCGGCTGCAACCCGCCAGCGCGGAAGCCGGGAGGAGGATGCGGTCAGGGGTAGGCAGAGGGTGCCGTCGGCAGCCGAACGGAATGCAGCAAGGCGGGCATCGACATCAATTATCTCACGGTCGAGGCCCTTGCCGGTGCCTTTGTAGAGCGATGCCAGCCGGTAGCTGCCGTCGCTGTTGTAGAGTGAGTCGGGGGCTATCATGGAGCCCGACATGCCGAGGCTGTCGCGCAGCTCGCGGCTCTTTACGCGGATCAGCGCCACCCGGCCCCAGTCGGCGGGATAGAGCATGATTGAAGCGGCTATACGCTCGGCCGACATCCCCCCAGAGTGGTGCGGTCGGCGAGGGTGCGCAGCAGCTCTGTGGCCGGGGTCGAAAATGGGGCCACGCGCCCTTGATAGATAACTTGCAGGGTGTCGGTCATGGCCATGTCGGCTTGGGCAACCGCTCGGGGAGCGGCCCATGACGGCAATGCTGTGAGCAACATCAGGGCGCCCGTCGCTCCCACGCTCCGGAGCGCTCGCCTGAAGCGCCCGCGTGGATTGGCCATGACCAATATCATTCCTATGCCGAGCAGGATATAGGCGGCATAGCTCACCGCCATGCCGCATCCGGGATCATGGTTCACGCCGAGAATGGTGGCGCCGTCGGCGGTGTAGGATGCCTGATAGAAGCGGTAGGTGCCGATGGTGAGTGGTTTGTTCACTTCCACTGTGGCTTTTGAGCTGTCGGCAAGGGTGAGATAGCTGGTGTAGCCGGCAGGCGTTGTCATTCCCCGGTGGGTTGACACCACAAACGAGTCGAGCGACATGGCAACGGGCATAGGACGCGGGATAGCGCCGTCGTCGGTGAGCCACACGGTTGCCTCAACACCGCCGGGGGGTATGGTAACACTCCCGCGCTCGCCCATACAGGCGGTGAGCGCTCCCCCGCGAGGATGAGCAGCAAAGCCGAGTGGAGCATCATGGAGCCGATGCGTCGCCACATGCGCGTAGCGGCTATCGCTGCTATCAATGCGGCAGCCTCCACTCCCCACATGGTCGCGAACCACCATGAGCCGTAAGGCTCGGCATCGGTGAAAAAGGTGGTGGCGGCCAGCATGGCCGTCAAGGCCATCCACAAAGTGAGGCAGACTCCGACGGCCCTCCGGCGCCGATGGTCAGAACGGTGCATAATCGGGGTTTGTGGCGGGGGCAATGGCCATGCACTCCATTTCGATGAGCCATCCGGGACGGCACACCGGCGCGCGCACCACTACTCTCGGGGCCGACGATGCGGCGGGAAAGCGCTCGGCAAAGATCCGCTCCACCGCCCGGTGGTCGGCTATGTCGCGGAGATAGATGATCATGTGGGCCACATTGTCCCAGCCCATGCCGGCACGGCCCAGCAACGCTTCCACATTTTCCAGCATTCTGAGGGTCTGCCCATCAATGTCGCCCGGGCTTACTATCTTCCCTTCCGAGTCGATCGAGGCAGTGCCCGACACGAGCAGGTGGCGCCTGTCGGCATAGTCGATAGCAGTGGCGCGCTCAAAGGCCACACCATATTCATAAGTGGGGTTGAGATGGTCGGGTGCCTGGATATAGCTTATCTGACCCGGGCGCAGGCCTACCACGGCCCAGGCGTCCATCTTGACCGTCACGTCGGGCCGTTCCGGGCGCCCCTCGATTCCTGTCGATGCTATAAAATGGGTGGCGGGAGTCAGGCCTACCGATTCAAACACTTCATTGCGGCCGCTCACCACCCCACGGTAGAAATGGTCGACATCGCGCACGAAAAACCATGTGCGCACACACCCGTCGGCAAGCGACGAGCCGAGATTGCCGAGGCGTATGTCGTAGTCTTTGAGCAGGGCGGCAGTGGCGGTGTGCGATCCCATGCCCGGCAATGCCGCCGAAGCCATGAGGATATGGGTGTAGGAGGGGCGGGCGGCGATGGTGAGATCCCCTCGGCGGCCTCCACCTCGACCGCGGGCATGAAATAGAGCCAAAGGGCCGCCTTGGTGGAGTTGAGTGGGGGCTGCTCAATCACCGACAGCGCCATCCGGTTGGAGGCCACCGACGGGAGAGAGGGCGCCATGTTGGCGGCGTCGGAGAGCAGCCACCGACCCATCACCGGGCGCAGCCCTTCAGGAGCGAGGGCCGAAGCCAGCCCCCGCGCGGCCCGGGCTATGGTGTCGAGCTGGTCGGCGGTTGATGCGGAAGTGCCTTCGGGCAGGGTGATCATGGCATGGAGCTCGGGGACTCCTGAGCCGGAGGTGGTGAAGCGGCTTGCGGCCACCGTGGCTCCGGTATCGTTATAGTTGATATATAGAGTGTATTCCATGATTGGAGTGGGAATCGGATGCAAAGTTACTATTTTTTTCGTCAATTCGGATCCAAGCGACTCAATCCAGAGGCGCAGCAGGGCCCGCATATCATTATCGACCACCTCGACAGAGTGGTCGTAGGCCCATGAGGCCGACAGGTCGGTTGTAAGGGCCCGGTAGAGCAGGGAGCTGTCGGGCAAGCCCGGCGCAACTCTTTTCATGGCCGGATTGAGGTGTGAGTCTACTCCTACGAGCATCCCGAGGGTTTGCCCGGGCATCAGACTCAGCGAAGCAGCGGGAGAGCGCCGCCTCCGTGGCATGCTGAGCAGGTAGGGGTAAACACATTTGACTGAAGGGCAGAAAGCAGGTCGGCCTCTATCGGTGAGGCTGCCGACAGCCTTACGGTGTCGCCTTCGACGGGTGCTCCTGCGAGTTCAAAAGAGGCAAAGCTGATGACCCGCTTGCGGAGCCGGTCGAGGACACATACTTCGATAGTGGCCGACTCCTGCGGTACGCTCGACAGCGCCAGTCGGCCGCTCCCGTTGCTTGCGTTTATATTGCTGCTCACGGTGGCATACCGGCTCCCGTCGGTTCCGAATGCTGCAAGAGCAAGATGATAGTCTGACGATAGGTTCCACCCGGAAGCTCCGATGATCTCGCAGTCGACAGTCACGTTAAGGCCGTCGGTGGCAACTGTGGAGTCGGTTGGGTATATGCGTCCGTCGTCACACCCTGCCGTAAGCATCATTGCAGCGGCGGCTATTGTGGTGGCGACGGACCGATTTAGAAATGAGGGCTTCATATCAGAATGAATATTGCACCATGATAACTCCCGAGTGGGTGGCAAGTCCGAGATTATCTTCATCGCGGTCGCTCTGGCTGGCGTGGCCTTTGCGTGCTGTATAGCTGTACATTGCCTGAAGCTTTATGCCGAGATTTGGGAAGAAGTAGTTAAGGCCTACAGAAGGAATGTTGAGCAATCCCTTGCGGTCGGTGCCGTTGCGGTCGAATATTTCGTAGCGGAGTGCTGGCTGGAGGCGGTCGGTCACGAAGTATCCAGCCTGGATATAGCCTCCGAAGTAGTTGAAGTGGCGGTCGATTTTCTGCCGTTTGGTAAAGCCTACGTTCATCCAGTAGGCCTCGGCTCCGATATAAAGGCGTCGGTGGTTCCAGGCCCACTCGGCACCAAGGCGGAAATCGTTGGTGCTCTCATTCTCACTCTCCACATTCATTGAGGCCGATATGCCTATCTGCATACGGTCGGTGTCGAGCATAAGCGGCGAGCCTTGTACGGCGGGCATTGGGCCTTGAGGCTGCCATGTCAGTCGGGTGGCATAGAGCAATGAGGGTATGTGCCAGTCGTCGGAGAAGGTTTTGCCGGCAGTGTTGACTGAAGCACCGGTGCCGTTGAATATACCCACCTGATAGCCGAAGCGGTTGTTGATAAGGCCGTGGACTTCGATTCCGAGGTCAAATCCGGTGCCCATCTGAGGGGTGACGGCATTGAGTGAATAGGGCATGATCACCGATGTGGTGAGCGAGCGGGAAGGGTAGGGAAAAGAGTAGACCCAAGAGTGGTGAGATAGGCGTGGGAAAATGGTGTCTTGAATTTACCGAAACGCACTCCAAACTGACGGCTCGGGCTTATGTCGGCCCATGCCTGCTGGAGCAGAGCACCTCCTGATGCTGCGGCGTTGATCGAAAGGTTGAATTGAACTATCGAGAATGCGCGCCCGGTGAATCCGAGTACAGCATAGGGTATTGCGAAGCCCGAGTTGGCCACATTGTCCTGATTGTAGGCAGCATCGAGGCCTTCGTCGTCATAGTAGTTGAAATTGGCCGAACCCTGCACGAGAAGATATGGCTTGAAGAGGAAAGCGCCATTTCGTGAAGAGATCGAGAACCCATCGCGCCCGGCAAGCGACACTACGCCATTGTCGGTGTCGGCATCAAATTGTGCCATGACAGGCAGGAGGGTGGAGAAGAAAAATAATAAGGTGTATGATAAACGTTTCAGGTTCATGATAGTTGATGGATGAAAATGGGATTATGAGCCTTTACAATGACTTCAGGAAGCGCAGGAGGGCGGCGCGGTCGGTGGCAGGCATGTTGGCAAAAAGCTGACGTGAGGCGTAGCCCTCGCCCCCATGCCACATTATGGCTTCAGTGAAATTGCGTGCGCGACCGTCGTGGAGGAAAAATGTGTGACCGTTGACTTTTTCCTGAAGTCCGATGCCCCAGAGTGGCGTGGTGCGCCATTCCACTCCCGTTGCCAGTCCGCTCACATAGTTGTCGTTTAGCCTACGCCCATGATTTCCGAGCCCATATCGTGGAGCAGGAAGTCGGAGTAGGGATGAATGGTTTGCGACCCGAGCCAAGGGAGCGCTGTGTTGCAGAGCAGTACGGAACCTCGTGGTCGGGTGTGGAGGGTAGTGACATGACATAGGTGGCACTTGGCTTTGTAGAACATTTCTTCGCCACGCTTCACCTGCGGATCGGTGACATCGCGCCGAGCAGGGACTCCGAGACTCTGCATGTAGAGGTCGACATCTTCCATATCTTCAGTCGACACGTCGAGGCGGTCGTAGGCGAGACCCATCATGGATCCTTGGCTCATCTGGATCTGACCTTCGCAGATCTCTTCAGGATAGCGCGAATTGGTCACCCCCATATCCGACGAGAATCCGAGCTCGACGGTGAGGTCGGCATGCTGAGCTTTGTTTCCCGACACACCGAGCGATTTCACACCTCGCTCCATGATATAGTTGGCGCGTCCTGAGATACCGTATTCCGGATAGTTTGACCTGGCGGCGAGAAGCTCGATCTCATTTGGATCGAGAGCCATCATCTGTCCCATGCCTACATGGCGCAATGGGATGCGGACAGTGCAGAAGAGATCCTCGGGAGCCACGGAGTCGGCATACCAGTCGGTGATGGTATATTCGGGCCGGGCCAGTTCGTAGGGCTCGCCGTCGGGGAAAGTGAATTGCTCAAAGTGCCACTTCACCGATAATTTGCCTTCAGGCTTCACACCGTAGATGGCTTGATCGTGGAGCACCCGGCCATAATCTTTGAAGAAGGCGCCGTTGCGGCGGGTGACGTACACGAGCATGGCTGAGAATCCATAGGGGCCGCTGCCGCCGTCGTTCCAGAGCGCGGGACGGGTGCGTCCGGCATTGCGGTGGCATGAACCGCAAGAGTATCCGGCATATACGGGGCCAAGACCACCGCCGGTGGACGACGCTGATGTGCGGGCATCGTCGTAGAGTTTGTCGCCCCGGTGGAAGCGGGTGAGGTATTCGCCGGTCACCCAATCGGCATTGGAGTCGTAGGCCACCGACGAGTTGAGAAACACAGTCGAGGTACCGGCTGAGAGAGCGTATCCTTCAGGCACTTCCACCTCCAGCATGTCCATGCCGGGGGAGTCGATGTCGTCGCAACCCGCAAGAGCGGCCGCCAAAATGGCGACCGCTGCAGGGATTGAAAGAGAACTAAAACGTGTCATCAGAAGGAGAGAGTGCGGGGACGGCCGTTGAGAAACAGGAGAAACTCCAGAGTGTGGAATCCGCGCACGCCCTGCTTTGCTTCGATGGCGTCGTCAGAGTCGCCATCGCTCCAGTTAAGGTCGTTGAAATTGCCAGAGTTGAGGATCTGAATGATTGAGGCCTGATCGAGGGGCCAGCTGTCCATATTGGGGTCGAGACCCATGGCGTCGACCGGTCCGAAGAGAAATGCCTCACTCTTTTCCCAAGGCTCGCGGGCGCTCATCCAGGCATTGGCGGCAGTCTCGAATGTGGCGTTGGATGGCGCGGCACAGAGTGCTTCAACCGAGGCCTTGAGGGCTGCATTGCGCTGGCGAGAAGGGTGTAGGTGGGCACCACTACATTGTCGACGTATGCTTCGACGATGGAATGGAGAGTGGCTTCGGGTAGCGCTGTGGCTGCGGGCTTGAGCTTGAGGTTGAGAGTCTCCTCAAGGTCGGCGCATGCTTCCATGGCGCTGAGACTCTGGGCCGATGGAATGTTGTTTCGGAACGGTTGCTGGATGGCCTGGATGGAACGTTCGGCAGCGTCGATGGCGTTTCTGACTTCAGAGTCGAGAGCCGGATCGGTCAGAGCTATGGCGGCAGAGAGGCTGCCGGACTGGGCTGAGGTCACGTCGTAGCCTCCGAAATAGGAGTTACGTATGGAGCGGATGTTGTTGGTATAGTCGTCGCGTGAGTGCCAGCTGTACCATGATTCAACGGCATAAAGGGCTTCTTGGGTACGACCGGCTGCATAGAGAGCATATGGGTCGCCGATCTTTGCCTGCCCAACCTCGTTGGCAATCTCGGCACACTTGTCGACAATCTCCTCGATGGCGCTGGTGGCTGAGGGGTATTCCGACGAAGAGTGGGTCTTGAACTGGGTTGCGAATGGCGCACCACCGTTGTATGATTCGGTCCACGCCTTGAGCAGATTGTCGGCATCGGTGGTGAGGAGGTTTGATACCTGGCGCATATAGTTGGTCCAGGAGCTGAGATTGGCTTGAGTGATCTCGATGTCGTTGGTCTCCTCTTCCTGTTCGGGGCCTTCGGAGCTTGAGCATGCCGAGAGGAGAAGTGTGGCAACAACGGCTGCTGTGATTCTGATTGATTTCATCGGGTATTGTTATAAGTGATTATTTGATTATTTGCTGAAAAACCATGTGGCATATGCCACTCCTATGGCAAATTCGTTTTCAGATGTGAAGCGCCCACGGCCAAAGGGATTATCGGTGCCTATCTGTCGTGTGGCATAGTCGGCCTTGATTACGAGATTTGGGAGCGGAAACCAGTTGAGGCCGAAGCTCCAGCGGCTTACTTGCAGGCGACTGTCCATGGTCTGTCCTGGATCGCCGGCTGCTTGAGGATCGTAGTAATCGTATCTCACGAAAGGCACAATCTGTGGCATCGGTGTGCCTATTATACCGCGGAGGCGGGCTCCGATCTCCATGCCGTAGCTCACGGCGTTTTTAGCCACCGGAACGGATCGACTGTAAGGAGATTTGCCGGAGAGGAGAGTGCGGTTGATTGAGCTCACCCCGGCCGCATTGCCGAGATGGCCGTAGACGACCGATCCGCGGGCAACGATGAATCGGCCGGAGTAGGATGCGTCGGCCGAGCCGATCGCCACGGGCACTTTGCCTATAGATGAGTAGATGTGGGGCTTGTCGGAGTTGGCTCCGGTGTCGCCACAGTAGTAGCCCGATACGCCTACCCGCAGGCCTCTGACACCGTTCCAGTCGAGCCTCACGGCATATCCGGGCGATGAAAAGTTGTCGGTCTCAAAGAATCCTTGTTTGCCTGAGGCTATCCAAGAGTCGCGGTCGAAGCCATTGGCATTGAGACCGGCCACAATCATGGCCTGGTAGGAGAACGACGCGGCCCTGCTTCCGAAAGAACCGAATATCTGAAGGCCAGTCTCATGCCACGTCGATGGGATAAAAGCAGTCTCAGCCTCAGGCCGTACTGTTCCGAAAAAGAGTATTGGCTCGTGATGGGCGTTGGTGAGGCCGAGAGGCACTATCATATGTCCGGCCATGACATTAAATGAGCGGTGTATGAGGCGGGTGATGTGGAACTGCTCAAGGGCCACCTCTCCGCCTTTCTCTATCTCGGTCTCATACTCGCCGTTTTCGGAGTTTTCGAGCTCGACAGCCGATCCGGTGCCTCCGGCTTCAAACTCTATCTCGACGCCGAGTATCCACTTGGAGTTGAATTTATAGTCGCCTGCGAGCACAAAGCGGGGAATGGCTACCGTGGATCGGTTGAGGCGGCTGTTGCCCGATGGGGAGTTGAAGCGGTTGATGCCATAGTCTTTGAACGAAGCTACAGCCTCGCCGTAGCTGCCGAAACGGTAACGGGAGTAGCCGGCAGTGTCGACGGGCTCGCTATGGGTGGTCAGCGCTCCTGCGGCAAGGACCGACAGTAGGATAGATCGTAATTGCATGTCGTGGTGGTTATGGTGATAGATTGGACTCTTGTTTCCGACTGCAAAGTTACCCCGAGTGACAAAGATGGGAAATACTCAAAAAAAAGCATTCTGAGCCCTTGATCGGGTGTGTCTATCCTCTATTTTAAGTAAAAATGGGTGAAAATACGCAAAAATAAGTGTGGCGCGATGGGGCATACCACATCGCGCCACACACAAACAAAAGCAGCCCGGCCTGAAGGCTGGGCTGCAAAATAGGGGGAGGATGAGGAGCGCTACGCGCCTGATGAGTGGCAGGGGGAGGGACGGTCAGCGGGCAAAGTTGTCGCGGAGGAGGGTGTAAAGGCGATGGATGGGGAGCCCCATCACATTATAGTAGCTGCCGCTGATCGAGGCGACGGCGGCGGCGCCTATCCATTCCTGAATGCCATAGGCGCCGGCTTTGTCAAATGGCTTGAAGCGGTCGATATAGAAGTCGATCTCGGAGTCGGAGAGCGGGGCGAAGGTGACGCGAGTGGTGCAGGAGATGACTTCGCGGCGCTCAGCTGTGGCCACAGCCACTCCTGTCACTACATCATGAGGGGCGCCGGAGAGGCGCCGCAGCATCATGGCGGCATCGCGGGCATCGCGGGGCTTGCCGAGAACTGTAGCGTCGGGGGCCACCACTACCGTGTCGGCTGTGATGATCATCTGATTGCCTTGAGGTGAGTAGGCATGGCTCTTGAGGCGGGCAAGATAGGGCGCTACTTCGACAGCGGGGAGATCGGAGGGGTAGCTCTCCTCGATGTCGAGAGGGGGAGCAATGGTGAATGGCACTTCGAGCATGGCCAGCAGCTCCCGGCGACGGGGCGAGGCGCTGGCGAGCATTATGTCGTAGCTATCGAGATGCGACAGCGGATTGTTGTTCATGACTGCGTAGATAAAGATGTTGTATAGTCGGCGATGGGTCGATGGGTCACCAGCCGAAGGCTTTAGCGTCGGACATCCAAAGGCCTTTTGCGCGGAGTATCTGCTCAAGAATGTCGCGTCCGGTGCCGTAGCCCCCTTCGACAGGCGATATATAGCGGGCAATGGCTTTGACGTCGGGACAGGCGTCGGCCGGACATGCCGGAAGCCCCACCTCCATCATGGCGCGTATGTCGGGCACGTCGTCGCCAACATAGGCCACTTCGGCTGGAGACAGACCATTGTCGGTCATCCATTGGCGCAGAATGGGCACCTTATGTGCGGCGCGGGTGAAGATGTCGGAGATGCCGAGGCCGCGGTAGCGCACCTCTACGGCTTTGGAGTCAGCTCCGGTGATGATAGCGATCTTCAGGCCGGCCTTGACTGCGAGCTGCAGGGCATAGCCGTCGCGCACGTTGACCATGCGTAGAGGGATGCCATCGGCCGACATAGGTATGGTAGCGGGCGAGAGCACTCCGTCGATGTCAAATGCTATGCCGCGGATGAGGGTGAGGTCGTAGTCAATCTTGCTCATATGCTTTGGCGATGGATTGGGACAGAAGGCGGTAGATTTCGGCGTCGGCGGGTGAGAGCATCAAGCGATGGAGCTCCATCACCCCTTCGGCGCCTCGTCGGGCTGGGCCGGTCTGCCCAGCGTGGGGACCTATAGCCTTGGCCTTGCGGAGGGTTTCGTCGATGAGGGGCATGAAGTCGGCAATCGACGACCCGGCGCGGCGCGCTATGCCGTCGGCAATGTCCCAGAGGTGGTTGGTGAAATTGCAGGCGAATACAGCCGCGCAATGAAGGCGGCGACGGGCGGCGCTGTCGGCCGGCCGCACGTTGGCCGACACGGTGAGCGCTATGCGGGTAAGCAGGTCGGCCAGTTCGGGGCTGGCTGCGTCGATAAATATAGGGGCATCCGAAAGGTCGGTGGCCACGCCGCGCGTAAATGTCTGCATGGGGTAGATCACTCCGTAGCGTGGCGATGCCGCAGCGAGGACCGTGGTGTCGACGCTTCCCGAGGTGTGGATCCATATTGCCTGTGATCCGGCCGAGGCGCGGGCCAATGGCTCAACTGCCGAGTCGGTGGCAGCCACAATGACAAGATCGACGTCGCGGTCGGCACCACGGGTGTCGGTAGAGGCTTCGACATTGTGGCCCAAGGCGGAGGCAAGAGCCGATGCGCTCTCCATCGAGCGGGCTATGACGCGCTTGATTGTCACCATGCCCCCCTTTTCGAGGGCAGGGGCGAGGCCCCACGCCACATTTCCGGCGCCGATGATCGCGGCTTGCAAGGGAGTGTTTTCCATCAGTCGGCCTGCTCGGGATGCCAACCGCCTATATGGACGCTCTCCCAAGTGAGCTTCTCGAGGTTCTGGGGCTTGCGCTCTTCGGCTGGATGGCCAATGGTGATGATACAGAGTATGGGCAATGTGTCGGGCATACCGAGAAGCGAGGTCACATATTCGTCGGATGGGGTGCCGTCGGCAGCATGGCGTCCATGCACCTGTACCCAGCATGAGCCGAGACCAAGATCGGCGGCTTGAAGCTGCATGTATGTGGCGGCAACTGAGGCATCTTCAATCCAAGGCTCGGTGCGGGCCGGATCGGCGGTGACCACTATCGCGAGCGGGCAGTTTTTGATGGGGAGGGCTCCGGCGGGTTTGCAGTCGGCCAGTCGGACAAGTATTTCAGGGTCGTCGATACACACAAATTGCCAGCTGCGTGAGCTCTTTGAGGTCGGGGCCATGAGGGCGGCTTCGAGGATTAGTCTCACATGGTCGGGATCGACCGGCTCGGTGGTGTAACGACGGATTGTCCGGCGCTCGGTTATGAGGTCGTGGAAACTTTTCATGATCATTAAAGATAGGGGGGATTAGGATGAAAGGAGAGATGGCACTCTCGGACAACTGCACTCAGCGGCGGCGGTAGACCCATGCCTCGGGGTTGCGTCGAGCGAAGTCGGGGTCGCTCTTCAGCTGTGAGGCCTCTTCGATGGATGAGCCTGTGGCGGCATAGACGCGGTATCGTCCGTGACGCTCCACTATGCCGATAGCGGTGTCGCTATGGCGGGCCATCCAGCGCTCGGCCTGAGCGCGGCTGTCGAGCGAGCCGATGATAAGATAGTAGTCGGGCTCGGGCTTGGGCTCGGGTGCAGGTCGGGCCGCGGTGGGCACCACCGATGAGGCTGAATCGGGCACGGCAATGATGAGCTTCACCGTTGCTGGTATTGCAGGCTCAGCTGTCATGTCGGCTCTGCGGTGGGTGGGTGCGCTCCCTACGGCAGCGAAGTCGGCCTGACGGTCGAGGCTTACCGAGATGGGGGTGGAGAGGGTGAGGGCGAGACCAAGGAGGATGGCTATGAAAGCTGCAACGCGAAGCATGCGCTTGCCTATGCTCTCGCGCGGGATTTTGATGCCGCTATCGCTCGCGGGAGCGAGCGGTTGCAGGTCGGCAAGGCTTATGGGCGAGAGAGCTGCGTACGACGCTCCGGCCACTCCTGTGGGATCGGCATCAAATCGCATGGTCGAGTCGGAAAGACGGCGGAATGTGCCTACACGCGGAATGGCTACAATGCCCGAAGCATCG
>PDYJ01003218.1_pt1 | contig 13261 bp, 14 predicted proteins | sample 1430841 | NCBI WGS metagenome assembly PDYJ01 (sample SAMN07237672, study PRJNA390542) | Gut metagenome, whole genome shotgun sequencing project. | isolation source: fecal pellets | host: Mus musculus | place: USA: New York, NY | collected 2016-10 | reverse complement strand
TTAAAAATATCGTTCATGTTAGGCAAAAAGATACCTAAAATCATAATGAATGATGACAAAGCTACAGTTAATATATACCCGTTAATTGGTACACCATTCTTATCCTTTTTTTCTAAGGAACTTAGGCATATAGCGACTACCAGTATCAGAAATTAACATTCTAGTCATTGCATCAAGTAAAACTGCTAGCAATGCACAGTTAAAGAAGAAAGATGTCCAAGCCCAGAAGTAGAGAAGAAAATTGCCCCAACCATATTGGTGGCCAATCATCTTAAAGGCATAATAAGCACCGTTCATTTTTAAGTCGTTAGGCAAGTGGTTTGCGTTAAAGTAAATTCCTAAGGCAAATGATCCAAATATTGTTAAGAATGCTGTCATTGCTGCTAAAGCAATCATCGCTTTAGGAAAGTCATATTGTGGCTTCTTCATTTTAGTTACATAAGGCGCAACTAATTCGGCACCATTCATTGCATAGATTAGCATTGCAATTGTTGAGAAGTAGTGCCAGTCAAATTTAGGAAAGATATCTCTCCAAGTGAAATTGGTGGTGGCCATATGGCCATCTGATTTTGCCAAACCTACAAAGGCAAGGACAACAAAAAGAATAGTCATAATAACCATTAGTCCACCACCAATGGTTGACAAGAACTCCATTGAATTTGAAAAATGGTGTTCAACAATGATGAAGACAATAAAAGTTACAAAGGTTAGGAGGGCAAACAAAGAGTTGGGAATTTGATCCTGAAACTTTTCTGATCCAGTAAGAGCCCAACCTAAGTCAACAATAACTTCATTAGCTGAATCAACAGCATAAGGAATTGAAGCTGCCCAATAAGTCCAAGCAGTGAAATATCCCAAGAATTCGCCATCAGTTCCGCGTACCCATGAAGAAAGTCCTCCGCCTTCAGTACTAAAAACTGAACCTAATTGTCCCACCATTAAGGAATAGGGAATAACATAAAACAGAACCATAACGATCCATGAGAAGATGACCGCCATTCCTTGGTTTTGGAAATTGTACATGATGTCATCTAGTCCAATAACTGTACAAAGAGCCATTAAAAATAAGGTCTGCCAGGAAATAAATTTCTTGTCAGGGTTTAAATTTTTTAATTCATCCACGTTTAAATTTTCATCCTTTTCTACTAGTAAAATTGTATACAGCGATTTTACTAGAAAAGACTAGGCGATTTATTCTTAAATTTTATATTCATAAATTGCTATTTTTCCTCTTAGTATTAATATCCTTAACTATTTTAATAATTATGAAGGTGTAGGACCAGGAAAAATATAAAAAATAGCGTTTCTCAATTTGGAGAGACGCTATTTAAAATTATTTTGCAAGATTTCTAACGACATTCAAATTAAACAAAATCAAATTCAAGACCACAATACCTGCTGTGACAATAAATACCATGCTGTAGCTTGAAATACCGGCAATAAAGGAACCTAAAAGAGGTCCAACTATATTTCCAATATACATTGCACTCTGATTCCATGAAAAAATTCTTCCGGTTACAGCAGCTGGTGAATTCTTAGTTAATAAAGTTTGAACTTGTGGGAAGAGACAAGCATCGGTAAAGCCTACTAAAAATCGTAAGATACCGAGTTGAGTTGTGTTGTGAACAAAAGCGGTTAAGAAGAAAAGAATTGTTGCTCCAATAAAACCACCGATAATAATTTTATGGGTTCCAATTTTATCTCCTAAGGCTCCAAAACGAGAAGCAGCCAAAAACGTTGCAATTCCTGGTAATGCTGCAATAACTCCAGAAACGAAAACAACATCTCCGTGTCCATTCATTAATTGCTTAACATACAGTGAGACAATTGGATTAATTGAGTTATTAGCTGCTTGAATAATTAAAGTGGTTAGTAAAAGTCCAAAAATTAGAGCAGGAGAGCGGAGAGTTGCGATAACACCACTGGCCTTATCTAATTTCTTTTCAGTAATAGGTTTAAAACCTTCTTCATGAACAAAGAATAGTGAAAGAAGGAAGGAGATTAACAATAAACCGCCTGTGATAAAGAAAGTAATTCGGTAGCTAAATGCAGAAGCTAGCGCACCTCCTAAAAATGGTCCCAGTAAGTTGCCGGCAGTGAAAGAAGAAGCCATTGTTCCTAAAGCCTGACCAGATTTTTCTTTTGGAGTTTCTGTAGCAATTAAGGCATTTGAGTTTGAAACAAACCCAGCAAATACTCCTTGCAACATCCTTAGGAAGAATAGTTGCCAGACATTCGTCACTAATCCCATACTTCCAAGGACAATGGCCATCCCAAGGGAAGCCCTGAGAATCATTAGTTTTCTGCCTTTTTTATCAGCTAATTTTCCCCACCAAGGAGAAATAATGGCTGAAACAAAGTATACGCCTGAGAAAATAAATCCAGACCAAAAATTTAATTGTTGGTGAGTAAAATGACCCAAGGTATCAATGTAGAGAGGTAGAAAAGGCATAATTTCGGAAAAAGCAATTCCAGCAATAAAAACTGCAATTGAAAGGATATAAAGATTCTTTTTCCAAATCGGTTTATCTGATTTTTGCATCATCTAATCTCCCAACTTTTTAAAATCTATAGTTTTGTTTTTCAAAGATATTTTGCCTACCTTGAAGCCGTAATTTAATAGTTCTTTTTTGTAGGTTAAAAAGGAGTGATCGATTGGTAGACCTGCAATTTTTTTGATTTGATCAAAAGATAGTTGGAAATCTGCGTCTTTATTATCTTTAATGTATTTCCACAAGGGTTTGAATTTACTCATTAATTTTGCCTTTCTTTAAATTTGTTTTTCTAAATTAGTTGAAATTCTCTCAAGCTTTAATGAAGTTTCGGAATCAACAGTTCCAACTAATTTATTTACGTCATCAAAAGCATCGACAATTGCTTCTTTAAGCTGTTTGTAGGATCTGGTCTTCGCTCAATCATATTGCGCTTTTCTAATAATTTAACTACATTGGTAAAGCTTGCTGGTTGGTAAAAAAGATAATCAGCTACTTCTTTTTGAATGCAACCAGGATGTTTTTGGATATATCTTAAGACATGAGCGTGTGACATTCGTAGGTTAATAGAAGCTAGTTTTTGATTGATCAAAAGATTTTCTAATTTGCCAATATGATAAAGTAAATTTGCTAAGGGTCTTTTTCTCATAGGTATCCTTTCTAAGTTGTAATTACAACTATCAATTTAAAATAAGTATAGCGCAATTAATTGTAATTACGACTAGTCCCTTTTTAATTCAAGAGATCAGTAACCTTAGAAAAATCATATTTACGATAGTGTAATGCTACTTTTTTATCTTTGAACATTACACTATGAATATCGCTAGAAGAATAGACTAAGTAAAGACAATGAATAAGAAAATAAAGACACGAAAAAGCAGACATTCTGGGGGATTAGAAGTCTGCTTTTTAATGTCGTATGTTATTTTGGGAGAATAAGTAAGGTGTAGAAGTTCCCTTACTTGTTAAATAGAATACCTTTCTTTTTTTAAAGAAAATTTGGTATTAGATTTAAAATTTGCAAAGAATTTCTTTAAAAAGTTTAAAGACATAAATATAATTAAAATAAAAGCGTTTGCGAGAGGAAAAATTATGAAAAAAGAACAAGAAATTCAAATGTTAAAAGAATTTTCAGATGCAAATTCTACATCTGGATTTGAAGAAGAATTTGTAAAATTATTTTCTACTTATGCTAAAAATACTGCTGATATTACGGTAGATGGGATGCTCAATGTATATGCAGCTAAGAAGGAAAATAAAGGTAATCGGCCCGTTATTCAAATGGATGCTCACTCTGATGCAGTTGGTTTTATTACCCAGGCAGTTCGTCCGAATGGATTAATTAAATTTGTTCCACTTGGGGGTTGGGTAAAGTATAATATTCCGGCTTTAAGAGTGAAAATTCGTAATCGTGATGGTGAATATATTCCTGGTGTAGTGGCTACAAAGCCTCCGCACTTTATGACTGCTGCTGAAAGAAATTCAATTCCGGAAGTTGCAGATATGTCAATTGATGTAGGTTCATCAAGTAGGGAAGAGACTATTAAAGATTATAAAATTGACACTGGTTGTCCAATTTTTGTTGATGTAAAATGCGAATACCATGAAAAATCCGGTTTATTCTTCGGTAAAGACTTTGATGATCGCTTTGGTGCAGGAGCCATGGTAGACGTCTTAGATAATTTGAAGGGTGAAGAGACTAATTTTGATGTAGTAGCTGCTTTATCTAGTCAAGAAGAAGTAGGACTTCGCGGTGCATATGTAACTGGAAGAAAAATTAAGCCTGATTTATGTATTGTTTTAGAAAGTTGTCCAGCTGATGATACTTTTGAGCCTGGATGGTTATCCCAAACTGGCTTAAAACGCGGTCCAATGCTCAGAGATATGGACACTACATTTTTACCAAATCCTAAGTTTCAACAGTATGCTTGCGATATAGCTGATAAAAATAATATTTCATATACTCGCTCTGTTAGAACTGGTGGCGGCCAAGATGGGGCAGCAATTTATTATGAATATGGAGCTCCAACAATTGTTATTGGAATTCCGGTTCGTTATGAGCACTCCCCATATTGTTTTTCAGCATATAAAGACTTTAAGGCTTCAGTTGATTTAGCAACTGCAATTATTCGTGATATGACACAAGAAAAGCTAGATAGTTTTAAGGTGATCTAATGGACTGGAAAGTATTTTTCAAAAAAGTAGCAATTTTTAGTTGGTGTATGGCTATTATTAGTGTATTGATTTATATTGTTCGTTATACAGCAAGTGAAATTGGTAATCTTTTTATGTGGAATCAACCATTTATTTGGGAGCTAATTTTCGGACTTGTTTTTTGTCTCTTATCGGTTTTTTGGCCGAAGAAAAATAAATAGAATATAAGTTATAGATATGAACCCCGAAACTAAGATAAGAATTTCGGGGTTCATATCGTTTATAATAAAAATAAATATTTATATAGAAGGTTAGCTATGCATCTTTTAGAAATTAAAAATTTAAATTATTCTGTTGATGGAAATACCGTTCTGAAAAATATTAATCTAAGTGTAAATTCAGGAGACTTTTTAACAATTATAGGGCCTTCTGGTGAAGGAAAAAGTACACTTTTAAAAATTATTGCTAGCCTACTTACACCTACTTCTGGTTCAATCGAATATGAGGGAAAAGATATTAGTCAATATTCTCCGCTTGAATATCGTCGGCAAGTTTCCTATTGCTTCCAGCAACCGTCTCTTTTTGGAAAAACGGTAAGAGATAATCTGATTTTTCCTTACCAAATTCGAAGAGAGGAAGTCAATGAAGAGCATCTAACTGAATTATTAAATAAAGTAAGTCTAAATCATACTTTCTTGAAGAAAAATATTAATTCTTTATCTGGTGGAGAAAAGCAACGAGTTGCCTTAATTCGAAATCTAGTCTTTTTACCACAAATTTTACTATTAGATGAAGTAACTACAGGACTTGATGAAAATAGTAAGGAAATTGTTCATCATTTATTTGATGATGTGCGCAAGAAGCATGTTACTATCTTACAAGTAACTCATGATAAAAGTGAAATTGAAAAAGCCAATAAAATTTTTGAAGTGAAGAAGGCATTTCTCGATGAAAAACGTAGTTGTCAGTAACTGGTCTCTAGTTTTTGCATTCTTATTAGTTTTAGTATCAATTGGAATTTCTGTTAAAGAAAAGCTAGGCCTTACTAAAGATATTTTGGTTAGTGTTGTGCGAGCCATTATTCAGCTAGTCATTATTGGATATATTTTAAAAGTAATTTTCAATGTAAATACTTTTTGGCTAACCTTTGTTTCTACACTTGTCATTATTTTTAATGCTTCATGGAATGCGAATGGTAGAGATCCAAATACTAATCGAAAATTATGGAATTCAATTATAGCTGAGGCCGTAGGAACCTACATTACATTAGCTGTATTACTTCTTTCTGGCGTCATTAAACCAATACCCATGCAAGTAATTCCAATTACAGGGATGATTGCAGGTAATGAAATGGTTGCAATAGGTCTTTGCTATAAATCTTTAAACGAAAGTTTTCATGATTTAAGACAGCCCGTTTTAGAAAGGTTAGCTTTAGGTAGTGATATTAAAACGGCATCGATGCCAATTATTCGGCGTAGTATTAAGACTGCTATGCAGCCAACGATCGATTCAGCTAAAACAGTAGGGTTAGTTAATTTGCCGGGGATGATGTCAGGATTGATCTTTGCTGGAGTAAATCCAATTTATGCAATTAAGTATCAGATTATGGTAACTTTTATGCTTTTATCTGCTACAAGTTTAGGAGCGATTATTTCTGTTTATCTTGCCTATAAAAATTATTTTAATGATCAGATGCAATTAATGCTCTAACAAAAAGACTGTTCTGGTATTATTTCAGAACAGTCTTTTGAATTATATGAAACTAAAATTTAATGTATTTTATTCCACTCTAGCGATTTCATCATGAACTTTAATATTATGGGAACCTAAACTTGGCTCTTGACCATGAAGATTAAATTTAACATTAACTCCTGGTCTAAACAAAAGAACATGAGTTGAGCCACCAAAGTGGAAAATACCAAGTTGATCACCTTTATTAATATGCTGACCAACTTTAACAGTGATTTCGTTGCCCGAAACTTCTGCCATACCTACGGCTACAAAGCACATTAAGCCAATCTTAGGGTTGTCTGCTTTAATGAAGATGACAGCACGTGATGCAGTTTCGGTAATGTAAGCTTGAGAATCATTAGGAGCAGCTGGATCAGGGCCATTAGGATTTTCAAATCCTTGTGGCAAAGTTTCAGAGTAGTAAGAACCGTATAAGTTATAAGCTTTAACTACTGTTCCGCTAACTGGACTGTTCCATCTGTGATAACTCAATGCACTAAGGAAGGCCTGGTAAAGTGTACCACCAACAAATTCTGATGTTAATGGATCATTATGGAGTAGATCAATTAATGAATATGGTTGTCCTTTAATCCAGAATTTAGCCTTTAAAGGTAGGTTATGGGCGATTCGATATGGTGCTGATTCACAAGCATTAGCAATTGAATCAGGGTCATCGGCATTAACAACTGGACGAACACCTGGATTAAATGTTCTAGTAAAGAAGTGATCCCAGGAAGTAAAACCATATTGTTGATCAATATTATCATTAGGACAAGCAAAAATATCATGGAAATTTTTACCATAAGCTGCGTCACACATGCTCTTTAAAGCTTCATCTCCAAGCCAACCTTCTTGGGAACGATTGAGCACATAAGTAGAATCAGGGGATTGTAAAAATTTGCCCCAATAATCTAAAATATCACGGAGTTTTTGATTAACGCGTGGATCCATAAAAGCTACATAGCCAGCTTTTGTTGCCATTGGATAATCTAGAATAGCATTAATAGGGAAACCAACTAATCCAGTAGCATTAAATTCTGGAGCACGGTGCATCACCCGATTAATAACGCGAAGCATTTGATGATAGTTGTGAACAGCAGGAGTATTCATTGGAGTTTTAACATATTTTACTGGAACCTCTTCAAACATCATATGGAATAAATTCCAAAGATAGCGGTCAGATTCAATTAAATCTTTTAGAGCTTGAACAGGTGGTAAAAGAGTTTGATCTTGTTCAGCTTCGGCTTCTTTCAATACTTTTTTTAACCAAGTATTGTAAAATTCTTGGTCACTAGGTAACCATTGTCCAACGTTAAATTTTACATCTTTTTTCATTTTTAACACTCTTTTTAATATTAATAACTATAATGAAATCTTTTTTGTAATAAGAAGATAAATAGAGACAATTGCTAAAACACAAATAATAATAGCTAATGCCAACTCCCATTTGTTAAATAAAGGAGTACCGTCTTTGTCATATTCTTTTCTTGCAAAGTAGTAGAAGATAATACCTACGGCATAAATAATAGTTGAAATTAATAAGTAGTTAAGCCCAGCTGCATATAGGAGCCATAAACAATAAATGGTGGATAAAATTCCTATGAATAGGCTCTTATTACGCTTGTGAGAATCATTAGCAAAAATTTCTCGTTTTTGTGCAATTTTCCAAAGATACATTGAACTTAATAGATAACACGGTAAAATTATTACCCCAGTAATATCAATACATGCAAGATATACGTTATTGGCTGTTACCACTAAGATCATAAATAAGGACATTAAAATACTTGAAATATACAAAGATACACTAGGTACTTTTTTCTTATTTTCATGAGCAAAGAATTTTGGCAAAACATGTCCCTTTGCGGCTGCGTATGGAAGTTGTGCCATCATAACAGTCCAAGCAACCCATGATCCACCAACAGAAATAATTACAGAGATAGTTACAAAGTCTATAAACCAAGGACCAAGTAAATTTTTCATTAAGTAAGCTGTTGATGGGTCAGTTAATTTAGAAAGAGTTGGTTGATGATAAATACCATAAGCAACAATACTGATTAGAACATAAGCGATAAGTGAGGTTAAATATCCTAGTACTGTGGCTTTACCAACATCTTTTGGATTTTTTGCATGGTTAGAAATAACTACCGCACCTTCAATACCGATAAAGCACCATAAAGTTACAAGCATTGGAGCCTTAATTTGTGAGATAAAGTTTCCTAGATGCAATCCTTGTCCCCAGAATCCCCAGAAAAATGTAGGAAAACGGAAGAAGATCAACATACAAATTAAAATAATAGCCAAGCTGATAAACTTGATAATAACAGTAATAGTATTAAGAAAGGTTGCTTCTTTAACACCATTAAGAACTAAAAAGTTATAAATCCAAATTAAAACAATTCCAAATACAACTGTTGGCCATTGGTGTTTTAATAAAATTGGAAAGTAACGCCCAAATGAGTCATTAAGCATAACTGCATAAGCAACATTTCCCGTAATTGCTTCAATCCAATAGCCCCATGCTGAATTAAAACCAACATATTTACCAAATCCAGCTCGTGCATAGGAATAAATACCAATACTCAAATCTGGTCTTTCTTCGGCAAGAATTTTAAAAGTAAAGGCAAGTCCAAACATACCAATACCGGTTAAAACCCACGCTATGAGAACAGCACCAAGAGAGGATGAAGCGGCCATATTTTGAGGAATATCAAAAATCCCGCCACCAATCATAGCGCCGACTACCATAGCTATTAGACCAAAGAGACCAATTTTATGACTTTTAGCTTTAGTCATTTTGAGATCTTCTTTCTTTTAATTAAAATAATAGCTTATTTAACACGTGCTATTTCTTCGCGAACTTTAATGTTTGAACTACCTAAACCAGGTTCTTGATCATGTAAATTAAATTCAACCTTTGTTTCTGGTCTAAATAAAAGAACGTGAGTTGAACCGCCAAAGTGGAACATCCCTAGTTGATCACCTTTATTAACATGTTGACCAACTCTAACCGTAATTTCATCACTTGAAACTTCAGACATACCAACAGCTACAAAACACATTAAGCCAATCTTAGGGTTATCGGCTTTAATAAAAATAACAGCACGAGTGGCAGTAGCAGTTAAAAAGGCCTGAGAGTCATTTGCTGCAACTGGGTCAGCACCACGTTCATTTGCAAAACCTTGGTATAGACTTTCAGAGTAATATGATCCTGGCAAATTATAAGCTTTTACGATAGTACCACTAACTGGACTGTTCCATCTGTGGTAACTTAAGGCACTTAAGAAGGCTTGATATAAAGTTCCGCCTTCAAATTTTGATGTCCAGGGATCGTTGTGTAATAGATCCATTAGAGAATAAGGTTGTCCTTTAATCCAGAATTTTGCTTTCATTGGTAAATCATGCGCAATTCTAAATGGAGCTGATTCACAGGCATTAGCAATAGAATCAGGATCATCAGGATCTTGAACAGGGCGAATACCAGGATTAAATAAACGAGTAAAGAAGTTGTCCCAAGAGGTAAAACCTAGATGCTTTTCACGATCTTCAGAAGCGCATTTGAAAATAGTCGTAAATTTGTCACCATCTGCTACTTTAGCCATTTCATTTAATGCATAGTCACTTAACCAACCATTTTTAGATGTATTAAGAACATATGTTGAGTCTGGGGTTTGTAGAAATTTACCCCAATAATTCAAAATATCTCTAAGCTTTTCATTGACTTTTGGATTCATAAAGAATACATAACCCGCTTTAGTGGCCATAGGATAGTCTAAAATTGCATTAATTGGTGTACCGACTAATCCAGTTGTGTTGAATTCCGGAGCTCTTTGAATAATTCGGTTGAGCATTAATAACATTTGTTTATAATTTCGAACTTGTGGGGTTCCCATTGGAGTATCAACATACTTTTCAGGAATTTCATCAAACATCATCTGCGTAACATTGTATAAATACCGATCAGATTCAATTAAATTCTTTAAAGCTTGAACTGGAGGAAGTAATTTTTGATTTTCTTCACTTTCCGCTTCTTTTAAAACCTTTTTTAGCCATTTATTGTAGAATTCTTGATCACTGGGTAACCATTGACCTACATTATATTGAATATTCTTTTTCATAATTTCTACCTCAATATTTATGAAAAACAGTTAATAATATTTAAAAGTGCACTTTCATGTTAAAAATAACACTAAGAAGAGAAACAGACCAAATATCTAGTACTTTTATTCCAATATCATATATAAGTAATAATAAAAAACAGCTGACTTTTACATCAGCTGTTTTTGCATACATTTAATTTAAATTTAAATACAAAAAATGGACGAATTGAAGTTTAAAAAAGCGATATGATCATTTTAAAGGAGAGCTACGTTTTCTGAATTACAGAATAGAAAGAAACAAGGAATAAAATCATGAAGCGTGCCTTAGATATTAACCAATTTTTACATGGCGGTGATTATAATCCCGAACAATGGTGGGATGAGCCCGATGTAATTAATCAAGATTTTGCTCTCTTTAAGCAGACTAAAATTAATACTGTGACTGTTGGGATTTTTTCGTGGGCCAAATTAGAACCGCAAGAAGGAAATTATGATTTTTCTTGGTTAGATGAGATTTTTGATCGAGTAGAGGAAATGAATGGTCATGTAATTTTAGCTACGCCAAGTGGAGCACGACCAGCCTGGCTTGCTCAAAAGTATCCAGAAGTTCTTAGAACAGATAACCGGGGAAATAAACGTGGCTTTGGTGGACGACATAATCATTGTTTAACTTCACCTATTTATCGAAAAAAAGTTTATGAGATTAACACAAAACTGGCAGAACATTTTGGTCAAAGGAAAAGTTTGGTGCTTTGGCATATTTCTAATGAATATTCAGGTGAATGCTACTGCGATTTATGTAAAGATGCTTTTAGAAAATGGCTGAAAAATAAGTATGGCGATCTAGCTACTTTAAATCATGCCTGGTGGAACACTTTTTGGAGTCATACTTATAATGACTGGAGTCAAGTTAATCCGCCTAGTCCTTTAAGTGAAATGGGTAATAAAGGGATGAACTTAGACTGGAAGAGATTTATTACTGACCAGACAATTTCATTTATTGATAATGAAACAGCACCCTTAAAAAAGATCACTCCTAATATTCCTGTAACTACGAATATGATGGCTGGAAATCCGTTGATGGATCCATTTGCTGGCTTTGATTATCAAAAGGTAGCGCGTCATTTGGATTTTATCTCTTGGGATTCTTATCCTGCTTGGGGTAACGACAGTCAAACTACTGAAGAACTTGGACGAAATGTTGGATTAATTCATGATTTCTTTAGAAGTTTGAAACATCAGAATTTTCTAGTGATGGAAATCCTCCGTCACGTGTTAATTGGCATAACTTTGATCGTGCAAAAAGACCTGGAATGCATGAATTGGCTAGTCTACAGGATGTTGCACATGGTAGCCAAGGAGTATTATATTTCCAACTTAGAGCCTCACGAGGATCATCAGAAATGTTTCATGGGGCTGTAATTGAGCATCGTCATCCTGAAAAAACGCGTGCATTTAAAGACGTAAACTAAGGTTGGTAAAGACTTGGAAAAAATTAGCCCAATTGTAGCAACAAATTATGCAAAAGCAAAAGTCGCAATTGTCTTTAGCTATGACAGTTACTGGGCACTGCAAGACGCAGAAAGTTATAGCGTGAATAAAAATATCTGGCAAACAATTCAAAAGCATTATCGTTATTTTTATGAACATGATATTCCAGTTGATTTTGTTAGTTCTGAAGATGATTTTTCACAATACGACTTATTGATTGATCCAATGCACTTTTTAATGAGTAAGTCCTATTTAGAAAAAAATAGATAATTATGTTAAGAATGGTGGTAAGATAGTCGGCACTTATATTAGCGGAGTTGTTGATGAAAATGATCTTGCCTATATGAATGAATGGCCAAAAGAACTACAAGAAATTTACGGACTTGAGCCTCTTGAAACTGATGTTTTATATCCTGGGCAATCGAATTTAATTAATTTTGAAGGAAAAGAATATCCTGTGCACGATTATTGTGAAACGTTAATTAACTGCACGGGGAAAAGTTTTGGCTACATACAGTACAGATTTTTATCAAGATACACCTGCTATTGTTGAGCATTCCTACGGAGCTGGCAAAGGCTATTACCTTGCTTGTCGTACTGATTATTCTTTCTTAGAAAAGTTTTATGAAAAAATAGCTAGTGAATTAGTTCCTGAAATTCCAATTACAAAATTTAATGATAGAGTTTCAATTCAAATACGTGAAAATAAATCAGAAAAATATTGGTTTGTTCAGAATTTTTTCTGATAAAGAAGAAAAAAATTGAATTGAGTTGTGAATTAGTTAATTTACTTGAAGATGTGAAAGATAAGGGAATCGTTAGCTTAAAGCCATTTGAAAGTAAAGTTTATACATTATCTAGATAAATATTAAAGTAAGCATTCAGAATAAAAATGAATGCTTATTTTAATATAAAGGACTATACCAATTTGACTACTTATTATAAATAGGTATAAAATAAACCTTTCTGTGTAACAAACACAGTGAACAGAAAGGATAGTTTTTAATGAATAATTCAACAACAGAGAAGACTTTCTTTGGACAACCTCGTGGTTTGTCCACCTTGTTCTTCACTGAAATGTGGGAGAGATTTAGTTACTATGGTATGCGTGCTATTTTACTCTTCTACATGTATTATGCCGTAGAACGTGGCGGATTAGGGATGAATGAAACCACTGCTGCTTCAATCATGTCTATCTACGGTTCACTTGTTTATCTTTCTACGGTAGCTGGTGGATGGCTAGCAGACAGAATTTGGGGAGCACGTAGTACTGTCTTCTTTGGTGGTGTCCTT
>PDYJ01002393.1_pt1 | contig 13263 bp, 12 predicted proteins | sample 1430841 | NCBI WGS metagenome assembly PDYJ01 (sample SAMN07237672, study PRJNA390542) | Gut metagenome, whole genome shotgun sequencing project. | isolation source: fecal pellets | host: Mus musculus | place: USA: New York, NY | collected 2016-10 | reverse complement strand
GCATATCACGTGGCATCAGAGCCGCCACACGGCAGCCACGACGGTGTTCCTCTCCAACGGCGTACCTATCGAAACGGTCAGCTCCATGCTCGGACACAAAGCATAAAGACGACGCAGATTTACGCGAAGATAACCAAAGAGAAGCTCAATCAGGACATGGAGAACCTTGCGGCAAGGTTGAACAACGTTGAGGAATTTGCAGGTTGCACCATCTAAAAAGAGAAGCCATGAAACGTGACATAATCATCATAGAGGACAAAGCGGTCAGCGTAACCGGTAACGACGTGTGGATGACCGCCACCGAAATCGCCGGACTGTTCCATACGATCGTCCCGGCAGTGAACGCAGCCATCAAAGCCGTCCGCAAGTCGGACGTGCTGAACGACTACGAGGTGCCGCTACATGCAGCTTGAAAACGGGCTGTACGCGGACGTGTACGCGCTTGAAATCATCATTCCGATTGCTTTCCGGCTGAACACCTACAACACCCACCTTTTCCGTACATGGCTGGTGGGAAAGGCTCTCGCAAAAGAGAAACGGCAAGCATACGTGATGTTCATACAGAACGGAAAAGCCGGGTACTGCTGATTGCACATACCCCATAAGACAAGGAAACGGGCAGCACCACAAAAGGTGTCGCCCGTTTCCTTTTTCATGTTGGCCGCCTTACTCCAGCGGCTTGCGGTAGTTCGCTTCCAGTACCTCGCGCAGCCCCGTTTCCGGGTAAAGCACCTTCCCTCCCAAAAGTATGAAGGGCAACACACGGTTGTTGCGGTATTCCTGCAAGGTGCGTCGGCTCACGCGGAGCAGTTCCGCCACCTCGCCGTCCGTCAGGTAACGCTCCCCGTCCAGCGGAGGACGGTAACTTTCCAGAAATGCGGACAGCCATTTAGAGCCTTTGCGCATATCCTGCACCACAGAGGCTATCGGCTCGTCTTCCATCGTAAAAACATCGTTGTTCTCGTTCATCATAACTTCGGATTCAGTGGGTGAATAAATCAAATCATCTGCCGTGCGGATAGAGCGTGCCGACAAGCGGTATCAGCCGCTTCACCTCCTCCGGCTTGTAATAGAACCTTCGGTTTATCTGCGAGTAGCCGATAAGCCGCCTGTCACGAAGCGTCTGCAACGTGCGCAGGCTGATTCTCAACTGCCCGCAGACCTCCTCGCCCGTGAGCCATTTTTCCATGCGCCCCGAGTCGCTTTTTGCGCCTCAGGGCGGCGATCTTCTCCGAGAGTGCGCCGAATGCCGCCACCATCATCTCGAAAGTCTTTTTCTCGATAGATACTATTTCCATATTCATAAAAATTATCGGTTTTGCCCGCAAAGGTAACGACGCAGCCCTTAACACGTACCGTTTTCCGCTGAAAGGCTGCCTGTTGCGCCGTTTGACCGGGTTACGCGAGCCATCTTTCCGTAAAAATCTTACGTGAGTCACGTAGTGAGTTGTTAAAGCCCCTTTTGTTTATTGCCGAATTTTTGCCGCAGAAACAAAAAGAAAGGACTGAATATGAAAGTGGATAACGATGGAAAGTTCCGCTTCCGGTCATTGACGGAACAGATAGCGGAGATTTGCGGCAACACGTCCGTGCCGTCTCCGGCGACAAGAAAGCGGCATCGCCCGACAGGTTGCTCACCACACGCGAGGCGGCGCACCTGCTTAACGTGAGTACCCGCACCCTCCAGCGTATGCGCAGCGAGCAAACGCATCGGCTATGTCGTGCTGCGCGGCAAATGCCGCTACCGGCAGTCTGAAATCGACCGCCTGCTTGAAGCATGTGCCGTCAACGAGGACGCGGCGACACCGCAGGAACTGAAACGGAACCACACGCTGCGCACGGGCGGCAGCCCCAAAGGACGGAGGACATAGGTCATGGAACTGCTCACACGAAACAACTTCGAGGTCTGGATGCAGAAGCTGATGGAACGGCTCGACCGTCAGGACGAACTGCTGCTGGCGATGAAGGCTGAGGGGAAACAGCCCGCTATCACGGAAAGCATCCGCCTTTTCGACAATCAGGACTTGTGTATGCTGCTCCAGATAAGCAAGCGCACCCTGCAACGCTACCGCAGCGTCGGCGCATTGCCTTACAAGACACTGGGCAAGAAAACCTATTACAGCGAGGAGGACGTGCTGACATTCCTTTCCAACCATATCAAGGACTTCAAAAAGGAAGATATAGCCTTTTCTACAAGGCTCGTATCCATAATTTCTTTCATAAATAACCCATTAAAACATTTTTCAGATGGCAAAGAAAAAAGACGAAAAGGACGTGCTGGTAGTCCGTGACGAGAAGACGGGCGAGATCAGCGTGGTAGCCGGGCTGAACGTGGACGGCACACCCAAGCGCACCCCCGCGAAAGCGGAGAACGCGCAGAGTTTCCTGCAATTCGACCGACATGGCGACGTGCTGGACAACTTCTTCAAGAACTTCTTCCGGCAGTGCAAGGAACCCAGCCGCTTCGGTTTCTACCGTATCGCGGCGGACCAAGCCGAAAATATCTTGGAGGTGATGAAGCAACTGCTGAAAGACCCGGAAGGGAACAAGGAACTGCTTGCCCCTCACAAGGTGGACACCTCCGGTTATGAGAAGAAGGTGCAGGAAGAACAGACTTCACAACAGGTAGAAAAACAAGTACCTCAAAAACAGGAAAACATGGAGCAACAGAAAGAACAACAGGAAAACCCGCAGCAGACGCAGGGCAAACGGGGCTACCAGCCCATCGACGAGAGCAAAATCAACTGGCAGGAACTGGAGGACAGATGGGGTGTGAAGCGTGACGACCTTGAAAAGTCCGGCAACCTTACGAAGATGCTCAACTACGGCAAGTCCGACTTGGTGAAGGTCAAACCCACCTTCGGCGGCGAATCATTCGAGCTGGACGCCCGCCTCTCCTTCAAGAAGGACGGCGAGGGAAACATCAGCCTCGTGCCGCACTTCATCCGCAAGGAGCAGAAGTTAGATGAATACAAGGAACACAAATTCTCCGACGACGACCGGAAGAACCTGCGCGAAACGGGCAACCTCGGCAGGGTCGTGGACATCGTGGACAGGGAAACGGGCGAGATTATCCCCTCCTACATCAGCATCGACCGCAAGACGAATGAGATCACGGACATCCCGGCAAACAAGGTGCGCATCCCGGAGCGCATCGGCAAGACGGAAATTACCAAGCAGGAGCAGGACATGCTCCGCGCCGGACTGCCCGTGCGCGACAAGCTCATCGAGCGCAACGACGGCAGGAAGTTCGTCACCACCCTGCAAGTGAACGTGGAGCAGCGCGGTGTGGAGTTCGTGCCGGGAACCGGCAGGTCGCCCCGTACCGCACAGACGCAGGAAGCCAAGAGCGACACGTCGAAAAGTCAGGCGCAAGGCGGGGAGAATGCCGCCCAGACCAAGAAGGAGCAACGCCGCAACACGTGGACGAACGAGGACGGCAGCATTCGCCCCATCAGCAAATGGAGCGGCGTGAACTTCACCGACCAACAGAAAGCCGACTACGTGGAGGGCAAAGCCGTGAAGCTGGAGAACGTGACCGACAAGCAGGGCTTCCATGCCACGATGTATATCAAGTTCAACCCGGAGAAGGGCCGTCCGTACCGCTACGACACGAACCCCGACAACGCCCAGCAGGTCGCCCCGTCCAACGAGAGCCGCACGCAGGTGGCGGTGAACAACGAGGGCAAGACCAACGAGGCGACAAAGAACCTGAAAGAGCCTTTGCAGAAAGGTCAGACCGCCCCGAAGACCGCCAGCCAGCAACAGCAGCAGGATAAACCGAAGAAAAACAACAAGGGCATGAAGATGTAATCCCGTGTCCGCCACTAAATCCAATCCAAAGTAAAAAAAGTAATCATTAAAAAAGAAAAAGCATGAAGACAATCATTGCAGAAAAGCCCTCCGTGGCACGTGAAATCGCCCGCATCGTGGGCGCGACAAAGAGAGAGGAAGGATATTTCGAGGGAGGCGGCTATGCCGTGACATGGGCATTCGGACACCTCGTCCAACTTGCCATGCCCGACGGCTACGGCGTGCGCGGCTTCGTCCGTGACAACCTCCCGATTATCCCCGACACCTTCACGCTCGTCCCCCGTCAGGTCAGGACGGAGAAGGGCTACAAGCCCGACAGCGGCGTGGTGTCGCAGATAAAAATCATTACCCGGCTTTTCAATGGGAGCGAACAAATCATTGTGGCAACCGATGCCGGGCGTGAGGGTGAGCTAATCTTCCGCTATCTCTACCACTACACGGGATGCAAAACCCCGTTTGTGCGCCTGTGGATCAGCTCGCTCACCGACAAGGCTATCCGTGAGGGGTTGCGCAACCTCGAAGACGGCGGCAAGTATGACAACCTATACCTCGCCGCCAAAGCGCGGAGCGAATCCGACTGGCTCGTGGGCATCAACGGCACGCAGGCACTTTCTATCGCCGCCGGACACGGCACGTACTCGGTCGGACGGGTGCAGACCCCCACATTGGCGATGGTGTGTGAACGCTACTGGGAGAACCGCCGTTTCACGCCCGAAGCCTTCTGGCAGCTCCATATCGCAACGGACGGTTGCGATGGTGAGGTCGTGAAACTCTCTTCCTCCGAGAAATGGAAGGAGAAAGAGCCGGCTATGGAGCTATATAATAAGGTAAGGGCGGCAGGCTACGCAACGGTAACGAAAGCCGAGCGCAAGGAGAAGACGGAGGAAACTCCGCTCCTGTACGACCTGACCACGCTCCAGAAAGAAGCCAACGCCAAGCACGGCTTCACGGCGGAACAGACGCTTGAAATCGCGCAGAAACTCTACGAGAAGAAACTGATAACCTATCCGAGAACGGGTAGCCGTTACATTCCCGAAGACGTGTTCGCCGAAATCCCCAAGCTGCTCGCCTTCATCGGCACGCAGCCCGAATGGAAAGACAAGGTGCGGGCGAAAGCCGTCCCGACACGCCGCAGCGTGGATGGCGGCAAGGTGACGGACCACCACGCCCTGCTCGTCACGGGCGAGAAACCGCTCTTCCTCTCCAAAGAGGACGGCACCATCTATCAGATGATTGCCGGACGTATGGTCGAGGCATTCTCCGAAAAATGCGTCAAGGACGTGACCGCTGTCACGGCGGAATGTGCGGGAATGGAGTTCACCGTGAAAGGCAGCGTTGTCAAACAAGCCGGATGGCGTGCCGTATATGGCGAGGAAAACAAGGAGGAAACCACCATCCCCGGCTGGCAGGAAGGCGACACGCTGACGCTGAAAGGCTCTTCCATCACCGAAGGAAAGACCAAACCCAAGCCGCTGCACACCGAAGCCACCCTGCTGTCCGCTATGGAAACGGCGGGCAAGGAAATCGAGGACGACGCGCTGCGTCAGGCAATGAAGGACTGCGGCATCGGCACTCCCGCCACACGCGCCTCCATCATCGAAACGCTCTTCAAGCGCGGTTACATGGAACGCTGCAAGAAATCGCTTGTCCCCACTGAAAAGGGTCTTGCCCTCAACTCCGTTGTCAAGACGATGCGCATCGCCGATGTAGCCATGACGGGCGAATGGGAGAAGGAGCTGGCACGCATCGAGCGCGGGGAACTGTCCGCCGACACCTTCCGCAAGAAGATAGAGGCGTACACACGGGAAATCACCTCCGAACTGCTCTCGTGCGACAAGCTCTTCGGCAGCCGTGACTCCGGCTGCGCGTGTCCCAAGTGCGGCACGGGCAGGATGCGGTTCTACGGCAAGGTGGTACGCTGCGACAACACGGAGTGCGGACTGCCCGTGTTCCGGCTGAAAGCGGGACGCACCCTGTCCGACGACGAAATCAAAGACCTGCTCACCGACGGGCACACCAAGCTGCTCAAAGGCTTCAAGAGCAAACAGGGCAAGAGCTTCGATGCCGTGGTCGCCTTTGACGGGGAATATAACACGGCTTTTGTGTTCCCGGAGGCTAAAAAGGGCAAGAAATTTTCAGGACGGAAGAAATAATGCTAACTTTGCCACTTGTTCAGAGTAATGAATTGTTCTTCGATACCGGATTACACTCATACTTTGGATTTAGTGGTGGCACTCGGAGGGATACCGAGTGCCTTTTTCTTCCTTTTTCCAACCGATTATCCCGTTAAATATCAATCCACTAAACTCCAAAGTAATGAACAACAAGAAGAAAAACGAGGGTCAGACCGACTTTTCCTATTACGGTCTGTACCTGCTGGACTATCTCCGCACGAACAAGTTTGAACAGGCTTCCGATGCCGCCTTCATACGGGAACGCGCCGACCGTGCCGCCGAAACGTATGAAAAGGCAAGGCTCGAAGGCTATCCCGCCGACGGTGCGCAGGAGCTGGCGATGGACACGCTGCTGCGCGGGCTGCGCTATTCCCGGTACGCCATGCTCCGCGAAGTCGTGGAAAACGAGTTTGCCGATGAAGTGCCGGAAGAGAAGTGCGAAGCCTTCATACAGAAACTCCTGCCGCTTGTCGGCAACGTGTTTTCCGTCTATGACCTCTCGGACGACAATTTCGCCCTGTCTTCCGATTACGACCTGCTCTACACGGAGCTGACGGGGGCAACCGCCCTTTATATCGGGGAATATGGCGTTTAACCGCAAACAGAAACTGCGGGACAACATCGAGGCGATACGGACGGCATTCATCCTTGACAGGGAAAACAGGACAGTGACAACCGAAGAGCGTGCCATACTTCAAAGGTACTGCGGTTTCGGCGGTCTGAAATGTATCCTCAACCCTGCAAAGGAACTGACGGATGCCGTCCGCTGGGCGAAATCCGACCTCGAACTGTTCGCCCCGACGGTGGAGCTGCACAGGCTTATCCGTGAGAACAGCAAGGACGAAACGGAGTACAAGCGGTTTGTGGACTCGCTCAAAGCGTCCGTACTTACCGCTTTCTACACTCCCAAAGAGATAACCGACACCCTCGCGGACGTGCTGGCGGATTACAGTGTCCGCCCCGCCCGTATGCTCGAACCGTCGGCGGGTGTCGGCGTGTTCGTGGACTCCGTGCTGCGGCACAGCCCCAATGCGGATGTGATGGCTTTTGAGAAGGATCTGCTCACGGGTACAATCCTGCGGCATCTCTATCCTGACCAAAAGATGCGTACCTGCGGTTTTGAGAAAATCGAAAAACCGTTCAACAATTATTTCGACTTGGCGGTGTCCAACATTCCCTTCGGTGACATCGCCGTGTTTGACCCTGAATTTCAGCGGAGCGACTCATTCGGCAGACGCTCCGCCCAGAAAGCCATCCACAACTATTTTTTCCTCAAAGGGCTGGATGCCGTGCGTGACGGCGGCATCGTGGCGTTCATCACCTCGCAAGGGGTATTGAACAGCACCAAGACCTCCGTGCGTAACGAGCTGTTCAGTCAGGCTGATCTGGTATCCGCGATACGCCTGCCCAACAACCTGTTCACGGACAACGCGGGGACAGAGGTGGGCAGCGACCTGATTGTCCTGCAAAAGAACCTGAACAAAAAGGAAATGTCGCAGGACGAGCGGCTGATGACCGTGATACAGACGGACACGAAAACCGGCCTGACAGACAACGCCTATTTCATCCACCACCCGGAACGCATCGTGCATACGACGGCGAAACTTGACACCGACCCCTACGGGAAGCCCGCTATGGTTTATCTGCATGAGGGCAAGACCGCAGGTATAGCCGGGGACTTGCGCCGTATGCTCGACGAGGATTTCCATTACAGGCTCGCCATGCGTCTGTATTCGGAACAATCCGGCAGTCGGGAACGGAAGAAAAAGTTATTGTTCAAAAGGAGGCGGAGCGTCCTGCTGTAACACAGAAAACGGTATTTTCACAAACAGTTGAAACTCCGACGGAGAAACCGCAACCCCAGAGGAAAAGCCGGAGATAGAGCCACGTCCGAAATATTCTGATGGGGTGCAGCTATCATTGCTCGATCTTTGGGGTATGACGGAAGAAGTCAGCCAATCGAAAACCGCAAGAAGAAAAAGACGGCAAAGAAAGAAAGCCCTACAAGGCGCATTTCGCCTAAGCCGCAGGTGCAGGCAACACCGAAAGTCACTGCTATACCGACTGCTTCCACACCTAAGACTGTAACGGAGAACAAGGAGGTGAAAGTGGACAATGCCGCAAAGCCTGCCGACCGGACGACATCTATGCCACGCTGGACTGGGATACCAATCCTCCCATCAACGGCTTCTATGAGATGATGATGGGTTTGACACCGGAACGCAGGAAGGAACTTCGGGAGCTGGCGAGGCAGCATAACGAGAAACAAGTGGCGGCGGAAAAGACGGAAGTGAAAGCCGTGTCGGAAGCTCACCGTGAGCAAACACGGCAAGAAGAAGCACAGCCGGAGGCAGTCGCCGCACCTGCCGTTACAGATACCCCATCGGAAGCAGTGGCGACTTCCCTTTTCCCCGACATCGAAGCGGAGAAGCCGAAGGAGGAAGTCGTGGACCTATCGCCCCGTGCCTACCACCGCACACCGGAGATGCAACCTGCGCGAAGGGTCGCTGGTGGCTGACTGGGGACGTCATAACATCGGCTACCTGAAGGACATCACCCCATACGGGGCGAACATTCCAGCCGCTCGACCTGAAAGGCTACCAGAAGGAAAAGGCTTTGCTGTATGTGTCGCTGCGTGACGCCTACGAGCGTCTGTACCGTTATGAATCGAACAGGCACGAGGCGAATGTTCCGTGGCGAGAGCATCTGAACACCTGTTACGATGAATTTGTCATGCGTTACGGCAACTCAACGCAAGCAGAACGTAAAGTTGGTGATGATGGACGCAGGCGGTCGTGACATCCTTTCGCTGGAACGGGCGGAGAAACGGGAAGTTCGTCAAGGCGGACATCTTCGAACGTCCCGTTTCCTTCGCGGTGGAGAGCCATACCAACGTAGGTTCTCCCGAAGAGGCACTTTCCGCGTCGCTCAACAAGTTCGGCACGGTCAATCTCGACTATATGCGGGAGATAACCGACAGTACGGCGGAGGAATTGCTCACAGCCCTGCAAGGGCGCATCTATTACAATCCGCTCGTGACCGTTACGAAAATCAAAGACCGCTTCATCGCCGGAACGTGATAGAGAAGGCGGAGCGCATAGAGGCATGGATGGGCGACAATCCCGAAAATGAGCGTATGCCGGAAATAAAACAGGCGTTGGAGGCTCTGAAAGATGCCGAACCGCCGCGCATCGCCTTCGAGGATCTGGACTTCAATTTCGGGGAACGATGGATTCCTACGGGTGTCTATGCCGCCTACATGAGCCGGTTGTTCGATACGGAGGTGAAAATCGCCTACTCCGCCAGCATGGACGAGTTTTCGGTGGCCGTGCGGATACCGCACCATGAAAATCACGGACGAGTTTCTGGTGAAGGGGTATTACCGGAACTATGACGGTATGCACCTTCTGAAACACGCCCTGCACAACACCTGCCCCGACATGATGAAGTCCATCGGCAAGGATGAGCATGGCAATGACATCAAGGTGCGCGACAGCGAGGGCATACAGCTCGCCAACGCCAAGATTGACGAGATACGAAACGGCTTCTCCGAATGGCTGGAAGAGCAGTCGCCGCAGTTCAAGGAACGGCTGACGACGATGTATAACCGCAAGTTCAACTGTTTCGTGCGCCCGAAATATGACGGCTCGCACCAGACTTTTCCCGACCTCAACTTGAAGGGGCTGGCAAGCCGGGGCATCAAGAGCGTCTATCCCTCGCAGATGGATTGCGTCTGGATGCTGAAACAGAACGGCGGCGGAATTTGCGACCATGAGGTGGGAACCGGAAAGACGCTGATAATGTGCATCGCCGCGCATGAAATGAAGCGTCTTAACTTGGCACACAAGCCGATGATTATCGGGTTGAAAGCCAACGTCGCGGAGATTGCAGCCACCTATCAGGCGGCATATCCCAACGCACGTATTCTGTACGCTTCGGAGAAGGATTTTTCGACTGCCAACCGTGTGCGTTTCTTCAACAACATCAAAAACAACGATTACGATTGTGTCATCATGTCGCACGACCAGTTCGGAAAGATACCGCAGTCGCCGGAGTTGCAACAGCGCATCCTGCAAGCGGAGCTTGACACGGTGGAGGAAAACCTCGAAGTGCTGCGGCAGCAGGGAAAGAACGTGTCGCGGGCGATGCTGAAAGGGCTGGAGAAGCGCAAGCACAACCTTGAAGCGAAGCTGGAGAAGGTGGAACACGCCATAAAGTCACGCACGGATGACGTGGTGGATTTCAAGCAGATGGGCATCGACCACATCTTCATAGATGAGAGCCATTATCAGAACTTTTATGAATTTCCTAAATTTCGCATCAAGTTGCTGATTCTTATTTTGTTGCATTTTAATATAGTTCGGATTATTTATTGAGTGAGTTGTTATGAAATGAGGCATTGTACTTATTACAAGCACAATACCCCACATTCGTCATTTATGCAAACCCAAGAAAACCTCAAGTTCCATTTTACCTTTTGCCGATTTCCATTTCTTACCAACGCACCTCTGGTTTTCATCCTCAAGCGTTTCCAATGCTTTTTCCTCTTGTTCGGTAGTTATGTCAAGATATACCATTGTCGTTTGGATATTCTCATGCCCAAGCAAATAAGAGATTTGGGCAATGTTCATGCCGTTTTCAAGCCAATGGGATGCTTTGGCGTGCCTGAACTGATGCGCATGTATGTCCAAAGGAACGTCACTACATTTGCCATGCGCCATCTTTGCGTACCTTTTCAGCATTTTATTAACATTTTCCGCAGACATGGGTGTGTATATACCTCTGCTTTTTGAACTGAAGAGTAATGCTTCAGCATCGCCAGGATTAGGATGATACTCGGTAAGGTATTTCTTCAAATATTGAACAGGCTTTGCCAGAAGAGGTATTGGGCGTCTCTTTCGTCCTTTTCCTATGACAATTATGTGAGGCTTTGCGCAGTCCATGGTAATATTGCAAATCTTCAGCGTCAAAAGCTCATTGATGCGCACGGCAGTCGAATACAGAAGAAGCAGAAGCGTGTAATCACGAAAACCAATGGCGGTTCTTTGGTTTGGCATGGATAAAAGCGTGTCAACAGCCAACTTGCTGAGCCCGATCACTTTCCTTTTTGGAGTTTTTTCATTCGGCACATTCTCCGCCTGCAGGAACACTGAAACGAATGATATGTCATTATCTGATAGGTATTTCAGAAAAGCGCGCAAGGCGGACAATCTCACATTGCAGGTTGCCGGGCTACAGTTACGGACTTTTTTCATCCAAACAATCCACTCCTCAATGTTTTTCTTGCAAAAGCAATCAGCATTCAACGTTTCGGGCGTTATGCCTTTTACCGTTCTGAGGAACTCTGCATAAAGCGTCATGGAAACATGGTAGTTTCTTAGGGTATGTCGGCTGCACGCCTTGATGGAAGGCACATGGTGTTCAAGCCAGTCATTGCAGGCACGCGGCAATCTGCAGGGCCTGTGGGTTAATCTTCTTTTCATAATCGTCTTGCGTTAATTGTTGGCTGATTTCATGTCGGTACACGCCATTATGTCCGAAATCGCCGGAGTCAAAGAGTAGTAAGCCAATGTACTTTCTATTTGCCTGTGCCCCATACTCTTGCTTAGAGCCAGTAATTTGTCATGTACGGCAAATCCTTGGTGTGTCCAGCTGTTTATGTTCTCTATGGCGTAGTTGTGCCTTAGTTCGTATGGGATTGCGCGGGATGAATTGCAGCTTTGCCACAGCACCCTGAAGTGGTACGTTACCCATACAGGAGGGTGCGGCTTGTCATCCGGTGTCGGGAAAAACACCCTACGGTTCGGAATCAGCCCATCTATTTTTCCGTCATAAGTACGCATCAGGGGCAACATTGTGTCATGGAGGACTACATAATGCTGGTCATACCCTTTGCCACGTTTGATGGATACCACGCCATTTTCAAGGTTTACGTCATCGCGTTCCAGCAGGATGGCCTCGGTTGTCCTTATTCCTGAACTGTACAGTAAACGGAAGAACACCGGCAGTGTCATGCGCTGGATGGCCGCGAGTCTGCCACGCCTTGGCTTTATGTTGTCGCAAGCGTCAAAGAAGCGTTTCAATTCATAGTGTGTAAAAGGATGCGGCGTATAAGTCCTCGGCACAGACCTTGGCACTTGCGGCAAGTCAATTTTCGTCATTCCACGCTTGTTCATGTACTTGATGAAGTCTAAGACAGGATAGACACGTGACACGCAGGAGTTTGTGCATTCAGTCGGACGTTGCCTGCACCATCTGTCCACGATTTCTTGGGTAAGCTCAGTTTGTCCCGGATATTCCCTTGCGCAAAAATGATCGAACAGTATTACGTTCTTGACATAGCTATGGCTGTTACGCCCGGAAGCCTTGCGGTATTTTACATACCCTTCTATAGCGTTGGATAGGAATGAAATAGTTTTCATACGTCAAACACCCCCTTTCCTACGGGAAAGTATTCTATGCTCAATGAACATTCCTTCAGCCTCTTGAATTCCGCACTAAGGTAGCGGTCGAGAGAATCCGGGGACGCATGACCGAGGGTGGCACTTATGACAGGTTGCTGCACACCGCCCTGTAACAGGGCCGTTGCCACATTGTGGCGGAACAGATGCAGACTCTTTCTCTCATTTTCACCTTGTCTTATTCCTGCTTTGCACATGACTTTTGAGCATATAGCATCGAGATTGCTTGTATGAAGCCTTCTGTATGGCACCTGTACTGTGAGAAAAACATATGGTTCCGGGCTTCGGGGACGTTCTTTGAGCAGGTAATCAAATACAGCGTTTCCTACCACGGCACGGAGTGGCAATGTCAGGGGCTGTCCCGTCTTTGCCTGAGTGATTTTTATCAGGTCGTGTTCCCAATCGAAGCTGTCAAGCGTGAGTGCAGAGATGTCACATCCACGCAATCCCGTGTACATGGCCAAGGTTATGATGGCTTTGTCCTGTAGAGATATTGTGCTATCGTGTTCTAAAGTATGCCTGATAGCAGTCAGTTCTTGCTCCGTAAGGTATTGAATGTTTTTCCGCATATTGGGTATGGACGGCAGGTATGCGATTATACGTTCAACGGATTTGCCATAGTGAGGCAAACAGGCTTTCAGCCCATATTCCACCGAATATTTGAGCGAATGGCCCATTTTCGGTTTTATGTCTTTGGAAAACACTTCTAATACCGCATCTTCTGTTATTGATTCGAATGAGTACACTCCCATTTCCTGTAGCCGGAAGAAGAACGAAGATAGCGCATACTTCACATTTATTGAAAATTTGCAACG
>PDYJ01002464.1_pt1 | contig 13281 bp, 18 predicted proteins | sample 1430841 | NCBI WGS metagenome assembly PDYJ01 (sample SAMN07237672, study PRJNA390542) | Gut metagenome, whole genome shotgun sequencing project. | isolation source: fecal pellets | host: Mus musculus | place: USA: New York, NY | collected 2016-10 | reverse complement strand
ACGGTAAATCAACGGAACACACAGTGTTCGCCTTGGAGAAATTCACAATCCCCGATGACAAACAGCTCGTTATCGAGGTCGCCGAAAAAGAAGGTGGTCGCCATCAGTCCTTTGTAGTCGATAATGAAGACATCGTAAGAGCCAACGTAATTGATGAACTTTCAATCCAGTAATCCAATGAGAAAAGCGATGATAATTTTCGCTGCCATGCTTGCCCTTTTCACAGGGCAGGCAATGGCTCAGCGAACACTTCCCGGCATGAGGTCGGTAGAAGTCAAGGCGAATATGGTTGACGGTTTCTATACCGGCTCAGCCCGCAATTGTGGCTATTCTTTCGGTGTCTATTACTCCGTTTTCAAAGGCAACAATGCCCACGAATGGGTCTTCGGGGTGAGTATCTCCAAACTATAAGTCTTACGGCGAGAAAGGTCGTATCCCGTAGCTGAATTTACTGGCGAAGCAGAATATAATCTCCACCTTTACAGCAACTATACACAGTTCTTTCACCTCTATGGAGGAATCTCAGCTCTTGCCGGATATGAGACGGTCAACTGGGGTAAGACACTTTTATCCGACGGTGCAACACTCCACAACTCGGACGCCTTTATCTATGGTGGAGCAGTCAACATTCAGGCTGACTTCTATCTCTCAGACAGAATCGCCCTCACCGCCAACCTCAAAGAGAGATTCATTTTCGGTAACTCAACGGGACACTGCCATTTCTCCTACGGACTGGGCATTAGAATTATGATGGACTAACAAACTATGAGATACACTGAGAAAGATATTCCGGGAATGCCGATTACGGCATTCTTGGATGCCCTTGGCGAAAAGTCAGTTGGCGGCTATGGATATTTGAAACTTTACTATGCTCCGTACCGTGATGATGCAGAGGCATTATTAGTGGTTGACACCAAAATGAATAATTGGTATGATCACGGGACTGATGAATCCGGTAATTTATATGATTTAGCGGAACTTACAGCAAGGGGCGACCATCGGAAGGATATTAGCGGCTACATTGTCAAGATGATGAACGATAATGAGATAGCCAAAGAAATGCTCACAAAAAGAGCCATTGAGCCACAGGTAATACACCTTGACATTGCCAAGATGCAGCTCACTGACTTTATGAAGGCATTGGGTCAGGAACACCCGGTAGCCGCTGACGGTGATTTGAGAATCTACAATTCTCCCTACGATTCATCGGCCAAAGGTACGATGGTTATCAATGTCCGCACGAACTTATGGCGTGATACCAAGTCTGGTGCCAATGGTGGAATCTATGACCTTGCGTATGAAATGACCGGCTGTGCCAACAAGTCGGAACTAAACCGATATATTGCCGGTGAGATGAACGCCTTACAGAAAAAGCAGTTGAAGGCCGAAGAGAAAACTGAACCGCCAAAGCCCAAACGAAAGATGCGTCTATGAACATTGACGAAATCAGACAAATCCCGTTGGTGGATTTTCTCAACCACCTCGGCTATCAGCCGACAGGCCGCGACAGCAAAGGATTGTGGTTCTACTCTCCATATCGCAATGAGCGAAAGCCGTCTTTCCATGTCAATCCTCGCAAAAATCTATGGTACGATTTTGGGAGCGGTGCCGGTGGCGACATCTTCAATCTTGCCGGAGAATTGACAGGCGAAAAAGACTTCATCAAACGTGCCGAGTTCATCGCCCAAAAGATGCAGTTGGCTGTGGAGAAGCCCTACAAGCCAATGCCGTTCAAGGAAGAACCAACCTTTGAAAATGTTGAAATCTCCAGACTGGAGGCTCCGGCTCTGCTTAAATACCTTGCTGACCGTGGCATATCACGCGACATAGCCCAATGCTATTGTGTGCAGGTTGATTATGAATTGCACGGCAAGAGGTTTTACGCCATCGGCTTTGAAAATAACGCGCATGGCTATGAACTGCGAAATTCCTTTTTCAAAGGCTCTTATCCACCCAAGCATATAACCCACATTGCTAATGGCAACGCCCGATGCAATGTCTTTGAAGGCTTTATCGACTTTCTCTCAGCGGAACGAATCGGATATAATGACGGCACTGATGCAATCGTGCTTAACTCCGTATCAAATCTGAATAAGGCCATTGCGCCCCTGAGAGAATACAGCGTGATCAGTTGCTATCTCGATAACGACAATGCCGGACGAGCCGCCGTTGTCAAGCTCCAGCAAGAGTTAGGCGACAAGGTAATGGACAAGTCCGCACTTTACCCCAATCACAAGGATCTTAACGACTATCTAATGTCGCTCTATCCCAAACAATCGACAAAAACAAAACTCAAACTCTGAAAAATGAAAACAATCCTCAATAGAATCGGCGCAATCCGCGTCACTCCCGCCCGTTTCTTCGGATTCTGGGCAGTCCTCTTCGCTCTCGTGTTCTCCCTAACCTCATGTTCTGACGACCTCGATGTGCAGCAGTCATATCCCTTCACCGTGGAAGTCATGCCATACGCCGACAAAATCGCCAATGGCGAAACTATCGAACTGCGCTTTGAAATCAAGCCGGAAGGGAACTATTCCAACACTATGTACACAATCCGCTATTTTCAATATGAGGGAAACGGCTCACTAAAGATGGTTGATGGCCCCGTATTGGTCAACAATGATCGTGTCCTCCTCGAAAGTATGACATTCCGCCTGAACTACACTGCCAAATCTTCTGATTCCCATAAATTTCTCGTTGTTATCGAGGATAACTTCAATTCCACCCCGTGGGAGCAGACATTCGAGTTCAATAACAATGACAGCGACGACAACGGCGGCACAGGAAGTCTGGTCGTGACACCCATCAATCCCAGAACAGTAACACCCATCGGCAAATGAAGAAACTCCTAATACTCTTTGTGGCATTGTTTTCCATTGTGGGAACAATGCCCGGCAACGCCGCCTCACAGCGAACTGCTCTCGCAAGGGAGCAGAAAACAAAAAGAAGCATAATGGAATTGCCGCTCTTTGAGCGCGCAGTTTTAATAATCAAGAAGTTTGAAACACTACATAAGCCGAAACATTGGCCTTATGTTGGATATGGACATCACGTTCAGCCGGGCGAACCCTACCGCCGTGGTTGCCAACTAACCGAAGCACAGGCTGACGCACTTCTTCGCAAAGACTACTCCAAATTCTGTGCACTGTACGAGAAATACGGCAAAGACAAATATCTCCTCGCTGCCCTCGCATACAACTGTGGTCCCGGTGTAGTCAACAAATCCAGCGTCCTCCGCCTCCTCAAATCCGGCAACCGCAACATCTTCAAAGCCTACACCTCCCACTGCCACTACAAAGACAAGAGACACAAAGGACTATACCAACGTCGTTGTACTGAATTTTTAGCCTTATTCATACCATAATATTAGAAAGCATCTTGTCCTTTGGCAGGGTGCTTTCTTTGTATAAATGCCTTATACATCAATGATTTTTGCTAAATTTGCATCTTCAAACCAACCAACATCATGTGGCAGCAAAAAATATATGATTTAATCAATCGAGATAGAAAAGGAATGCTTGCCAGTCGTATTTATGACTGGTATATGCTCGTTATGATTTTTGCGAGTATAGTCCCCCTTATGTTTATTGAAACATATCCTATCTTTAGGATTATTGAGACTGTTACTGTTATTGCCTTTATCATCGACTACCTCCTGCGGTGGAGTACATCTAATATTCAATTGAAAAAGGGATGGGTATCGTACATTATCTATCCATTTACTCCAATGGCAATCATTGACTTACTTTCAATACTCCCCGGATTAAATCTGATTAGCCCGGAGTTTAAGTTGCTCCGTCTTACCAGATTGTTGAAGATTGTACGACTTCTAAAGATATTCAGATACTCTGACAAAATCACAATGTTCCTGAATGTTCTCAAAAAAGAGTGCCATGTGTTGTTGTCAGTATTGATGCTTGCTCTGTTTTATATCTTCATCACAGCTCTTGTAATGTTCAATGCGGAACCACACATAAACCCCGAAACTGGAGCGGTAACTTTTAATTCGTTCTTTGATGCTCTTTATTGGGCAACCGTAACTCTAACTACAGTTGGCTATGGAGACTTGTGTCCGGTAACAGATATTGGGCGAGTAGTTTCCATGTTTTCGTCATTGTTTGGAGTAGCTATTATAGCGTTGCCGTCCGGTGTCATCACGGCCAGTTACCTTGAAGAACTAAGAGAATATCGTCAAAAGAGAGGCGAAGTTGAGTAAGCTGGTCATTTTTAACGCTCAAGATCTTTCTAAATTCGGATTTTTTTGCTAATTTTGCCGTGGCAATTATAGCATCAACAGTGCTGCTATAATTGGCAGACATATTAAGGCGTTTCTTACGCTTTGTCCTTGACATATAGGAATCTGACAAATTCAATATCGAAGTCAAGTGCGAAGCAACGAAGGACGCCCATAGGTATGTATATCATACTCATAAGTTTTCATGCCTTTGGCGTGAGGCTTTGACGTATCTATTCATACGGCGTGGGTTTCTGACGTTGCTCGTTCAACTTCGATGGGCAATGTCAGAGCCTCTATATGTGGAACGAGCGACATAAGGCTCACGCCATTTTAATAAACCAATCAGCTTTCTCGCAAGAGAGGCCACAAACATAAAACGACAATGACACCAGTCAGCGACAAAGCTTTCGCAGTGATGGCAGTTTGCCCCGAAGCGAAGAAATATTACGGCATTACCGTGGATTATCTACGGAAGAATGCCTATAAGTTTGTGTGGGCTTTCAAAATCGACAAGGACAAAGCCAAGCGCGAGGGATATGCTTCTCAGCGCGTTCACGGCAGTGTTGAGCTTGACTCCGAGTATCCGGGATGCCCTTATTGCAAGAGCAAACAGTTTATATTTTGCTCTTGCGGAGCTGTTATGTGTTGGCATGGTCAGCATGTCGTTACCTGTCCATCTTGTGGTCAGACAGGCGAAGTTTCATCAGTTTCATCAGTTGACCTTCACGGAGGAGGTTTCTAAATATTATGGCAGAACTCAAAAAAGGAGATAAAATCAACCTCACATCCGGAGGTTACGTCACGATTGACAAGGAACTTGGTCGTGGAGGTCAAGGCATTGTGTATCTGGTTGACTTGAATGGTGAGAAAAAAGCATTGAAGTGGTATCTCAATGCTCCCGATGATAAATTCTACAAGAACCTCGAACACAACATTATGAACGGAGCACCGTCTCAGGCATTTCTTTGGCCGGAGTATCTCACAAAAAAAGAGAAGGGCAGCTATGGGTATGTCATGAAACTTCGTCCACAAAACTATTTTGAGTTTGGAAATTTCCTTCTTGCGAAGAAATCATTCCGCTCATATACAGCAATGCTTGCAGCAGCTATGAAGATTTGCAACGGCTTCATGATGCTCCATCGCTTTGGGTACAGCTATCAGGATCTCAATGACGGCAATTTCTTTATCGATCCCAACACCGGTGATGTACTCATCTGTGACAACGACAATGTTATGCCTCAGGGTGAGAAGTCTGGCATAATGGGCAAAGCCCGCTATATGGCTCCGGAAATTGTAGCCGGTGGAGTGCCGGACAAATACAGTGATCGATTTTCGCTTTCAGTGATACTTTTTATGCTCTTTTACGCCAATCATCCTTTTGAAGGCGCAAAGGTTGTGGCGTGTCCTTGTATGACTGAGACCTTTGAGAAGAAGTTCTACGGAACAGAGGCTGTTTTCATTTATGACCCATCCGACAAAAGCAACCTTCCGGTGCGTGGAATTCACCAGAACGTAATTCGCCGCTGGCCGGCTTTCCCTGCGAAACTGCGTGAGATATTCATGCAGGAATTCTCTCAGGAAAAACTCAAAAATCCCAACACCAGAATGATTGAATCCCAATGGGAAAAGCTCATCGCTGGAATACGCGATTCCTTGGTGCGTTGTCCCAAATGCGGGGAGGAAACCTTTATCGAAGATAACCACAAGTGCATGGACTGTGGTACAGACATAGATGTTTCCAGACGTCTGAAAATGGGGACTCGCAGTGTCATGCTAACCAAAGGGACAAAGGTATATATTGACAACGATAACATTCCTGATGCCGAAATTGTAGTTCATCCAAATGACCCGAGTAAGATTCTTCTTAAAAATCTCTCAAAGGATAATTGGACAGCAGAGACACCCAGCGGCAAAATCAAGACTGTAGCTCCCGGCGACATGATGCCCGTCAATCCCGGTATAAAAATTGCGTTCTCCAACGCATACAAGGGCGAATTCACAACAGAAAACTAATTATAACATCCTCATATATATGTCACTCTTAGATGAACAAGTAAGCGTACCACGCCGAACAATGACTCTCTTCTTTCTCATTGACACATCGGGTTCGATGGAAGGAAACAAGATTGGAGCAGTCAACGATGCTGTTGCTAATGTACTCCCGATGCTTGATGAAATTTCAGCGGAGAATCCCGATGCTGAAATCAAAGTAGCCGCACTTGAATTTTCAAGTGGAGTGAACTGGCTTTACTCTGAGCCGAAACTTGCCTCCGATTTTGTCTGGCAAGATGTTAAGGCAGGTGGGCTTACCTCTCTTGGCGCAGCATGTACCGAGTTATCTTCCAAACTCTCACGAAGTGGTTACATGCAGTCGGCAAGCGGTTCTTTTGCTCCCGCTATTATCCTTCTTTCAGATGGAGGACCGACAGACGACTACGAAAGCGGTCTCAACAAACTCAAAGGTAACAACTGGTTCAAAGCAGCTATCAAAATAGCCATTGCCATCGGCGATGATGCAGACAAGGATGTGCTGAAACAGTTTGCAGGAAATAGCGAGGCTGTCTTCACTGTTCACAATATCGATGCTCTCAAGCAGATTATCCGTATTGTTGCTGTGACTTCTTCTCAGATTGGTAGCAAGAGCAGTACCGCCGGGGACACAACTAAGCAAGAGCAAGTAATCGAAGAGGTAAAAGATGCCGTAGAAAACATTCAAGGGGCTGAAGCAGCTACAGCGGTTGACAGCAGCTCGTATGACGACGATTGGGATTAAAAAGCATGGATTCTATCAACTTCAGCTGTCAAGGCGAAAGCCATATCGCCGCAGGAAAGGTATGTCAAGACTATTCTTATAGCAAAGTCTATGAGAATGGTAATGCTATTGCCATAGTCTGTGACGGTCACGGTGGAAAACGCTATTTCCGCAGTGACGTAGGGGCAAAGATTGCGGCGGAGGTGACTGAGCTGAAAGCATTGGAGTTTGTCGCAGCCGTTGGCTCAATTCTGGAGGGTCAGCCTTTTACACAGGAATCGGCCATCTCAACACAGATTGACAACCATGATTTTGAAAAGCTGAATCCGATTGAACGTGCGTTTCGCCAGTTGTTTTCTTCCATCATTTTTGAATGGAATACCCGTGTGTCGGCTCATGCCGAGATAACTCCAATTGCAGAGGAAGAGAAGCCGGGCCTTGAAGAACGGTGGATTATTGAGTTTGAGGAAGGCCATAATCTGGAAAAAGTTTATGGCTGTACTCTCATTGCCTATGTATCCACCCCTACCGTTTGGTTTGCCTTTCAGATAGGTGATGGAAAATGTTTCGCACTTAATTCTAAAGGTAAATGGTGTGAGCCTATACCTTGGGATGACCGTTGTTTCTTGAATAAGACAACATCTATTTGCGACAGCGGAGCAATCGATGAGTTCCGTTATTGCTATTGTGGCAATGGCAATTTCCCTGTAGCCATAATTCTTGGGTCTGATGGTATAGATGACAGTTTCGGTGTAGAGGTTAATCAAGCAAATTTCTATGTACAGATTCTAAAATCACTTGTAAAAGAGGGTATTGATAAAACAATCACCGAGATTGAGACAACACTTCCACAACTTAGCAAAATAGGAAGTCAGGATGATATGTCTATTGCCATGGTATTCAATCTTGCAGAGGTTGAAAGACTATATCCGACTATGATAGAATGGCAAATTGAGAACGTGAAAAGACTCATTGCTGAAGAAAATACCAATATTGAGAAGGCTAATAATATTCAATCCTCACTGGAGCAAGTTGAGCATCCTACGAAACAGAATATGATTGATCTTCAGTATGCCAATGCAGATGAAAAACGAGCCATCGAGAATCGTACTAAGCTGCAAGGACGACTTGACAATCTTTTAAAGGAACTCAATCCAGAGAATGAAGTTGAGCCTTCTGATGAACTGACCACAACTAATGAAGAGCCACAACAAATAACAGACTCATCTAATGTTTGCAACATAGAAGAAATCATAGAGGATTCTGTTATTGACAGCGAGGAGGTACAATCTGAAAAAACCGATAAAGAAGAATGAACCTAATCGACGCCATAAAAGATCTTATCTCAAAGAAAGGTATCTCCGTAGTTGATACCAAACAGTTCGTGAATGTACTTGACGATGTGGGTGCATTCAAGAATGAACCTGCTGCGTCCAAAAAAGTCATGAAAGGCCTGATGGATTCAGGCTTCGGCGCGCTTGTTCTGCAATATTCAAAAAGAAAGAAAGTAATTGGCAGAATGTCGTCAGAAAGGCTGTTGCGGATTACGCTTCAAAATCAGGTTACAAGGATGAATTAATCAACAACATTGCTGCTGCAATACTCTATTCTGCCGGTGTCATTAGTGAATTACCAAAGACCGAGACTGCATCGGCATCTCGTTCATCTGTAGCAAATCCCTCCAAGAATCAAATTAAGGATCCCAAAGAACTGATGTATGCTCTTAAAAAAGAGTATGTTTCTGCTCTAAAAGAATTTTTGACAATTAAATCCGACGAATTCGGATTTAACTACGGATTTTTTTCTACGGAGGCCAACACTAAACTATACGTTATTGAATCCAAAATCAAACTTGTTGCACGGGAACTTGATGATAGAGACATAGAGAGGTGGCTATACAATGAGAGACAGAAAGTTTTAGACCAAAATAGGCCCAGTGCTTCAGATGTGAATCGTGCGCTCAACGATATAATGTCTAATCTTATCCGTGAGTATAGAGCGGAGATGGAAAAGGGGTGTAGCATTGAAGATGATGAGTTTGGTTTGAAATCTGCGTGCTTCCATCCAAATGTAGTATCGGATTTACTTGCTATCGAGAAGAAAATCATTGCAATCGGAAAGCGAAAAAATGAGAATAAGCAATCTTGGATAGATAAAACTAAGAGTGATTTTTTGGCATCCAAGAGTTCTCCGATTTCTGCAAGGAATGGTGTGCTTGATCAACTAAAGAATGAGTATCTAACAAAACTAAATTCACTCGATAAAGAAACAAAGACTGGAGAAATTGATTTTTCCGACTCCGAACTATCTGAGATACGTCGCAAGCTGATTAATCTCGGTACGTTGTTGAATCAGAACATGGTTACATGGTGTGATTCTGAGAATAACCATGTGACAGAGGAAAGGGAAAAAAGATTTTCCAAGCGCAAAAAACGTAACGTTATCATAAGTTCTGTTGCGGGTTTAGCCTTGATTATAGGTGGCGGCAATTTAATTTCATACACCTCTTCAAGTGATGCGCGAGCTACATATGAAGCTACCATGACATCGGGTAACACTGAGATGTCAAAGGGTAATTATGCTGCGGCAATCACCTTATTTCAGAAGGCGGAGAATGAATATGACGCTTCCTATTCATCATCCACATACAAGAAAGAAGCGCATTCAAAAGCAGCAGAAGCATCTGACAAGGTCATTGCTGAATGGGTAAATCAAGTGACCCCTTTGATAAAGGAAGTTCGACCGGCGAAAGCAAAACTTTTAACAATGGCTCTCCCTACAAATCTTGTATTAGAAGGGAGTTCAGAGGATACTTACAAGAATATTACCCAACAGATTGATAATTCATTATCAACTCGCACATCGGCCATCGTTGACCAATTGCTCAACGAGATATATACTAATAATGGCAAGCTGTCAGAATCCTCAAAACAGGAACTGGATGAAATGATAGAGGTGATTTCAGATAACTATTGGTTAAACTTCATTAAAGAGAAATCTAAATGAAAAGCAAGTCTAAGAATATAATCAAAACGCTCTTACTGTCAGCGACAGTAGCACTTTTTCATGGCACCGCCAAGGCTGATGCCAAAAAAGTCTTTGCTCTTGATTTAGACCTTGGGCTTGGGAATGGAGGAGCGACGCCTGAAGTTAGTAAAGGGAAACAACCTCTTGTAAAGAATGTCTATAAAATCTTGAGGAATGGTGATGCAAAATTAATTGCCGGGCATCGTTCCCATTCTTCTCATCGTTCTTCTCGTGGAGGTCACTACTCCCATTCCAGTTCCAGTAGCCATCGAAGCCATAGTTCACATAGAAGTTCCGGTGGAGGTTCACATTATTCGCATACTTCAAGCTCGTATGGAAGCAGTAGCCGTTCATCGGTTTATACACCTCCTGCTAAAACAGTTGGCGATTATTCACTTGGCGACCGGACACTGTCCTCGGGGATTCATGGCTCCGACGTAGATCAACTTGTTCCGTATCTCGTAAGATATTACTATTTGAAAGATGGGGTTGTTTCAAAGAAAGGTGGATATAATGTTTATGATACTAATGTGGTAAATGCAATAAAGCATTTTCAAAAAGACGCAGGACTGACGCAAGATGGAAAAGCAACCTCAAGTGTAATTACTGCCCTTAAAGGATGGACTGCATCAAAGACCACCATTCCACTTGGATTTAGAGAATTGTCTGCTACCTCTGAGACTTCTGGATTTGATGTTGACGAATTAGTTCAACTCCTGATAAATGCAGGATATTCTCCTGACCCTATAAAACTTAAAAAAGAGTGGAACGCATTATGTTTTACTGAAGATGTTGTAATCGCAATAAAGGCATTTCAAGCATTTCATGGGTTACAACCAAATGGCCAGTTAACAGATTCGACAGTAGCGAAACTAAAAACATTCAAAAAATGACAATCACGGTTGATAAAAGGATATATAGCGATAGCGTGATTTCTAAAGCTGTTTACTGGTTGTCGGGCGATTTTTCAATTGCCCGTCGTCTTATTGACGGAATCGCGGAAGAGATTATTGCAACTTCGTTGGGTGACGTGGCAGAGTCTGAGTTTGAATCCCGTTTGATGCAGGCTCTGAATGACTTCAAGCTACGTCAGATTGTAGCTGACGAAACAAGAGATATAAAAACCATATTATATGCCAAAGCCTTCGCCGAGGATGAAGATTTAAGTGAGGAGGATATACATGACTGAACAGCCTTATTATCTTTTGCCTTTTGATTTTACTGAAATCTCGGGAAAGGAGGTTCTGGTAAACGAATTGGGTGATATGATTGTATCTCCCAAGGGAACTGTGCAAAAGATTGTTGACCGTTCACTTCCCAAGAATGACCTGTATAAGTCACTTGTATCGAACTTCTTTATTTCGGAGCAGATTATACCTCCATTGGTTGAGGTTTACGCTGAAAGATTACGTGAAAAGAAGCGGTTCCTTGAGTCTTGGACAGGTCTGCATATCTTTGTTATGACACTACGTTGCAATCAGAACTGTGTCTATTGTCAAGCATCAAGTCAAAACGAGGATAGCATAGGTTGTTCCATGAACAAAGAAACTATGGCGAAAGGTGTGGAACTGATGTTCCGCTCACCGTCGGATTCTATAACTATGGAGTTCCAAGGTGGGGAACCTACTCTTGTACCTGACGTGATAGAATATGGCATCCAACTTGCGGAGGAGAAAAACAAGACCGCCAACAAGGATATACATTACGTCTTATGCACCAATAGTATTAGTCTGACTGACAGGATGCTGGAAATATGCAAGAAATATGGAGTTGTAATCTCAACTTCTCTCGATGGACCTGCCTTTTTGCATAATGCTAATAGAGGGAAGATAGATAGTTATGAGAAAGTCGTGGCAGGAATTGCCAAGGGCAGAGAAGCCGTAGGCCATGAAAAGGTATCGGCTTTAATGACCACATCTGTCGAGGGTCTCAATTATCCAATTGAGATTGTTGATGAATATGTGAAGCTTGGCTTTTCGATCCATGTTTCTCCGCGCTCTTAACCCTTATGGTCTGGCCACGCATAACGACAATTGGTCAGATTACACAAATAGGTTTATAGAGTTCTACAAGAAGGCTTTTGAGCATATTCTTGATTTGAATAGGCAAGGAACATATTTTTGTTGAAGAGTTTGCGGCAATCATTCTCCGCAAAATACTAACGCCTTATTGCACCGGATTCGTTGATTTACAATCTCCTGCCGGAGTGATAAATTCGGTGCTGGTATATAATTATGATGGAGGTGTGTATTGCTCTGATGAATCAAGAATGCTTGCCGAATTTAATAACTATACCTTTAGGCTCGGAAGTGTTAATGACCGGTATGAGGACTTAGTATTTGGTAAAAAGGCAAAAGAGATAGCAAATGTATGGGCTAATGAGGCTTTGGCAGGATGCTCTGACTGTGCGATAAAACAATATTGTGGAGCCGACCCTGTGCGTAACTATTCCACACAAGGTGATATGTATGGCAATCGTGCTACCTCGTTGCTTTGCCGAAAGAACAAGGCTATCATAGAATATCTTATATCATTAATGATTGAGCGTCCCGAAGAGGTGATGCCCATTTTTAGAAGTTGGGGCGCATGAGAGGAGATTTTCGCATAGATAGCAATGACAATACGTTGTTCACCACTGCAAGGTGTAACAACAACTGCATTATGTGCTGTCAGCCGCCACTCACCAATGACGATATTGACGAACTTTTTGAGCGGAACATTGGTATAATCGACCGTGCACCTAAAGATATTCCTGTTGTTGGCATCTCAGGCGGCGAACCTACTTTATTAGGAGACAAACTCATTAACCTAATAACCCATATACGAACAACTTTGCCAGAGGCAGATATTCATATGCTTTCCAATGGCAGGAATTTCAAAGACATTGAATTCACAAGGCAAGTATGTGAGGCAGCCGATGACAAGCTCTTTGTTGGTGTTCTCTACACTCTGACTATTATCGCGACCACGATATAATAGCTGGGCAAAGGAAGCATACAATGAAACTATTGCAGGAATATTCAATCTCTCAGCTCTTGGTGCGGTGATTGAACTTCGAATAGTCATCAATAAACTTAACTATATGCGATTACGCAAATAGCAGAATTCATTCATAAGAATCTTCCGTTTGTCGGTTGGACAGCTTTCATGGCCATGGAACACATAGGTCATGCTGTTTCAAATGAACGCAATATATGGATTGAGCCTATTGATTATGTTTCCCAATAACAGAAGCTGTTCAAATTCTCGCACAATGGAGAAAAGA
>PDYJ01001811.1_pt1 | contig 13290 bp, 14 predicted proteins | sample 1430841 | NCBI WGS metagenome assembly PDYJ01 (sample SAMN07237672, study PRJNA390542) | Gut metagenome, whole genome shotgun sequencing project. | isolation source: fecal pellets | host: Mus musculus | place: USA: New York, NY | collected 2016-10 | reverse complement strand
CAAGGCATAAATCAATATCATCGTCGGGAATGACAAACGGAATGACCGACTGGCATTCACATATCCTCTTCGGCGTGGACGACGGAGTGGAGACGCTCGACGATTCGCTCGAAATCCTCGATGCCTACGCCGCCATGGGTTTCAGCCGCGTGTGGCTCACGCCCCACATAATGGAGGATGTCCCGAACACGCCGACGGACTGCGCCGACGGTTCGCCGAACTCAAAAATGCCTATTCCGGCCCAATCGAGCTGCGGCTTGCGGCAGAGAACATGATCGATCCCCTGTTTGAAAAACGGCTCGCCGACGGCGACCTCCTCCCGATAGGCGAACGCGGCGACCATCTGCTCGTGGAGACGTCATACGTCAACGCGCCTGTGCGTTTCCGTGAACTGCTCACAGAAATCAAGAGCAAAGGCTTCTTCCCCGTGCTCGCCCATCCGGAACGCTACCGGTACATGGACGAGCGGGATTACCGTTGGCTCAAGGAAAACGACATAAAGTTCCAGTCAAACCTCTTCTCGCTCCTCGGCATATACGGGCCTGAGGCCGCACGCAAAGCCGATTGGCTGCTGCGCCAAGGCATGACCGACATGCTCGGAAGCGACATACACCGCCCGTCGATGCTGCGTTTCTTCGACGACAGGCTGCCCGGAGGAAAGACCCTCAAGGCTTTCACATCCCTCTCCCGACCGAACAATTCCCCGACATGAACATAGCAATCGTAGGCACAGGATACGTGGGGCTCGTCTCCGGAGCATGCTTCGCAGAGATGGGAATCGACGTTACGTGCATTGACATAGACCGCAGCAAAATCGACAGGCTCGCAGGAGGGGAAATACCCATCTACGAGCCGGGACTCGAAGAGATGGTGAAGCGCAACGTGGAGGCCGGAAGGCTTCATTTCACCACGTCCCTGCCCGAGACGCTGCCGAAAGTGGAGGTGGTGTTCTCTGCAGTAGGCACTCCTCCCGACGAGGACGGCTCCGCCGACCTGCAATACGTGCTCGACGTGGCGCGTGAGTTCGGACGCCACATCGGCCGATACACGCTGCTCGTAACCAAGTCCACCGTCCCGGTAGGCACGGCGGCCAAAGTGCGTGAGGCGATAAGCGAAGAGCTTGCCAGGCGAGGCGCGGACGTGCCTTTCGACGTGGCCTCCAACCCGGAATTCCTGAAGGAAGGCGCGGCCATCAAAGACTTCATGAGCCCCGACCGCGTGGTGGTCGGCACAGAAAGCGAACAGGCGCGAAAGGTGATGGAACGCCTTTACCGTCCTTTCATGGTGGTCAGCGACCGTATGATATTCACCGACATACCGTCGGCAGAGATGATAAAGTACGCGGCCAACTCCATGCTGGCCACGCGCATATCGTTCATGAACGACATCGCCAACCTATGCGAGCTTGTTGGTGCTGACGTGAACATGGTGCGCAAAGGGATAGGCTCCGACACGCGGATAGGCAAGAAATTCCTGTATGCCGGATGCGGCTACGGCGGCTCATGCTTCCCGAAAGACGTGAAGGCCCTCATCAAGTCTGCCGAACAGGCGGGTTACGATATGCGCGTTCTGCGTGCCGTCGAAGAGGTGAACGCCGCCCAGAAAGAGGTGCTTTTCAAAAAACTGCTCAGGCACTTCGGAGGCTCGCTGAAAGGGAAGCGAGTGGCGTTGTGGGGACTCGCCTTCAAGCCTGAGACCGACGACATGCGCGAAGCCCCCGCGCTCGTGCTCATAGACCGCCTGAAGAGCGGAGGCGCCGACGTGCGCGTCTTCGACCCCGTGGCGATGGACGAGTGCCGGCGCAGGCTGGGCGACGCGGTGGAGTACGCTTCCGACATGTACGACGCGGCAGTGGACGCGGATGCCCTCCTGCTCGTGACGGAATGGAAACAGTTCCGCATACCGTCGCTGCCGGTGCTTAAACGCACCATGCGCCGACCGCTCATAATCGACGGGCGCAACATCTACGACCCTGAATACATGAAGGAAGCCGGGTTCACATACGACAAGATAGGATAATTGAACGCGAAAGCATCGGCATATTGGGGAAAGATACGGTCGAGCCGGCTGGCCAAAGACTCGTTCTGGGCCGTTTTCGGCAACGGTCTCGGCTACGGATTCCTGATGCTTGCCGGAATCGTAATCGCCAACTTCCTCGGAGTAGATGCCTACGGTGAATTCGGCATCGTGAAGACAACGATGCTCTACATAGCCGGATTCGCCACCCTCGGACTCGGAATATCGTCCACGAAATACATCGCCAACGCCCTGAAGGAAGACCGTCCGGCGGTACGTTCGCTGTCGCACGACGCCATACAGATCACGCTCGTCTTCAGTGCGTTGCTTGCCGCAGGGCTTTTCATCGCGGCAAATCCGCTCGCCCGCTTCCTCGACGAGCCGGGACTCGCGGGAGCTTTCCGCATCCTCGGTGTCATAATAGTCTGCAAGGCACTGAACACCACGCAGAACGGCATCCTCGCCGGATTCGGAGACTTCCGGGCCATAGCGCGCAACAACGTCATCTCGAGCCTCGCGATGCTGACCGGCTGCGTGCCGCTCACCTGCTGGTTCCGTCTCGACGGGGCTTTGGGCATACTCTTCTTCTCGCAGGCACTCAACGCCCTGCTCAACTGGGTTTCGCTCCGCAGGCTGATCAAAGGCCTGTCTGGGCAGAAGAACGTCTCGCGCAAACGCGAACTTTGCCTCTTCTCTTTCCCCATCGCTCTTCAGGAGCTGAACTATACCGTGTGCAGCTGGGGCGGCATAATGCTGCTGACCAAGCTGTCTTCTTCAAGCCAGGTGGGACTTTACACCGCCGCCGCCATGTGGAACGGCGTGATAACCTTCATTCCCGGCCTGCTCTCCAACGTGATACTCTCCCACCTCAGCGGCACTGCCGGAGACAAGGCATCGCACCGGCACACGTTGAAGACGATGCTCGGCGTAAACTTCATAACCACGATAATCCCGTTTGCGGCGGTCTACCTGCTTGCAGGATTGATCACCGGCTTCTACGGCCCGACTTTCACCGGCCTTGAAAGCGTACTGCGCATCATGACGCTCGCCACCGTATTCTCCGCCTGTTCCACCGTCCTCTATTCCGAACTGATTTCGCGCGGCCACAACTGGCTCTCCTTCCTGTGCCGAATCATGCAAGAAGGCACGTTGTTTGCCGTAGGCTGGGTGTTGTTGGTCAAATGGAGCGGCCAAAGCGGAGCCGTATGTTTCGCTTGCGCCTATCTCATCTCAGCCATAGTCTCATTCTCTGCCCGCTCTTATGCGTGGCTCTTCTAAGGAACAGATGCACCGCTGCCTGACAAAAGAGACCGCTGCCACTGTATTGATGGCGCTTGCCTGCATCGCCTCGATGCTCAGGCAGGCAGACATACTGCTTCCCTACCCCGCGCTGTGGTATCTTAAATTCGCATGGATTCTGCCCCTGGCCTTTCTTGTTTCCTTCCGTGCCAAAGACTTTCTTGACCGCAGGCTGTGGGTATCATATGGCTTCGCCGCAGCTTTCGCCCTTTACTGCACCGTCATGCAGGCAATCACCGGAACGACATATATCGGCAAAGACCTCTACAACATCCTCACATCCGTCGCGATACTGGCCATCTCTTTTGTATACTGGAACAACTTCGGCTCAGAAAGGAATCTTCGCTTAATCCTCGGGTCGCTTCTTCTCATCACGGCCGCCAGCGCATTCAAACTGCTGGCAACCGTCATTCCGCATATCGATTATTCCACCATCAGCGGAGCATACTATCTGAAGAACTCTGTCTCGTTCGTCTTCCTGAGCGTCATCACCCTAAGCTGGGCTGCAATCCACAGACAAGAACGAAATGACCGTTTCTGGCAATACGCTGCCATAGCGCTGATTTCAATCGTAATCCTGTGCCTGAGGTCAAGGGCCACCTATCTCGGAATGGCCTTCGTGGTCATATATGCAATCTGCGCTCTGAAAAACAGGAACACGCAATTGTATGTCATAGCAGGAGTTTCGTTTACGGCCCTGACCATCCTCTTCACACCGGCACTGCATGAATTTTTCATCGACCGGCTCCTTTTGGCATGCCGCACGCTGGACAATACGAACCTGTTCTTTTCCTACAGGCTGAGCCATATTTCAAATGAGCTTCAGACAATGAACGGAATGTGGATATTCGGCAAAGGATGCGTCTATCTCGACTGCTTCCCCATCGCCATAACAATCCAGTACGGGATAGTCGGGGCTTTGATTGTCTTCTCCTTTCTGGCATACGTGGCCTACAGAATATCCGAAATCCGTCCGGCCAAGTCCGCATATCTGAAACAAGCCGCAATCCTCCTCTTCTGGAGCTTCATGACAGTTTCCATATTCGAAGCCCACGTGCCGTTCGGCACGGGAGTCAAATGCTTCGCCCTTTGGATGACATTAGGTATGCTGTCGGCTCAAACAGCATACAATCCAAAAAAGCACAAATGAAACTGCTATTCCATCTGCCGTGTTATCCTGCTATCGGAGGCATTCAAACAGTAACCGACATCATTGTCAAAGAACTTATCAAGAAAGGATACGAAGTCCACATAATATCGCATTTTGAACAGGCTTCCGCAAAAAGCACGAATGCATCCAATGGAATCAAGACATTTCTGATGCCAGACCCGCGACTGCGTGATTCAAAGCCAAACAGGCACTATATGCTCAATCTCATAAAAGAGAACAAATATGACCTTGTAATCTTTCAAGACAGTTATGCACCTGTGGAAAAAACGGTAATTGAATCTGCAAAGTCAGCAAACGTCCCTCTAATCACATTTGAACACAGTTCACCAAATTTCGTCAGAAACAAACGGCATCTTCAACCCGTCTACACTTTCAAGGGCTTTTTACGGCAAGTGCTTCACCCATACCTGCTGCACAGGGATATAAAACGCCGCAGATACATCTTCAGCAACTGCCGCAAATACGTTGTATTGTCCAGATTCCACATTGATGAATTTTCGCACCTCACAGGCATAGCGTATGACAATCCTAAATTCAGAGCGATTCCAAATCCGACAACAGTGCACGAATCGCCGACATTGGCCAAGAACGGTAAAAAGAACCAGATACTCTTTGTCGGAAGGCTCGTGAAAGAAAAAAGGGTGGACTGCCTACTGAGAATATGGAAAATTACACAGCCTTACTTATCAGGCTGGGAATTCATCATAGTGGGAGACGGACCGGAAAAAAAAAGACTACATTCTTTGTCTGACAACCTCAGGCTCTCAAACATCCGTTTTGAAGGATTCAAGAATCCTTCAATATATTATCAGGAATCTAAGATTCTCTTGCTATGCTCCAAAATGGAGGGATGGGGGATGGTAATCGCCGAAGCTATGCAATACGGATGCGTACCTGTATGCCTTGACTCATTCTCCTCTCTAAAAGACATCATCGACCACGAGGAAAACGGAATAATAATAGGCAAACAGAATGTTCCGGATGAATGGCGCAAGGCACTCACAACCTTAGCTACAAACGATGAACAATTAACTCAAATATCGGAAAAAGCAAAGGACAAAGCCCATACTTTCGATATAAAAAGCGTAATACTTCATTGGGAAAAGCTGTTCAACGAATCAATTCAAAATCAACAATGAACTTGCTCACCAACCTGTTCTCCGGGAATCAGGTCTTTATCGACAGATTCATAGGATGGAAAAGCATTGTCATAGCGTTTGTCATGGCAATCTTCCCTATCTGCAGAATATTAGGTTTTATCCCTGAAGAGGCATCATTGTACATATATTACGGCAGTCTGGCTACAGGAGCCACATATGCATTCTTCAACCTTAAGCACATCATGACCGCGCCAACAGTCATGATTGCGGTCTGCATCCTGAGCATCCTTATCGGCAATCCTGCCCCCGTATTCTCTTCTTGGACAAGGCTTGGGCTTTTTCTAATGGTTATATTATCAGTGTTCCCGCTTCTGCAGTCAGACAGATTGATGGCATACAGAGGCAAAATCACCTTTTTCACTTTATGGATCATCGTGGCAGTTTCTGTTGGATCGCTGATTGCATTCTTTTTGGGAATCAATTATATGCGGCTTGACTATAACTATGTGTATCTTGATCTTACAGAAGCGGGAATATTCGGTGGACTGACTACACATTCTATGGTATTAGGCCCAATCAGCGGTGTGGCAATCATTTTTCTTATATGGAGAATGACATGCATCAACAAGGGATTGTTAAAGATAACAATCTCCTTGCTTATGTGTGTAGCATGCATTGCTGCCTTGTTTCTGAGTGCTTCACGTGGAGCGTTGGTAGCCACTGCGGCAAGCGTTCTGATTGTTATATATCTGAAATCAAGACACAAATGGTCAAACTTAATGAATGCGTTTCTGGTTTCCGTTCTACTGTTCGCTGTTTTTTCTCCAGTAATCATCCCATTCACCTCCGGGGTGATAGAGAAACAACAAAACAATATACAATCCGGAAGCACATTTTTCTCAAGAGAAGCAAAATGGAACAACAGATGGGAGGAGTTTATTGACAATCCATTTTTCGGTGTCGGATTCTCAGCGATGGATCCAAAAAACACAGAAGACTATTTTATCGATACAGGAGTGAATGAGCCAGGCAGCTCATGGCTCGCCATACTTTCAATGACTGGAATAATAGGTTTTATCACTTTCTTCTATCTGGTTTTTTTCACCTATAAGCGACTATGGAAGATGGCAGGACCCCACAACAAAGATTCCATCCTGATATTGGGTGTTTTTTCCCTTTTTCTTATCCATCTGATCATTGAAGGCTACATTTATGCAGCAGGCAGTTACCTCTGTTATCTCTTCTGGCTCATCTTTGGCAATGGACTTTCATTAGCTCATAAAAAGGTTGCGATGACCAGAAAGCGTTTATGAAAAGGCTTCTCCAGATAAATACGGTGGCGGCCGGCGGTTCCACGGGGAAAATTGTCGAAAGCATAGGACGGATGGCAATCGCCGATGGCTGGGAGTCTTGGATAGCATATGGCCGGGGGAACCCAAAAAGTGAATCAAACCTTATCCGCATCGGCAACGATGTAGATATGATGTGGCATGGATTGCAGACGCGCCTGTTTGACCGACACGGCCTCGCCTCGAAAAAAGCCACAAAAACCTTCATCAAGGAAATTAAAAAGATAAATCCTGACCTCATCCATCTGCACAACATCCACGGCTATTATCTGAATTACCCGTTGCTATTTAAGTTCCTCAAAGAATGGGGTGGTCCCGTGGTCTGGACTCTACATGACTGCTGGGCCTTTACTGGACACTGCACCAACTTCCAGAACCCAAAATGCGACAAATGGATGTGCGGATGCAACAAATGCAGTCAGCCATACGATTATCCCAAATCTTGGCGCAAAGACAGAAGCGACATCAGTTTTACAGAGAAACGCCTTACGTTTCGGAGCATCATCAAGCAACTCACCATAGTGGCAGTTTCGGAATGGCTTAAAGACTCCATCAAAAAATCCTTTCTTTCGGAAGCACGTATAACCGCAATACACAACGGCATAGACTTAAATGCATTCAAACCATATTCCACAGATACCTCCGAAAATGTCATATTAGGCGTCGCAAACGTATGGTCTGATAAAAAGGGCATTGATGAATTTGTCTTTCTAAGGGAACAACTACCTGAGAACTGTAAAATCATCCTCGTAGGGATGACGCAAAAACAGATTAAGAGCTTGCCATCCGGAATAACTGGCATAGGCAAAACAAACAGCCAGCAAGAACTTGCAAGACTTTATTCTTCGGCAACGGTCTTTGTCAATCCCACAAAAGAAGAGACATTGTCGCTCACAAACATAGAAGCCCAGGCATGCGGGACTCCGGTAATATGCTATGCAACAGGAGGAACTCCAGAAACCGTTTCATCAGAAACAGGGATACTGATTCCGTCAGGCGACAAGGAAAAATTACTTGATGCAGTAACCAGATTGTTGGAGACACCTAAATGCGGACTGGCGGAGGCTTGCCGCGAAAGGGCTGTCAGGCTTTTCGACCAAAAAGACCGCTTCGCCGAATACATCAGCTTGTACAACAGCCTTCTGGGCAGATGACAATCCAAATCCATCATCTAAAAACTTTGAAGAAACCTAAGATTTCGGTAATAACCCCGGCCTTCAACAGCGCGGCCACGATAACCGACACCATAGAAAGCGTGCTGACGCAGTCTTACCCCTGCGTGGAGCATGTAATCATCGACGGAGGATCGACCGACGGAACCGTGGACATAATCCGCCGTATGGAACGCCATTACGAAGGATGCCTGCGATGGGTGAGCGAACCCGACGGCGGACTCTACGACGCGATGAACAAAGGAATCCGGATGGCGACCGGAGACGTGGTAGGAATACTGAATTCCGACGATTTCTTCACCGATGAGAAATCACTCAAGACAGTGGCCGACGCTTTCGGCAACGACACGGACGCCGTTTTCGGCAACCTCAAGTTCGTAGGACGCGAAGACACCGAGAAAGTGATGCGCATATGGAAAGGAAGCCCATACCGCAGTTTTCGTAAAGGGTGGCATCCCGGACATCCTACGTTCTATGCCAAAAAATCGCTGTACAATGACTTCGGAGGCTTCAACACCGCCTTCAGGATTGCCGCCGATTTTGAGCTGATGCTGCGTTTCATCGAGAAAAACAGGATTCGGACACGGTATCTGGACAGATGTCTTGTCGATATGCGCGTAGGAGGCACAAGCACACGCAGCCTGCGCAACATCATAGAAGGAAACCGCGAAGTGATGAGGGCTTTCACCGTCAACGGAATAAAGGTCTCGCCGCTCTATCCTCTCATGAGGCTTCTGCCCAAAATCCATGGACTGTTTACCCACAACCTGTTATCCACATTACTGTCAGACCGTGGCAACGGCTGATTTCCATTCCCGCCATGACAGAATGAAAATTCAAACACACTCTAAATACCCGACGTTTAACAATAGGGGGGGATTCCCGACCCGAGAAATCAAGGAAACCGTGGTCATTGACGGGATGTCGCCGGTCGGCAAATGCCTTAAACGAACCGCAGACATAGCTTTGTCGTCTTTTCTGATTCTCTGCTGCTCTCCCCTCTACCTGATATGCTACATCGCCATCAAACGTGAGGACAGAGGCCCGGCCATTTTCAGGCAGGAACGCATCGGACTCCACGGCAAACCGTTCCACATCCTCAAATTCAGAAGCATGAAATCCGACTCGGAACTGAACGGCCCGGCACTCTACCAAGGCGACGACGACCCGCGCCTGACCGTGGCAGGACGTTTCCTGCGCGAGCATCACCTTGACGAGCTTCCGCAGCTCGTGAATGTGCTGAAGGGAGACATGACCTTCGTCGGCCATCGTCCGGAACGAAGGTTCTACATCGATAGGATAATAGAACAAGACCCTCGCTACGAGTCGCTGTACCAATGCCGCCCCGGAGTAACCTCCATAGCCACATTGCGCAACGGATACACCGACACGATGGACAAAATGCTCAGGCGGCTCAGATACGACCTTTTCTATCTGCGCCACCGCTCCTGGCTTCTTGACATGAAGATTCTCGCCCAGACATTCTTCAGCATCGTAGGGGCGAAGAAGTTTTGAGATTCCGTCGGACATCCTTAAGGACATCCGACGGAGCAAAAACACAGATAAACATGAAAGACAAACGCATACTGTTGTGTCTCTGCCGTATGGGCGGACACGAAATGAAATACGTCGAGGAGGCTTTCTCCGACAACTGGGTGGTGCCGCTCGGCCCCAACGTCGACGGCTTCGAGCATGACCTCGAGCGTTTCCTCGCTTCCGGGCCATCCCCGACGCGGCTTGACTCTCCCGAACCGGGCTTCACGCCGACAAAGGAGAAAACGCGCCGTCGCCCTTTCCGCCGGGACGGCCGCAATCCACCTCGGACTCATAGGCTGCGGCGTGGAGCCGGGCGACGAGGTGATGGTTCAGAGCTTCACTTTCTCGGCTTCGGCCAATCCGGTGCGCTATCTCGGCGCGACCCCGGTCTTCGTGGATTCCGAGCCGGAGACATGGAATATGGATCCTGTGCTCCTTGACCGCGCAATCGCCGACCGCGCAGCAAAGACCGGCCGCAAACCCAAGGCCATAGTGCCTGTCTGCCTCTACGGGATGCCGGCGAAGACAGACGAAATCCTCGCCGTGGCCAAGAAGTGGGAAATACCGGTGGTGGAAGACGCGGCTGAGGCTTTGGGAAGCCGCTACCGAGGACGATGCTGCGGCTCGTTCGGCCGCTACGGAGCATTGTCGTTCAACGGCAACAAGATGATCACCACCTCAGGAGGAGGCGCGCTGGTGTGTGAAGACGACGAGGCGGCACGCCGCATAAAATTCCTCGCCACACAGGCCCGCGAAAGCTATCCGTATTACCAACACGAGGAAATAGGCTACAACTACCGGATGAGCAACATCTGCGCAGGCATAGGCCGCGGGCAGATGGAGGTGCTTGACATCCACATAGCCCACCACAGGCACGTGCAACAGCTCTACCGCGAGATGCTCGGCGGAATCAAAGGCATAACGCTCCACGACAACCCCTCCCCCGTTTTCGACTCCAACTTCTGGCTCTGCGCCGCCACGCTCGACGAAGGGACGCACATCGCAGGAGAAAACGACGCATACAAAAATTGCAACGCCTCCACCGCCGTCTCTGCACATACGGACTCGAAGCCCGACGCAGCCGTCGAGGCCCTGCGCATTGCCCTTGACTCGGCAAACATCGAGGCGCGACCGCTCTGGAAGCCCATGCATCTTCAGCCCGTGTTCGCCTCTTCCCCCGCCTACGTCAACGGAGTGAGCGAAAGCCTTTTCCGCCGGGGGATATGCCTTCCCGCCGGCCCCTGGGTCTCGGACGAAGACGTGGAGCGCATCGTCGCCACGATAGCCTCATCAATCAGAATCTGAAAAACAAAAACCGTTGAAAAATGGATAAGAACGCCAAAATCTATGTTGCCGGACACCGGGGAATGGTCGGATCGGCAATAGTGCGTGAACTCCTAAGTCAGGGTTACGCCAACATAATCACTCGTAACCATTCCGAACTTGACCTTATCAACCAACAGGCGGTCAACGACTTCTTCGCCGCAGAACGCCCGGAATACGTCTTCCTCGCCGCAGCCAAGGTCGGCGGCATCGTAGCCAACGAATCCGCATTGGCCGACTTCATGTACGACAACATGATGCTGGAGATGAACGTCATCAATGCCGCATGGAGAAACGGATGCAAGAAACTCCTCTTCCTCGGCTCGTCGTGCATCTATCCGCGTCTCGCACCGCAGCCTATGCGCGAGGACTGCCTGCTCACATCCCCGCTTGAAAAGACCAATGAGGCATACGCGCTTGCCAAGATTTCCGGCCTGAAATACTGCGAATACCTGAACCGCCAATACGGCACGGACTACATATCCGTAATGCCCACCAACCTCTACGGCCCAACGACAACTACCATCCAACGCACAGCCATGTGCTTCCGGCCCTGATACGCCGCTTCCACGAAGCGAAAGAGAACGGCACAAAGTCCGTAACCTGCTGGGGCGACGGCTCGCCGCTCCGCGAATTCCTCTACGTGGACGACCTCGCGAACCTGTGCGTATTCCTGATGAACAACTATTCAGGCAACGAAACGGTCAACGCCGGTTCCGGAAAGGAGCTCACCATCAAGCAACTGACAGAGATGGTGGCCCGCACCGTAGGCTACGAGGGCGAAATCCTGTGGGACACTTCCCGACCGAACGGCACGCCGCGCAAGCTTCTCGACGTATCCAAGGCCGCCGCGCTGGGATGGACATATTCCACCGAACTTGAAGACGGAATACGCCTCTCCTACGAGGATTTCCTCAACAATCCGATGCGGGCCGAACGCTGAAAGCCGACACTCTGCATCGTCAAAAAATCCGACTTACACACCCGTAGGTCGGATTTTTTTAGTATCTTTGCCTGTCCGTTATTGCCATTGTTGTGTCATAACGGACTCACACCCATATCAACATTATGACTATCAACGAAATACAAGACGAGATAATCGATGAGTTCGACGGCCTGACCGACTGGATGGACCGTTATGCCTACATCATCGAGCTTGGCGAAGGGCTTCCGGAGTTTCCAGAGGCCGACAAGACCCCTGCCAACCTCATCGAAGGATGCCAGAGCCGGGTATGGATAACGGCCGACACCGACGAAGAAGGAAGAGTGGGCTTCCGCGCGGATTCCGATGCCCTCATAGTGAAAGGAATCGTGGCACTGCTCCTGCGCGTCATGTCAGGCCACAAGCCTGAGGAAATCATCGGCGCAGACCTGTACTTCATCGACCGCATAGGGCTCAAAGACCATCTTTCCCCGACACGCAGCAACGGCCTGGTGGCAATGGTGAAGCAGATGCGCAACTATGCGGTAGCGTTCAAAGCCTTGGAAAACAATTAATCAAATTTCATAATCTAATCTAACTTATGTTTGCAAACCAACCCAAAGGTCTCATCCCTGCGGCTTTGAGCAACATGGGCGAGCGTTTCGGATACTACATCATGAACGCCGTGCTCGTGCTTTTCCTATGCTCCAAGTTCGGACTCAAGGAAGAGACAAGTGCAATCGTGTATTCCTGCTTCTACGCCGGCATATACGTGCTGAGCCTAGTCGGCGGTCTTATTGCCGACAAGACCCAAAACTACAAAGGCACCATCATCTGGGGTCTCGTAATCATGACCCTCGGCTACATCGTGCTTTCCATTCCTATCCTCGCGACAAGCGAAAACACCACTTGGCTCCTGTCGCTCACATGCGCAGCCCTCTTCTTCATCGCGTTCGGCAACGGCCTCTTCAAAGGCAACCTCCAGGCAATAGTCGGACAGCTCTACGACAATCCCCGCTATGCCGCGCAGCGCGACTCCGGATTCCAGATCTTCTACGTGTTCATCAACGTCGGAGGCGTGGCCGCGCCTTTCATCGCGCCCATACTCCGTTCATGGTGGCTCGGCGTGCACAACCTCGCCTACAACGCGTCGCTCCCCGCGCTCTGCCATGAATACCTGAGCGTTACGGACAACATGAACCAGCAGAACGCCGAAAACCTCTATGCGCTCATCACCGGCATGGGAGGCAACACGCAGGACATCGCAGGATTCTGCACGCAGTATCTCGACGTGTTCAACACCGGCATCCACTACTCCTTCATAGCCTCAGTGGCAGCCATGCTGATTTCTCTCGCAAATCTTCCTCTTCACAAAGAAAGGCCTGCCCTCTCCCGCAAAGAA
>PDYJ01002499.1_pt1 | contig 13350 bp, 11 predicted proteins | sample 1430841 | NCBI WGS metagenome assembly PDYJ01 (sample SAMN07237672, study PRJNA390542) | Gut metagenome, whole genome shotgun sequencing project. | isolation source: fecal pellets | host: Mus musculus | place: USA: New York, NY | collected 2016-10 | reverse complement strand
ATAGAATTAAAGAACTTCAGGAGACAATCGCCCTGACTGACTGCCAAGCTGTCTGTCAGGGTTGCTTTTTATGGCTGAGAGGGGGAGACGGCCTGACGGCAGCTTCCGCTGCCGGTCCGGATGGGCGTCCGGAGACGCAGATTTACTCGTAGCCCATGACACCGCATTATCGCACTCTTTCGGCGGCCGAGAGTTATATCTTTGCAGAAGTTCCGATGATCCTGCCCCGTCTGCAGTCGCAAAAGATTGTTAGCCGATTGTGGCATTTGTTTGAGAAATTTAGTATTTTTGCAAAAAGTAACAGATCAATAAGAATACAATCTTAAAACAAGAATACAATCTTAAAACAAGAATACAATCCGGATATGAAAAATATAATACTCTTCGACCCGGTCGAAGCACGTGCGGGGCTGCTTCCCCTCACCCTTACCCGCCCTGTGGCACTGCTGCGCCACGGCATCACCACTCTGTCGGAAAAATGGCAGAAAGCCATCCCCGGCACCTATTCCTACAGCACTCAGGACTATCTTTCCATAAAATATCCCATGATTGAGGCCGCTGACGGCGACAACCTCTTCATAGCCGGCAATCTCCATCCTGACCGGGAACTTGTGGAAGCCATTCTCTCGCTCGAACCCGGCGAAGCCCTGACTCAGGGCACCGACATCATAGCCCGCCGCGGCAATGGCGAAACGGAAAAAACCAAGGCATATGAAGGCAATCCGCTTGCCATCAACCACGTCTGGACATCTTCATGCTCAATGACGAAGCCCTGCGCCGCGACTTCGCCTGCCTGACGGCCGGACGCGAGTCGCAACCCCTGAGCGATACATGCCGTCTGATCGGCGATCCCTCGCAGCTCTTCATCGAAGAGGGAGCCACGGTAGAGGGTGCGATCATCAACGTGACCAAAGGCCCGGTCTATGTGGGCCGCGACGCCGAAATCATGGAAGGCGCATGTCTGCGCGGCCCGATAGCCCTTTGCGAACATGCCGTGGTCAACATGGGCGGCAAGATCTACGGCGCCACAACCCTCGGCCCATACTGCAAAGTGGGCGGCGAACTCAACAACGTGGTAATGACCGGATACTCAAACAAAGCACATGACGGATTCCTCGGCAACGCCGTGATCGGCGAATGGTGTAACCTCGGAGCAGGCTGCACCGCCTCGAATCTCAAGAATACCTATGCCCCTGTCAGAGTCTGGAGCATGGCGGAAAACTCTTTCATCAAGACCGACCTGCAGTTCTGCGGCCTGATAATGGGCGACCACTCGAAGGCCGGCATCAACACGATGTTCAACACCGCCACGGTTGTCGGCGTAGGCGTGAACTTCTACGGAGCCGGTTTCCCGCGCACGTTCATACCCTCGTTCACCGAGGGGTCTACTCTCGCATGAAGCCTGTAATCATGGATCGCTTCTTTGACACTGCCACCCGCATGATGGCGCGCCGACACAAGGAGCTGACCCCTGTCGACAAGGAAATTTTTATCACCATCAACGAAAACACCCTCTGAAGCCTATGCCAAAAGTTTCCGAACGCGGCACTCTGATGCCTGCATCGCCGATCAGACGTCTTGCCCCTCTGGCAAATGATGCCAAAGCACGTGGAATCAAGGTCTATCATCTCAACATAGGCCAGCCCGATGTACCGACTCCTCCTGAGGGTCTTGAAGCTCTGAAAAATATTGACCGCAAGGTGCTTGAATACAGCCCCTCGGCCGGACTCATGTCGCTCCGCGAAAAACTTCGTGAATACTACCACCGCTTCAGCATTGACGTGGATGTCGATGACATCATAGTCACCACCGGTGGTTCCGAGGCTGTGCTCTTCGCCTTCATGGCCTGTCTCGATCCCGGCGACGAGATCATTGTTCCCGAACCTGCCTATGCCAACTATATGGCCTTCGCCATTTCGGCCGGAGCAAAGATCGTCACCGTTCCATCGAACATCGACCAGGGCTTTGCGCTTCCGGCGGTTGAAAAATTCGAGGAACTGATCACCCCGCGCACCAAAGGCATACTCATCTGCAATCCAAACAACCCGACCGGCTATCTCTACACCATGAAAGAGATGCTCCAGATCCGCGATCTGGTCAAGAAATATGACCTCTTCCTCTTCTCTGACGAAGTTTACCGCGAATTCTGCTACACCGGTGCCCCTTACATCTCGGCCTTCCATCTGCCGGGAATAGAGGAGCAGGTGGTGCTGGTCGACTCCGTATCCAAGCGCTACAACGAATGCGGCATCCGCGTCGGCGCGCTCATCACCAAGCATCCTGAACTCAAGACCAACGTCATGAAGTTCTGCCAGGCGCGTCTCAGCCCGCCTCTGCTTGGCCAGATCGTGGCCGAAGCCTCGATCGACACCACGCCTGACTACATGCTCGCCACATATAATGAATATGTGGAGCGCCGCAAGTTCCTCATCGACGAGATCAACAAGATACCCGGCTGCTACACCCCGATACCGATGGGCGCATTCTACACCGTGGTCAAACTTCCGGTTGACAATGCCGATGACTTCTGCCAGTGGTGTCTGAGAGACTTCGATCTCAACGGCGAGACCATCTTCATGGCCCCAGCCTCAGGCTTCTACACCACTCCCGGCATGGGCCACGATGAAGTCCGCATGGCCTACGTGCTCAACAAGGCTGACCTCGCCCGCGCCATGAAGATCCTTTCCGAAGCTCTCAAGGCCTATCCCGGCCGCACCATCTGACGCTCCACTCTTCTGAGCGCTGAAAGTCACCGGTGCATAACGATAACATAATCAAGGCTCTCCGACTGCCCCTCAAGGCCCGTCGGAGAGCCTTGGCTGTGCTATGCAGTTTGTATTTTTTTATTACTGTCCGCTAAACCATAAAAAGGCGAGTCCAACTTCCTGAACGGCAGAAGTTGGGCTTACTTTTTGTATTTGACAAGCCCCCTCAGCCGTTTTCAGGTACTTCGGGAGGGGATTCCGATGCTTCGGCGAGCATGATTTTCAGGTCTGCATCGGGCTGATTGAGGAACTTTTCGAGATTCAGGTAATACATCAGCACAATTCTGACGATTGTAGCCAGCCCGGAGAAGCTCCAACGTCTTTCGAGTTTGCTTTGAAGTACTGACAGCAGCAGATTTGCGATGAGTGTAACCCATATCTGGATTTTGATGGCGTTGGCGCTCTCGCCATAGAAGTATCTCAAGGGAAAGTTCTGTTTGATCTGCTTGAAAAGAGACTCTATCTGCCATCGGCGGCGGTATATCGCCACGATTGTCTCTGGCGGCATGTCGAAGTCGTTGGTCAGAAGCGATATGAGTTTTGGCTTCCCGTTCTTCTTGATGTCAACGTATGTAATTATTCTGGCGATGTGGTTTATGCCGTCTTTACGGAACACCACGACCTGTTCACGGTATTCCATCAGTCCCTGCGGATTCTGATGCATACAGTCTACAAGTACCTCATAACTGAGGTTTTTCTTCATTTTGGTGACATATACAACGCCACGGTCCGTCAGTTCCTCAAATTTGGCATAATTGATATAGGCGCGGTCAAGAGCGACTATCTCGTTGTGGCTGTAATGGCTCGGAGCAAGCATGAAAGAGTCATTGGTGGCCGCCGAAGTGAACTGCACATCGCAGGGAACCCCCTCGTTGGCGTGTATGACAGAGTGTACCTTTATGCCGCCTTTCTTCTTTCCCGTCTTGGGGTGTCGACCAACACCCTTGAAAATAGCGTTGGAGAACAATGTGATTGTAGTGGAATCGATAATCCTAAGCTGCTTTATCCACTCTTCCGTGCCGTTGCGTCTGCTGTCCGATGAAAGAATGTCTTTGTTGGCTGCATACAGGTCGCGATAGACATCCTCAAAGAACTTCTCTGACCGTCGGGCATTTGCATCCGACAGGGTGCTGCGCTTTGGTACAGTAGCAATTCCGACATGGTGCAGTTTGCGAACCTCCGCTGTCATAGATGTCTCTATCTCACGCAATGAGTCGAAGCGCTGGATCACGGCATAGAGCATCGTAAGCAGATGCGTATAGCCGTCAAAGCTCTTTACATACTTCTCTCCGCCGTGTTTTCGGCTGAATTCAACAATTTTTTCACGATTGAGTGATTTTATCAGCTGTCCATATATCGGCTGTCCGAAGAAATTACTACTTTTACTCATGGTTATTCATGGATTGTTTGGCGACACCAAAATAACCATTTAGGGCTGACTCCTGCAATAGGTGCCAGCCCTAATTTTTCAATCGCTCAAAAAAAATTTAGCGGACAGTAATAGTATTTTTTTGCGTTTTGTAGTACCTTTGCAGAATATGAACAGAAAGGATTTTGAAATAATGGCTCCCGTCGGGAGCTACGAGTCGCTCCACGCCGCTATCGAGGCCGGAGCCGATGCCATATATTTCGGTGTCGAAGGGCTGAACATGCGCTCACGCTCATCGGTCAACTTCACGCTTGACGACCTGCGCAACATTGCCTCCATCTGTGACCGGGCCGGAGTCAAGACCTATCTCACGGTCAATACGATCATCTATGACAACGAACTCGACAAGATGCGCGCCGTCATCGAGGCCGTGCGCGACAGCGGAATCTCAGCCATCATAGCCAGTGACATCGCCGCCATCAGCTATGCCCGAAGCATCGGAGTGGAGGTCCACATCTCCACACAGCTCAATGTCACAAACATCGAAGCCGTACGCTTCTTCGCGCAATATGCCGACGTGGTGGTGCTTGCCCGCGAACTTAATCTCGACCAGGTCAAGGCCATCCATGACGCCATCGAGCGCGAGGACATCCGCGGACCCCACGGGCAGAGAGTGCGCATCGAAATGTTCTGCCACGGAGCGCTCTGCATGGCCGTTTCAGGCAAATGCTATCTCAGCCTCCACGAGATGAACTCAAGCGCCAACCGCGGAGCCTGTACTCAGATATGCCGTCGCGGCTACACCGTCACCGACCGCGAGACTGGCGACGAACTTGCCGTGGAAAACAAATACATCATGTCGCCTAAGGATCTGAAGACCATTCACTTCCTCAACAAGATGATCGACGCGGGAGTCAGAGTGTTCAAGATCGAAGGCCGCGCCCGCGGTCCGGAGTATGTCAAAATCGCCGTTCAGGCCTACTCGGAAGCCATTGAGGCCATCTGCCGCGGCGAGTTCACCGAAGACCGCATAGCCCGCTGGGACGAAGAACTCTCCAAGATCTTCAACCGCGGTTTCTGGAACGGCTACTATCTCGGCCAGCGCCTCGGCGAATGGTCGGCCAAATACGGCTCGTCGGCCACCCGCGTAAAGCGCTATCTGGCCAAAGGTGTGCGCTATTTCCCGAAACTCGGAGTAGGGGAGTTCCTGATGGAAGGCGGCGAACTCCATGTGGGCGACGAGGTGGTAATCACCGGAACCGACACCGGAGCAATCATCATGACTGTCGAGGAACTTCGTCTGGACTACGACCCCGTGCCCGTGGTGAAGAAAGGCCAGAGTTTCTCCATCAAGGTGCCGCGCAAGATCCGTCCCTCCGACCGCCTCTACATCTGGGAAGAGACCGCCCTGACAAAAAACTGAGCATCCTTCTGATTGAACCCATGAAACCTGTATAAAACAATTATACCTAAAGTAACTATACCGAATGAAAAAACTTTTTATGTACATGATGATGGCCGTGACGGCTATCCCTCTTATGGCTCAGAACTATCTGACTCTGCGTTATGACCGCCCGGCCGATTACTGGCTTGAGGCCCTTCCGCTCGGCAACGGTCGCCTCGGAGCGATGGTCTACGGAGGTGTGACAAGTGACACCATCCAGATCAACGAAGACACATTCTGGGCCGGAAGTCCCTACAACAACATCAATCCCAACGCCAAAGCCCACCTGCAGGAAATACGTGACTGCATCAACCGAGGAGACTACGAACAGGCTCAGCGCCTGGCCATGTCAAACATCACCGCTGACATCAATGTGACCGCCCACGGCATGGCCTATGAATCGCTCGGCAACATCGTGCTCGACTTCAAGACCCCGAAGGCAGCCCCGACAGCCTATTCGCGCACCCTCGACCTGACCGACGCCGTGGCCCGCGTGAGCTACACCGCCGACGGTGTGGGCTACAACCGCGAAATCTTCACCTCACTTGCCGACAACGTGCTTGTCATGCGTCTGACAGCCTCAAAAGGCGGCAAGATCAGCTTCACTACCTCATTCAAAGGCCCTGAAAAGGAAAAGCGCGTCAAAGCTTCGGCCGAAGTGGTCAAAGGCAGCGACAATCTGCTGCGGGTGAGCTCCTTCCCCGGACAGCCGGAAATGGAGAATATCCCCAACCTCCTGCATGCCACCACCTATATACAGATCATAGCCGATGGCGGAAAGCAGAGCGCCGACCGCTCAAAAGGCACGCTGACGGTCAAAAATGCCGACAGCGCACTGATCATCGTGGCCTCCGCCACCAACTTTGAAAACTATAAAGACATTTCAGGCGACAGCGATGCCAAGGCTATGGCCGCACTCTCGGCCTTTGACCGCGACTATGCCCGCGCCAAGGCAGACCACAGCGCGCGTTATGCCTCGATGTTCAACCGCGTCAGCCTCGATCTCGGCCACAACCCCGTGCAGGAGGCCAAGCCGACCGACACCCGCATAGCCGAATTCGCCTCGTCTGACGACCCCGGTCTTGCCGCCATGTACTTCCAGTTTGGCCGCTACCTGCTCATCTGCTCCTCACAGCCCGGCACACAGCCTGCCAATCTGCAGGGCATCTGGAACCCCGATGCCGGACAGTATCCCGCATGGGACAGCAAATACACCACCAACATCAACGTCGAGATGAACTACTGGCCTGCCGAGGTCACCAACCTCAGCGAGTGTCACGATCCCTTCCTTCAGCTTGTGAAAGACGTCAGCGTCACCGGACGCGAATCGGCTGAAAAAATGTATGGATGCCGCGGCTGGACTCTCCACCACAACACCGACCTCTGGCGCTCTACCGGATCGGTCGACAATGCCTCGTGCAGCATCTGGCCAACCTGCAACGCCTGGTTCGCCTCTCACCTGTGGGAACGCTATCTCTTCACCGGCGACAAGACCTGGCTCGCCTCGGTCTACCCCGTGCTCAAAGGTGCCTGCGAATTCTATCAGGATTTCCTTGTCACCGACCCCAAGAGCGGCTACAAGGTGGTCTCCCCCTCAAATTCTCCTGAAAACCACCCCGGACTCGGTTCCTATGAGGATGCCGGAGGCAAGAAACGGAGCCTTGCAGTGTTCAGCGGCGTGACTATGGACAATCAGATGGTCTACGACCTGCTCAACAACACCGCTCTTGCTGCCGGAGTCCTCGGAGTGGACAGCGAATTTGCCGCCTGCCTCGACTCGCTCAAAGCTCAGCTGCCCCCGATGCATGTCGGCAAATACGGCCAGCTCCAGGAATGGCTTCAAGACTGGGACAAGGAGCGCAGCAGCCATCGACACGTCTCGCACCTCTGGGGGCTTTATCCCGGCAACCAGATCTCGCCATACACCAACCCCGAACTCTTCCAGGCAGCCAAAAAATCGCTCATCGGACGTGGTGACGCCAGCCGTGGCTGGGCTATGGGTTGGAAAGTCTGCCTCTGGGCCCGACTGCTCGACGGCAACCACGCCATGAAGCTCATCCGCAACCAGCTCCGCCTCAAAGATCCCAACGTCACCATCAAGGATCAGGACGGCGGCACGTATGCCAACATGTTTGACGCCCACCCGCCGTTCCAGATCGACGGCAACTTCGGCTGCACCGCCGGCATAGCCGAAATGCTTGTCCAGAGCCACGACGGAGCCGTCCACCTGCTCCCGGCTCTGCCCGATGCCTGGCCACAGGGTTCTGTCAAAGGCCTCCGCACCCGTGGCGGGTTCGAGATAACCGACATGAAATGGGCTGACGGAAAACTCGTGTCGGCCACCGTCCGCTCGACTCTCGGCGGCAATCTCCGCCTGCGTTCCGCCTCGGCTCTCCGTCTTGCCGGAGGCGAGGCTCTGAAAGCGGCTGAAGGAGCCAACACCAACGCGCTCAACAGCGTCTACTACATCCCGAAACCCGTTATAAAAGACAGCTCGAAGCTCCCGGCGCTCGAACTTCCCGCCACCTCTCTCTATGATCTCCCCACTGAGCCGGGAGCCACTTATGTGATCGAAGCCATCCGCTGAATTCCGCAAGCCCGCGCCTCAGATCCGGCTCACTGACCATACCGTCCCCCGCTCAGGGTGCGCAATGCACTCAGAGCGGGGGACCCGCTTTTTTTAGCAGCTCTTTGTTCATTCAATCAGTCTTTTCAGTGAAAATTTCATTTCAGCACTTGCGGAATTCGGGCACTTTTGAGTAATTTTGCACTGCGATGTTACTGTCACTTGCCATACCCTCCACAGCGCCTCTGATCACCGCCCCCGTACCCATCTTTCTGACGGTGATGGCCATTATATTGCTGACACCTCTCGTGCTCAGCCGGCTGAAGATTCCGCAGGTCATAGGTCTGATCATCGCCGGGGTCGCCGTGGGTCCCTACGGGCTCAATCTGCTTGCCCGCGACATGAGCTTCGAAGTCTTCGGCCAGGTAGGCATACTCTACCTCATGTTTCTGGCCGGAATCGAAATTGACATGTACCACCTGCGCAAGAACCTGCGCAAAGGCATGGCTTTCGGAGCCTTCACCTTTATAATACCACTGCTTTTAGGAACGCTCACCGCGATGGCCGCGCTCGGCATGCACCTGCTTGAGGCCGTGCTGCTTGCCTCGATGTTCGCAGCCCACACCCTCATAGCCTATCCTATTGTAAACCGATTCGGAGTCACCAAATCGCCGGCCGTAATCATAGCCATAGCCGGCACCATCATGACCGTGCTCGGATCGCTGATAGTGCTTGCAGGTGTTCTCGGTGTCTACCGCGACGGCTCCTTGGGCTCCTTGGTTCCGGTGCTCTTCTATCTCGCCCTCTACTGCTTGGGCATCACATATCTCTACCCACGCATAACGCGCTACTTCTTCAAGCACTACAGCGACGGCATCAGCCAGTTCATCTACGTGATGGTGGCTGTGTTCGGAGCCGCCGCCCTCGCCTCGTTCATAGGCATTGAGGGGGTGTTCGGCGCCTTCTTCGCCGGGCTGGTGCTCAACCGCTTCATCCCGGCGCGGTCCACTCTGATGGGGCGCCTTGAATTTGTGGGCAACGCTCTTTTCATCCCTTACTTTCTTATAGGAGTCGGTATGCTGATCGACCTGCGTGTCGTGCTTGACGGCTGGGGCACCCTCTACACCGCCGCCGTGATGAGCGCCGTGGCTATGGCCTCGAAATGGCTCGCCGCCCTTGTCACTCAGAAAGTCTACGGGCTGACATCGGTTGACCGCTCCATGATGTATCAGCTCTCCAACGCCCACACCGCCGTGGCCCTCGCAGTGGTCATGATCGGCTATGAACTGCATCTGTTTGACATCCAGGTGCTCAACGGCACGGTGGTCATGATCCTTGTCACCTGCACAGTCTCATCATTCGGAACCGAGCGGGCAGCCTCGCGCATCAAGGTCCAGATGCTTGAGCAGGAAGAGGAAGAAAACTCCAAAGACGACTCCGCCGCCCATCCGCGCACCCTGATAGCCATCTCGAATCCGCTGACAGCCCCCGGAATTGTAGACCTCGCCCTCTCGATGCGCTTCCCTGACAGCTCTGTGGCGGGCGATCTTTATGCGCTGCATGTGCGCAACGACAATTCTGCCTCGGCACGTGCCATCGGCCGCAACTCGCTCGATGTGGCCGAAAGAGCCGCTGCAGCTGTCGAGACCACGCTAACTCCCATAGAGCGCTTCGATCTCAACTTCATAACCGGAGTGCTCAACACAATGGAGGAGCGTGACATAACCGAACTGATCGTAGGCCTCCACCGTCGCACAAGCATCATCGACTCTTTCCTTGGCGAGAAAGTGGAGCAGCTTCTGCGCTCCACCAATCGCATGGTGGTCATGCCGCGCTGCTTCATCCCGCTCAACACTGTCACCCGCATCCTTGTGGCCGTGCCGAAGAAAGCCCAGTTCGAAACCGGATTCCGCCGCTGGGTGCAGGCCGTAGGCAACCTCTGCCGCCAGATAGGCTGTCGCATTGAATTCTGGTGCGAGGAGTCGACAGTGCCGCTGATCCGCACGGTCGTAAGACAAAGCAACCTCGGCATACGGATGTCGTTTGCCGAGGTTAGAAGTTATGACGATTTCGTGTTGAAATCAGCGGAAGTCAATGACGATGATCTGCTCATAGTGGTGAGCGCGCGCCGCTCATCGGTATCGTTTGACAGTGACATGGACGCCGTGCCGGAATATCTGCAGAAATACTTTGCCAATACAAATCTCATAGTGCTCTATCCGGGCCAGTTCGGCACCGAAGCTCCGATGACTATGGCCGAGACTATGGCCACCGATATCGTGTCGGCCCCGAACCCGCTCTATCGTTATACTATGGCGCTTGTCCGCCGTCTGCGCAGGGTTCTCAGCCATCGCTGAGAGAGCCTTTCATCCCGGACTTTGAACAGTCCGGCTCAGAACAGACCCATTCAGAGCGAGCGGTTGAAATAGCGGTCGAGAATATCGCGGGCGGCAGTAAACGAGCTTTGCTGATTGTTCAGCACGCGGATCTCCTTGGCGGCAAGCATCTGCTCGATTTCAGGATTATTGTAGAAATGGGCGCGGAGCTGCTCATCGATCGTCTCATACATCCAGTAGCGGGCCTGCTGACTGCGCTTGCGCTCGAAATAGCCGTTTGCGTCCACAAAGGCGAAATAGCGGTCTATCATGTCCCACACCTCAGGAATTCCCAGTTCGAAATAACCCGAATAGGTCAGCACCTCCGGGCTCCAGCCTGATTCCGTAGGCGGAAAGAGGTGGAGAGCACTGCGGAACTGTGCCTGCGCGAGCTGTGCGCGCTGAATGTTGTCGCCGTCGGCCTTATTGATCACTATACCGTCAGCCATCTCCATGATGCCGCGCTTGATGCCCTGGAGCTCATCGCCGGTGCGGCAAGCTGGATCAGAAGGAAGAAGTCTACCATCGAGTGCACGGCTGTCTCGCTCTGGCCCACGCCTACGGTCTCCACAAAGATATTGTTGAAGCCTGCCGCCTCGCAGAGCACTATGGTCTCTCGCGTCTTGCGGGCCACGCCGCCGAGCGATCCTGCCGAAGGGCTGGGGCGGATAAAGGCGTCAGGGTGCACCGAAAGTTTCTCCATGCGGGTCTTGTCGCCGAGAATACTCCCTTTGGTGCGTTCGCTTGACGGATCGATGGCAAGCACGGCAAGTTTGCCGCCCCCCTTGAGCACGTGGAGCCCGAAAACGTCTATAGAGGTACTTTTGCCGGCTCCGGGCACTCCCGTGATGCCTATGCGGCGCGACTTCCCGGAGTGGGGCAGACATTTCTCTATCACCTCCTGGGCTATGGCCTGATGGTCGGGCGAAAGGCTTTCCACGAGGGTCACGGCGCGGGCGAGGGTGGTGATGTCGCCCTTGAGTATTCCTTCCACGAGTTCGCCCGCGCTCGGCAGCGCCTTGCGCTTGCGGCGTTTGAGATAGGGGTTGACTACCGGAGGCTGGCTCACGCCCTTGTTGACGGTGAGGCCGCCGAACTGATCGTCGTTTTCAATATGTTCCATGACTGATGTGATGCTTGACTGTGTGTGGGTCTATGAGTGAATGCTTGGAGACTGTTTTCTGACAACCTCTTATTTTACTTCGGCAACTACGCGGACCATAGTCGAGGGATGGTCCGGATCATTGGCTATGATATTGATGCGGGCGTTGAGCAGTTCGGTGTCGCCGATGAGGGCCGGATTGACCGTCACCTCCACCTTCTCGCTCTTACCCGGTTTGATCTTGTCGGATTTGAGTCTGACATCCACAGCCTTTTCCGGACAGTGGATGCGGCGGATCAGCAGATTCGACTTACCTTTGTTGACGATGGTAAACGTGCGCTTCAGCGGAGCGTCGCCGCGGCTGATGCGCCGCAGGTCAATGGCAGTCTCGTCAGTGTCTATCACCGGAGCGTTGGCGCGCTCCTTGGCTGTGAGCTTCGAGAAATCCTCGCCTATGATGGCCACGGTCTCGATCTTCATCCGCTCGGCCGATCCGGCATCGGGAGCTATCGTCATCGAGTCGGTCACTATGCCCCAGGTCTTGACCCGGTCACCGTGAAACACGGTCGAGATCACGAATCTGTCGCCCGGCGGAACTTCGGCCGGCTGCATGATCACATTTATATATGACGGCTTGCTGATCACCTGCGGGCGGATCGTATCGGCCGACGCATTGTAGCATTCGAGATACTGCCCGCCGGTATGGCCGCTGTAGATATTTCCGTAGCTTATCATGTCGCCGCGCAGTTTCATCGGGCCGAGCGTCAGCGGGAAGCGCGATTTCAGAGTGTTTGACGCGCCGATCACAGTGCCCTGGATGGTCAGTGACGTGCGCTTGGGGTCTGAATCGAGATCGACGTTGACGTATTTCACGAAGCGTCCCGGCCGCCCCTTGGGGTCGAAGCCCACGCGGATCACGGCCGTGTCGCCCGGAGCTATCGGATCGCGCGAATACTCCGGCTTGGTGCATCCGCAGTTAGCTCGCGCGCTGATGATGGCTATCGGCTCATCTGAGGCGTTGATCAGGCGGAAGTCACAGTAGACAGTGCCCAGGTCCTCGTCGAAAGCCCCGAAATCGTGCTTCTGTTCAAGCCATATGCCCTGGCCGTCGGCCTTGGCCATAAAAGCCGCCGAGCCTAAGAGCATGGCGGCGATGGTGCGCAGTCTGATCATTTGGTTTCAGGAATGATTACACCGTTAAACGTAAGGTTGATGCGTGATTTCGTGGCGTTTGACTTCACCTTGACCGTGCGGTTGAACTCTCCGGCGCGTCCTTTGGGCTGGAAAGTAATCTTTATCTCGCCTTTTTTTTCCCGGAGCTATTGGCCTTTTGGGGAAAGAGGGCTTGGTGCAGCCGCAGCCGCCGTTGCTCACATTGATGATGGTCAGCGGAGCCGATCCGGTGTTGGTGAACTCATAGACGGCAGTTACGGCGCTCCGTCGGCCTTGATGGTGCCGAAATCGTGGGCGGTTTTGACAAATGTCATTTCGGCTTTGTCTTTGGCGCTTGCGCTTATGATGGCAGTGACTGCCAGCAACAGTACGAGGAATATTTTTTTCATAATCTATACTTGGTCAGTGGTTTTTGATATCTTGAATTACAGATGAAACGACAGTCGGTCATTTCTGGATATGACACCTCCCGGCCGAAATGGTTTAACCGGGCATTAGCCACAAAATTTACGCAAAATACATGAGAAAAAATTAAACGGTGATAAACATTTTTATC
>PDYJ01002873.1_pt1 | contig 13356 bp, 19 predicted proteins | sample 1430841 | NCBI WGS metagenome assembly PDYJ01 (sample SAMN07237672, study PRJNA390542) | Gut metagenome, whole genome shotgun sequencing project. | isolation source: fecal pellets | host: Mus musculus | place: USA: New York, NY | collected 2016-10 | reverse complement strand
AGTGCCTTCAGCGAGGGTTGTGTCGCCGGGATTGCAGAGAAGTCGATAGCCCTTCGATAGACCAGTCTGCATCATTGAATTTGATATATACTTCACCATCAACCATGTCTCTGATTTCATGGTATACTATGTTTGTCAATTCGAGCGCTTCATTTCCGGGTTCGCCGAGAGCATCGATTTCTCCCACATAAGTGCCTTTTAAGGTGTTGCCGTCTGCAAGTGTAAGGTCAATATTGAATGTGTATATTTGACTTTCATTTGAAACAGTCATGGTGCCTCCTGCTATGCCGGTTTTAGTGGAGTCGCTATTTGTTGTGACAAAGGTGTAGCCAATTCCTGCGTCAATATACAGACCTTCGACAGCTCCTACGGTGTATACGCCTGTGGCTATATATGGCATATCGCTTGGCCTGTAAGTGTTTAATTGAACTGTGTATGTGTCATTTTTAAGTTCGACAACAAAGTTTCCGTTGCTGTAAGGTTCGATATGGATGTCGGTGAACACTTCGCTTGACTCTTCAGATGTGGCGAAATTTTTCCTTGATTTGGTCTGCCGGCCACTTTGTGGATGTCCCGTCATTAAGTACTACTGTCACGGTTTGGGCTTGGGTGCCTAAAGCGCATAGGCACAGACCCAAAAGTAGGGTTTTACGATGCTTCATAATCTGTTAGATTATTAAGGTTAATAAAAAAGTTTGTTATTGCAAATATACGAATAAATTTTAATATATGCAAACTTATTCTAATATATTTATTAAATAAGTTTGCAGGAATATCATAATTCCGGAAATAATTGGCAATGGTGAACAGTTTTTAGCATAAGAAGGTTATTGATGCCATCTGTTGATTTTGTCGATGACCTCTGCAACCTCTTCATTGGAGATTATGGGCGATATAGGCAGCGACAGCTCTTCCCTGTGGATTTTCTCTGTGACAGGAAAGCTCATTCTGTTCCACTGCGGATAACATTCCTGCAAATGGGGCGGGATAGGGTAGTGTATGAGTGTCTGCACGCCGTTGTGTGTCAGATACTGTTGTAAATTGTCGCGATTTTTTGCTAAAACAGGAAAGATGTGAAACACGTGTGAATCATAATTGTCGATTGATGGAAGTGTTATTGCCGGATTGGTTATTCCTGTGATATAATTTTTAGCAACTTCTTTGCGTCGCGTGTTGTCGGCGTCAAGATAACGGAGTTTCACGTTCAGCACGGCGGCCTGGATTTCGTCGAGACGAGAATTCCTTCCTCTATAACGGCACACATATTTTTTGTGAGAGCCATAGTTTGCGATTGCGCGTATGGCGGAAGCCAGGGCCTCGTCGCTGGTGGTGACGGCTCCTGCATCGCCTAACGCTCCCAGATTTTTGCCCGGATAGAAACTGTGGCCTGCCGCATGTCCAAGCGATCCGGTGTGGCGTCTTTCAAACAAGCAGCCGTGGGACTGTGCGTTGTCTTCCACTATTTTTAGGTTATGGCTACGGCATATCTCTTCGATTCTGTTTGAATAGGCGCATTGTCCGTATAGGTGCACAAGCATTACTGCCTTGGTGCGTGGAGTGATGGCCTGCTCTATTTTTTCAGGAGAAATCTGATATGATATAGGGTCGGGTTCAACCGGCACAGGTGTAAGGCCGTTTTCCGATATGGCAAGAATAGAGGCGATATATGTGTTGGCGGGTACGATAATTTCATCGCCCTGTTGCAGTTCGCCCAATTCGAGCCATGCCCTGAATATGAGCCACAAGGCGTCCAGTCCGTTTCCGCAGCCTATGGCATAGTCGGCCCCTATGTATGAAGCATAGGAGTTTTCAAACTTTTTCACTTCTTCTCCCAGAAGATACCATCCGGAATTGACCACACGGCTCACAGCCTCGTTTATCTCATTGGCGTGACCGGCAGTGACTTTCTCCAGATCTAAGAATTTAATATAATGTTTTATTTATTTTTATCCTTAAACTTTTAAGAATGGAAGATCCATGACTTGAAGCTACTGTCAGTTCATATGAGTGTAGCATACGGCGCGTCCTCCGAACCCTTCTTTCTGATAAATGAGATTTTCGTTCAGATAGTTGCTCCATTCTCGGTGATATTCCGAAGTCGAAGAAAGCGAGATGTTTATAAACGTTGTTGACAAGGTTGTCAACAATCAGATCAAGTGCCTCCGACTCTTTGCCTTCGGCGATGCCGCTATATATTGGGAATGGGCTACATTTTTTGTGCATAAACAGCATTCGGCGAGCGTTTTATTTCCTTCTTTGCTACGAACAGCTTTATTTCTTCAGGAAATCTGATGCCAGCAGCTTGATTTCATCAAGAGAGTGAACAGCCCTCACTCCTATCTGTCAGTGAGATTGGTGTTAAGTATTTGCCAGAAGGGGGCGAAGTCAGAGTTTCCTCAATTATCAGTCCTGCTTTGACAGCTTTCCTGATTCCGGCTTTGCGAATGTTGCGGAATTTAGTTCTGTTGTTTTGGTCAATGTTGATGACACGCTCCGAGAATGAAGAACAGCGCCTATCCGGAATAATGCATAGAGGTTCATCGCAGGCATGGTGTGGTAGATATAAGCACGGTTTATATATGAAAGAAAGAAACCGTTCAGCCGCAGGTATTGTTTTAATTGAAAAAAGGCTTCCAGAACTTCCGCTACTGTGGCTTTTGAATTTGTGATTAAGCCGCCATATGTAAGGCCGGGATGCGAGACCAGCGCTTTGTCGCGGCCGAGCAGGGAGTAAAGCGAAAATCTTTCCTGCGCGTGTGAATATCAGGGAATGATCAGGGAAGCGGTCTGAATGATAGTCCATATAGCCACGTTCAGGAGGAATGTGCGTTTTTAGAGTTGCTTACGAAATCATCCCATTCTTTTTTAAATGTTGTGTCGTAGCGGTAATCTGTATGTCAGTCATTCAATGTCTGTTTTAAATTCAGGAAGTCTGCATAATCACGGATATAGTCGGTTTCGTCATAGCCTTCTGATGCCAGCACCATGCAGACGGCGCCTGAAGAGAAATCGTCAAGGGTTCTCCATATCCCCGGCACCACAAGTAGCCCTTTGTATGGTCTGTTGAGCAGAAAAGTGCGTTTTACAGTCCCGTCATCAAGAGTGACAGAAAAGCTTCCGCTTACAGCCACAATCATCTGGAATAGCTGACGATGTGCATGCCCTCCGCGCTTACTCCTCCGGGCACGTCATATAGATAATATACGCGTCTGACATCGAACGGCACGGTGCTTTGTTTTCGACCACCGTGAGATTCCCTTTCCTGTCGCTATGATGCCGGTTGAGTTCTATTATTGAGCAGTCGTAGACTGTGGAATTTTTCATTTTGAAGACTTGGCGATGAATTCGGAGTAATTGAGATGTAGTCATCGGGTTGTATGGGTCGACGCCAGAATAAAGGCAAGCGAATTGGTGGAGAAGTTTGTGAGAGTGCGCCAATATCCTGCCGGGAGCAACAATCCGTAATATGACCTGTTAAGGCTGTATGTGGTCTGTTTCAGGCCATTGTCTACCACGACATCAAAACTGCCGGAAAGAGCTATTATAAACTCATAGTTCTCATGATAGGCGTGCCCTTCGCGAGCCTCCCCTCCGGGCACATCATATATCCAGTATGCACGTTTGATGGTGAAGGGAATCTCTTTCGATTGCTCGACCACCGATAGGTTTCCACGGTGGTCGAGAAATCGAGGGAGGTCTATGATGCACGGCTCATTCGGCTTGTTCATCATACCATTTTGAATACATGAGATAGTTCCTGGCTATCTCTCATTCATTTCTTTTGCTTTTTCTGGCTCTACCATCTTTACGAATTTGGCCGGAGTTCCCGCCCATAATTCGTGGGGCCGATTTTTGTGCGGCTCAGAACCACAGAGCCGGCAGCCACTATGGCGCCTTCTCCACTTCGGCGTCGTCCATCACCACGGCACCCATTCCGATAAGAGCATAGTCGCGTATTTTTGCGCCGTGAATCACCACATTGTGCCTATTGACACATCGTCGCCGATTTCAATTGTAGATTTCTGATATAGGGTGTGCAGCACGCTGCCGTCTTGCACGTTGACCCTGTTGCCTATGCGGATGGAATTTACATCGCCTCTGAGCACGGTTGAGAACCATATGCTGCATTCGTCGCCCATGATTACGTCGCCTATCACTACAGCATTGTCGGCAAGAAAGCAGTCTTTGCCGATTACGGTGTGAATCCTCTGAGTGGTTTTATAATTGCCATTTTGTTGTGTTGTATGTTTTTAAGTGCCGAAAAATGTCGCCTGTCAAAGTGCCGGATATGTATTGCTATACGCCATTATGAGTGTGCCGGCTGAACGGCGACACTCATAATGGATTGCGTGATTTTACTTGCTGATATGCCTGGTCTTTTCTTCCAGCCACTTAGCCTCTTCTCCCGATAGGAGAGGGGTGAGGCGCGAGCGCACCATGTCGTGGTAGCTGTTTACCCATTCAATCTCTTCGTCGGTCATCATGGATGTGTCGAACAGATTGACGTCAAAGGGAAGAGAGTCATGGTGTCGAACCGGAAGAACTTGCCGAACTCTGTGGTTTTCCACTCTTCTGTGACAATAAGATTCTCGCATCTTATGCCATATTTCCCTTCAGATATAGGCCCGGCTCATTGCTTGTGATCATTCCCGGCTCCAGCGGGGTGGGATTTTCGTTTAGGCGTATGCTTTGCGGCCCTTCATGGCAGTTTATGAAGAACCCTACGCCGTGGCCTGTGCCATGATAATATGCTTTGCCGTCGTTCCAGAGATATTGGCGTGCAAGCACATCGAGCTGCGCTCCGCGAGTGCCTTCAGGGAATTTAATCATAGCCAGCGCAATGTGCCCTTTCATGACGAGGGTGAAGTCATGGCGTTGCTCCGGAGTGGGGTCGCCCAGGGCTACTGTCCGGTGATGTCGGTGGTGCCGTAGGTATACTGGCCGCCTGAGTCTACGAGGAGAATGCCGTTGCCTGATATTGTTGCGTCTGTTTCCTCGTGGCTTCGTAGTGCACGATTGCTCCATGTCCGTTCCATCCGATAATTGGCGCGAAACTTTCGTCTACACACGACTTGTCGGCCAGGCGGAGGTCGCGGAGTGTTTTCCCGAGTCCGACCTCGGTGAGTTCCCCTTTCGGAAATTCTTTCTCCACGTGCATGAAGAATCTTGTGAGGGCCACGCCGTCTTTTTCCATGGCGGTGGCGAGGTTTTTGAGCATGGTGGAATTCTTCACGCTTTTTAGCCTTGCAAGGCGCGAGCCGCCGAACACAGGTGTGCAGGCCACATTGTCATAAAGGCCGCGTGACGTTTTTGCCGGGTCAAGGAGCAGGCGTGTTTCCTTCGGGAGCTGTCTTACGAAGTCAATCACCTTGTCGTAGTCTTCCACCTCGATGCTATATTTTTTCAGATGCTCAGCCACTTCGTCCGTTATTTTTTCGCGGTCGATGAAAAGCACCTTGCGGGAGGGGTTTATATATAGATAAGCCACGAATATAGGAGAGAACGCAATGTCGCCGGCAGTGCGCAGGTTGGTGCCCATGCTATGTCGTCGAGGCAGAGAGGAGCGCGGCATTTGCGAACTCGTTTTTCACTTCTGCCATCAGTCTTTCCATTTTAGAGTTGACGGTCTCTCCCACGATTTTTTCATCGTGTATGAATAATTTGTTCTTGGGCGTTCCGGACGTTCGGGATATATATAGTCGAACTGCGGGAAATTGTCGTTGAATTTTATGTCGTTGTCCGCCAGTTCTTGCTGCATTCTCTGTGTGTAAGAGATGGAGAATGTCATTCCGTCGATGCCGACGGTCTGTCCTGCCTTCATGTTTTCTGTGAGCCAGTCGATCAGGTCAACAGCGTCGGGCCATCCTCCTTCATCATGGAGAATCCTGTGCCTTTCAACTGTTCTTCGGCTTGTATGAAATATCGAGAGTCAGTCCAGCAAAGAGCTTTGTCTGCAGTCACCACTGCAGTGCCGTTGGTGCCGTTTCCGCTCCAGAACCCTGTGAGCCATTCGCGTCCTCTCCAATGGTGTGGGGGGAGTTCCGACTGGTGGGGGTCCGTGCCGGAAATGACCGTTGCGTCGATTCCGTGTTCGCTCATGGCCTTGCGCAGGCGCGCGAGATATTCAAGGTTTTTCTTTTCCATGTCAAAAATGGTTATGATGTTTTTGTAGTTGTAAAGTTAATGAATAATGTGAAAGTAACCAAGAATGCTCTCTTTAAATTGTGTAAAAGGTGTAAAATTATTTTGAAACATGATGAATCACTGTTTATAGGGCAAAAAATTGGTCAGATTCGCGCTATTTTTCACGGCTCTTTCATTTAAGCACAAAATAAACGACAAAAGCCCCCTTACCGATTCAGTACGAATCGGGTAAATTTGTGTAATTGTATTTCAGGCATTTATCTTTTTATGAAAATCATATTTTTTTCATTTTTGACAAAGAAACCGCATCAATCGGGTAAAGCTCATTGAGACATGGCGCATAAGCTCTGCCACGCCTTTTTTCTTGTCAGATCGCTTTTTACGCAATCCTTTCCATATGGAAAATACGGAGAAGACCATTCTTTGTATTGTGTCAAGGTTGTGAGCGGCTTTTGCCGACTTGCGCTTCACCTTGTCCTGCATCAGATTTACATCAAGGCCCAGTGCATGCTTTCTATAGACCAATGGTTACGTACTATTGCTCCCAGTCTGGGCGTGTCCGTAGGCAGGCTGCTTACATACAGCCGTTTTTCAGAAGTACACACTCCTGTAGACTTTTGATTGTGGACGACTTGTATTCAATGATTGTCATGTTTCCGCCCATTTTTCCCTGTCGGCAATTATTTCAAGACCGTCATATATGTTGTAGGTTCTTGTCTCGATCCTCCCATGGCCAAGCTCAGGACCTTCAGTATATGAACACAAAGGGATATGTTCCTTGAGGCTGTCCTCAACCCCGTAGCGCAGCGACCGTTGATTGGCTTTGAGTTCTATCAGAAAATCTCCGCCTTTTGTCCTTATTCTTTCGATTATATCCTTTTGCATTGACATGGCATCGGCGGTTACAATCCTTCCGGATATGTCGATTTTGTCGATTAGTATAGGAACTGCCTTTATCTCATTGCTCTTTTCCTGGCATGCCTCCGTTGCGATTGTAATGCCGGTGTTGTACGAATAAGCGGATACGATATCCGGATTGCGCCCGTTTTCCTGAACGGTGCCACGCTCCGCCTTGCCGTCCACACAGATTATCTCCTTGTCACGGCATGCATCAAGCAGTTCTTCATGGAAGTTCCCGGCAAACTCCCGCATCCTGTCTGCCATGGCTAAATCATCAATGCCGTTCTCAACACGGCAAAGGGTTGCTTCCGAAGGTACCCCATTCTTCAGCATACCCATTTTACGGAATTTGTTTAGATTGTGATTGCCGAATTCCATTATATCGGAACGTCCGACATGCCCGCACGTCCGTCCGAGTATCATCAGTATGATGATGTCCTGGAGTCGGTGTCGGAGGTTTCCTTTGTCGCATCTGCGAAAATCGGGAACTGAGGCGGCAAAATTCATAAGTCGTTCCAGAATACTGCCCTCTGGAACAAATTTATTTAGTACTTTTGTGGTATGATTGAGCTTATGCGCGTCAATCGAACGGTTTTGGTCAAGCGGCTCCATTTTTAGTATAACTAACTGATTTTTACCTATAAAATTACTAAAAATCTGTCACTTGGCCAAATTTTACTTACACTTATTTCACTAATAATCAAAAATATAATTCTGTCCATCGGGACATCTTCCCACTATAAAATAGCACAATCTTTGAGAATGCAACGCAATCTTAAATGAAAGAGCCGTGGCTATTTTTGCGTTGGGGTGATTTTTTTGGATTTTTTTTTGGGATAAGTTCACGGCTCTTTCATTTAAGCACAAAATAACGACAAAAGCCCCTTACCCGATTCAGTACGAATCGGGTAAATTTGTGTAATTGTATTTCAGGCATTTATCTTTTTATGAAAATCATATTTTTTTCATTTTTGACAAAGAAACCGCATCAATCGGGTAAAGCTCATTGAGACATGGCGCATAAGCTCTGCCACGCCTTTTTTCTTGTCAGATCGCTTTTTACGCAATCCTTTCCATATGGAAAATACGGAGAAGACCATTCTTTGTATTGTGTCAAGGTTGCGAGCGGCTTTTGCCGACTTGCGCTTCACCTTGTCCTGCATCAGATTTACATCAAGACCCCAGTGCATGCTTTCTATAGACCAATGGTTACGTACTATTGCGCCCAGTCTGGGCGTGTCCGTAGGCAGGCTGCTTACATACAGCCGTTTTTCAGAAGTACACACTCCTGTAGACTTTTTGATTGTGGACGACTTGTATTCAATGATTGTCATGTTTCCGCCCCATTTTTCCCTGTCGGCAATTATTTCAAGACCGTCATATATGTTGTAGGTTCTTGTCTCGATCCTCCCATGGCCAAGCTCAGGACCTTCAGTATATGAACACAAAGGGATATGTTCCTTGAGGCTGTCCTCAACCCCGTAGCGCAGCGACCGTTGATTGGCTTTGAGTTCTATCAGAAAATCTCCGCCTTTTGTCCTTATTCTTTCGATTATATCCTTTTGCATTGACATGGCATCGGCGGTTACAATCCTTCCGGATATGTCGATTTTGTCGATTAGTATAGGAACTGCCTTTATCTCATTGCTCTTTTCCTGGCATGCCTCCGTTGCGATTGTAATGCCGGTGTTGTACGAATAAGCGGATACGATATCCGGATTGCGCCCGTTTTCCTGAACGGTGCCACGCTCCGCCTTGCCGTCCACACAGATTATCTCCTTGTCACGGCATGCATCAAGCAGTTCTTCATGGAAGTTCCCGGCAAACTCCCGCATCCTGTCTGCCATGGCTAAATCATCAATGCCGTTCTCAACACGGCAAAGGGTTGCTTCCGAAGGTACCCCATTCTTCAGCATACCCATTTTACGGAATTTATTTAGATTGTGATTGCCGAATTCCATTATATCGGAACGTCCGACATGCCCGCACGTCCGTCCGAGTATCATCAGTATGATGATGTCCTGGAGTCGGTGTCGGAGGTTTCCTTTGTCGCATCTGCGAAAATCGGGAACTGAGGCGGCAAAATTCATAAGTCGTTCCAGAATACTGCCCTCTGGAACAAATTTATTTAGTACTTTTGTGGTATGATTGAGCTTATGCGCGTCAATCGAACGGTTTTGGTCAAGCGGCTCCATTTTTAGTATAACTAACTGATTTTTACCTATAAAATTACTAAAAATCTGTCACTTGGCCAAATTTTACTTACACTTATTTCACTAATAATCAAAAATATAATTCTGTCCATCGGGACATCTTCCCACTATAAAATAGCACAATCTTTGAGAATGCAACGCAATCTTAAATGAAAGAGCCGTGGGATAAGTTTTGTAGATTACAAATTAATGATTAACTTTGCAGTGAATTTGTCCGCAGATGATACCCGGATGGTGGTTGTAAAACCGGGATCTGTAGCGGTAAAAGAAAATGGCAAGTCAAAAAGCTTTTTAAGTAATAGTGATATAAATTGTAAGTTAGTGGTTGAGTTAGGCCTTTTTAGTCTGTGAAGATTGAATTGTCTACAAAAATCACAGAACGGCGGAATGTTGTGAAACAGTCTGTCGTTTTTGTTTATATACGGTTGTGATGCAGGCGTGTGCCTGTCGAGTTATGTATGTATGTGATTGGGGTGCGTGTGTATGTAGTGGGGTATGCGTAGCGGCAAAAAAGTTAAGCGGGTCTCCTTGTGTGGGAGGAGCCCGCTTGATTGCTTGAGGAGTGTTTTGCTTTGATGCAGGGTCTTGTGTCAGGTTATTTCTTGAATCCGGAGGCTACTTCGTAGACCTTCTCGTATATGCGCCGGTCATCGTCGTTGAGGCATAGCCCTCTTCGCGACATCACTCTCTCTGCGATGTCATGGAATTTCTTCATTGGGACATTGGTGAAGCCTGTGGTGGGGCTGCCTTCGCTGAAACTGGGGACAAATACTCTCGGGAATCCGGCGCCATGGAGGTTGACGCCCACGCCGAGCACTGTTGCGGTGTTGAGCATGCAGTTCACTCCTATTTTAGAGTGGTCGCCCATGATGAGCCCGCAAAACTGAAGGTCGGTGCGCATGAATGTGTGGGAGTGATAATTCCATACCCTTATTTTTGTGTAGTCGTTCTTCAAGTTTGAGGCATTGACTCCGGCGCCTATGTTGCACCACTCGCCAACTACGGCGTTGCCAAGGTATCCGTCGTGGGCCTTGTTGCTGTATCCGAACATGACAGAATTGTCGATTTCTCCGCCCACCTTACAATAGGGCCCGAATGTGGAGCCTCCATATATTTTTGCCCCCATTCTCACTTTTGCTTTTTCGCACAGCGCGAGCGGCCCTCTTAGGCATGCCCCTTCCATCACTTCGGCGTTCTTACCTATATATATAGGGCCGTTCTTGAGGTTGAGCGTGGCTCCGCACACGTTTGCGCCCTCTTCCACGAAGAGCATTTGTCTCCCCTCGGGGTCGGTGAGCGGGCCGATTATGGTGTTGGTGCTGTCTGCCGCATAGAGTCTTTGTGGCTCGTGATCCGGAAGAAGTCGTCGTTTATTTGGATAGCGTTAAGCAGGAATATGTCGAACACGTATTTTATGCGTCTTATTTCAGCCTTGCATTCCTTGATTGTGTAAATCCCGTTTTCGAGGTCTTCCGTGGTGCCTCGGAACGCGATGACGTCGTTGTCGTCGACAATGGCTTCGCCCGGCAGCAGTGATGCCGCCGCCTCGGTCAGCCCATTGGTGGGGATTGCGGAGCCGTTGATAAACAGGGCCTGCTGCCCTGTGCCCGGGCCTGAGCCGTATTTTTCTCTCAGGTATTCCACGGGGTAATAGGAGTAGCGCGCAGGGAATAATGCTTCCCATTTCTCTTTGATGGTTGTTATCCCGATTCTGAAGTCGCCACGGGGCGTGTGAAACTCAGCGGCAACAGATTTTCGTGGGATTTTTGTGAATCAAAAAGAATATATGATGTCGATCATTTTCTTAGATGCAAAAAAATGTGATTACGCAGTGTTGTTGCGGTGAAGGAGAGAAGCGCCGGTTGCTCACAATCGGCAAAGATGTGCAAAAGTAACATATTTTAATAACTATTCAAAAATATTTAATGTTAAAAAACTATAACGAGGCTTGAGGGGGGGTAGCGCCGGCCGTGGTGTGAATGGCGCGAAAGGGGCTTTTAAGGGAGAGGTCAGGGGCGCGATAATAGGGCTTGGTTGGTTAATAAATGCAATTTTAATAAAATTTTTCGGGATAAGTTTGTGTAATTGTCTTATTTTCATTATCTTTGCACAGTTTTTGAGGCGAGATTCGTGAAATGCCTACTAAGTTGTTGATAGGAAAGCACTTAGTGTTTTATAGGTGTGAGTCGAAGATTGTCTGAAAGGCAAATGCTAATAAAGCGAATATAAAACAATATCAATTTTTAGAGACTAAGAATGCCAACGATTCAGCAATTAGTAAGAAAAGGACGCGTGGCTCTTAAGGATAAGAGCAAGTCGCCTGCCTTGGATTCATGTCCGCAGCGTCGCGGTGTGTGCGTGCGTGTTTACACCACCACCCTAAGAAGCCTAACTCGGCTATGCGTAAAGTGGCGCGTGTGCGTCTCACCAATGGCAAGGAGGTGAACTCCTACATTCCGGGCGAGGGCCACAACCTTCAGGAGCACTCAATCGTGATGGTGCGCGGCGGTCGTGTGAAGGACCTTCCGGGCGTGCGTTATCACATTGTGCGTGGCACCCTCGATACAGCAGGTGTGCAGGGCCGCACGCAGCGTCGCTCTAAATATGGAGCCAAACGTCCTAAGGCCGCTAAGAAGTAATAACAGCACTGCGCGGCGGCAGTGAGAGGACACCAGCAAACATCAACCCTGTTTTTGATTGTCTGGATGGCTTAGGTTGAGTAAACGGCGGCAAGAGAGCCGACGTTGAAGATTTGAAAAAAGCAGCCACAACAAAAACACTAAACAAACAAAAATGAGAAAAGCAAAACCGAAGAAAAGGGTGATTCTGCCCGATCCCGTGTTCCACGATGTCAGAGTGACTAAGTTTGTGAACCATCTGATGTATGACGGAAAGAAGAACACGGCATATACCATCTTTTATACGGCACTTGAGACCGTGAAGGCCAAATTGCCGAACGAGGAGAAGAGCGCACTCGAAATCTGGAAAAAAGCTCTCGAAAATGTAACTCCTCAGGTGGAGGTGAAGTCGCGCCGTGTGGTGGCGCCACCTTCCAGGTTCCTACTGAAATCAGAGCCGACCGTAAGGAATCGATATCAATGAAAAATCTTATCATATATGCGCGCAAACGTGGCGGCAAGACTATGGCCGACAAGCTCGCCGCAGAAATCGTAGACGCTTTTAACGACCAGGGCGGAGCCTTCAAGAGAAAAGAGGATATGCACCGCATGGCTGAGGCTAACCGCGCTTTCGCTCACTTCAGATTTTAATATTGGTATTTAAAATGGCTAAACACGAAGATCTTAATTTGACCAGAAATATCGGCATCATGGCTCACATCGATGCCGGCAAGACCACTACGTCTGAGCGTATCCTTTTCTACACCGGTCTTACTCACAAGATTGGCGAGGTGCATGACGGAGCGGCCACTATGGACTGGATGGAACAGGAGCAGGAGCGTGGCATCACCATCACTTCCGCCGCCACCACAACTTTCTGGAATTATAACAACAATAAATATAAAATCAACCTGATTGACACTCCGGGGCACGTTGACTTCACTGTAGAGGTGGAGCGTTCGCTCCGAGTGCTCGATGGCGCTGTGGCTGCCTTCTGCGCAGTGGGCGGCGTAGAGCCTCAGAGTGAGACCGTATGGCGTCAGGCTGACAAATATAATGTGCCCAGAATCGGCTACGTCAACAAGATGGACCGCTCGGGCGCAAACTTCTTCGAGGTTGTACGTCAGGTGCGCGAAGTGCTTGGCGCAACTCCTCTCCCTATTCAGATCCCCATCGGCGCCGAAGAGACTTTCAAGGGCGTTGTGGACCTCGTGCAGATGAAGGCTATCTTCTGGCATGACGAGGCTATGGGCGCTGAATACACAGTGGATGAAGTTCCTGCTAACCTCTTGGAGGAAGCTGAGGAATGGCGCGACAAAATGCTCGAGACTCTCGCTGAGTTTGACGAGACCCTCATGGAGAAATATTTCGACGACCCGTCTTCAATCACTGTAGATGAAATCAAGGCTGCTATCCGCAAGGCTACACTCTCGATGGCTGTGAATCCTATGATTTGTGGCTCTTCTTTCAAGAACAAGGGT
>PDYJ01001738.1_pt1 | contig 13388 bp, 15 predicted proteins | sample 1430841 | NCBI WGS metagenome assembly PDYJ01 (sample SAMN07237672, study PRJNA390542) | Gut metagenome, whole genome shotgun sequencing project. | isolation source: fecal pellets | host: Mus musculus | place: USA: New York, NY | collected 2016-10 | reverse complement strand
TTGATCTCCTTTTCGAACTCCTCGTCGGTGAAATCCGAATCGCCCACGCGGGCGACGAACTCGACCAAGAAACGGAGGTGAACCAAACTCTCTATCGGAAAGCGAAACGCACTGTCCCAGTCGCCCTGACGAATCACAATAGAATGGTCGCGACCCACTAAACGGCCTATATTGGCAATAGAACTCTCATCGTCATCGAAATCGGACTCCGAATAGTCGACACGAAACGACTCGCCATCGATATAGGAAACCATGTTGACCAACACGACCGCCTCGTCGATGCGAATAGAAAAGTCGTATTCGACAACATCGAATTCGTTACACTCCGTGAGACAATCTATTATCGCAGAGATATTTTCGTGTCGGCATTGTTGAAAAGCGGCATCGCGGGCGGCCAATAACTCTTCGTCGGTGGGGAAATTTTTCATATATTTGCAGGATGAAAGGGTCTTAAAAAAAACTCGTCGGAAAGGCTCCTATATGACAAATCGATGAATGCTAATCTTTTAATAATCAAATAGCCTGTTCCGACGAGTTGATTAAAAACGGGGCGGCGAACGATAATGAATAGTAATATATTATGTATACAATAAGAACGCTGCTCGCACACCCCGTCGCTGCAAAAGCAGCTTATCCGCATTTTTATTTGTCGGGGATTTCTTTGGCAAAGGCAAGGACACAAAAAAAGGGCGCAGGTGCAGCCCCACATAGTCGGTCTTGCGAACCTCGGTAATGGTAGCTGCCCTTACGCCCAAGTCCACCCTACAATGAAGTAGGGGCAAAACATGGGGTTCAGACAAAATTTACACCATACCAAAACCTATTATAGTTGCTATAATAGTCGCAAGTTTACTATGTGGTATAAAGGTTTGTCCTAACTTTAGATTATGTTAACGGTTACGGTGGTACCGTTCTCTTTTGCAAAGGTAACATAACTTTTCTCCTTTTAGTTATGCGACCCGTAAAAATAACAAAAGACGAAACGTGAACCCGATTCCCCGAGGAGGGAAAGCCCGCAGTTTTTTACACGAAAAAACACGGCTTGCGTTACATGTCCCCCGTCGGTCCTGAGATTACCTGTAAAGCCACGAAACACAAGAGGCCACGCCCGTCATGGCGCAGTCATTTGATGTAGTACCACTACCAATCGGAGCGTGGTTGACGATCCGAAGTAGGACACCCTCTTATTGCCGCTTTACTGTAAATTTCTCAGGTTTACGGGAGCAGCAACGCGATTCACGTCGCATTCCGACGGATCGCTTGCCCCAAAAGTAGTACAAATAATTGTATCGTACAACAATTTTGCATGCTTTTTTTGTTATTTTTCGTGTTTTCGAGGGATTTTTTTGAGATTTTCGGCGCAAATTTCGGGCCCGCGGGCCCGCTGTTCGCCGACGGCGGAGGACGAAACGAGCCTCGTGCGAGTAGCAGTCCGCCGCAGTGGGGCGGCGGCGAACTGCGCGCAGGCGTAACGCCTGTTTTATGAAAAGCGCATCGATATTCGGGCCTCCGCGCGCCGAGGCTGCTGCCCGCACGGTTCTCCGAACTGCATTTTGCTGACGCACGTGAATTGTCGGCAAAATCTATCTTCGGCGGCTGCGGGGGTCGCACCGAAGGTGCGAGCCGCCGAAGATAACACCGCAAAGCGGTGCGCTGACGCGTGTGGATTAATGCAATTCGAAGAACTGCGTGCAGGCGTAACGTTTTACGAAAAGCGCGTCGATATTCGGGCCGCTGGCTGCGCCCCGAATGCCTAAAGCAACTCAAAAGCCGCCGAAGATAACACCGCCGAGCGGTGCGCCGACACCTCGATATATGAAAACACAAAAGGCGCCCCTTGCGAGACGCCTTTTGTATTAAGCCTTGCGACGAAAGGGCGATGCCTCTCCCGCGGCCTAATGCAAAAATTATTTTGCGGCGAAATATGCCTTTACATCGGCATCCTCGAGGATGTTCTGCTCCTTGAAAACATAAGCACCCGTCTTGTCCGATTTCACCATCTTGATACACTTCGTGTACTTCTTGTTGGTACCCGTCTTAAGTGTTGCAACTACTTTCTTTGCCATAATTTACGCGATGTTATTTGATTTCACGATGCAGGGTCACCTTCTTCAGATAAGGATTGTACTTGCGACGCTCCAGACGATCGGGTGTGTTCTTCTTGTTCTTGGTGGTGATGTAACGCGACATTCCTGCTACGCCGCTCTCCTTCTGCTCGGTGCACTCCAGTATCACCTGCACTCTGTTGCCTTTCTTTGCCATTTGTCAGTGCGTTGTTTAGTAAACGGCCTTGGGGGCGACAGCATCCTTCAGCGCTGCGGCCAGACCTTTCTTGTTAATAGTTTTCATTCCGGCGGCGGTAACCTTCAAGGTAAACCAGCGGCCTTCCTCCTCCGACCAGAAACGCTTAGTCTTCAAATTGGGATTGAACTTGCGCTTGGTCTTACGGTTCGAGTGAGAGACATTGTTGCCGACCACTGCGCTCTTGCCTGTAATTTCGCAACTTTCATTGTTACTTGTTGTGTTTAATTAGGTCACCCTCATAACAAGGGTGCGCAAAGATAATCAAAAAATACCGAAAATCAATCGGCGACGACTATTTTTAGCCCTATTCGTCAGCCGCATGCGTTGTTGGCCCGCTTTTTCGCTATTTTTGCAGATAAATTTCGAATACCATGATCGATTCCGACATCCGCACCGAAGATTACGGCCGCTTTCCGTCGCCGTGCTACATAGTCGAAGAGCGTCTGTTGCGCCGCAACCTCGCGCTCATAAGTCGCGTCGCACGCGAGAGCCGCACCGAGATCATACTCGCTTTCAAGGCTTTCGCCCTATGGCGCACCTTCCCGCTCTTTCGCGAGTACATAGCGGCGACCACAGCCAGCTCGCTCAACGAAGCGCGCCTCGCGTGCGAGGAGTTCGGCAGCCGCGCGCACACCTACTCTCCCGCCTACACCGACGACGAGTTCGAACAGATAATGCGGTGCAGCAGCCACATAACGTTCAACTCGCTCGCGCAGTACGAGCGTTTCTATCCGATGGTGAAGGCCTCCGCCGAGCCGATAAGCTGCGGTCTGCGCATAAACCCGAGTACTCGGAGATCGAGGTGGATCTCTATAACCGTGCGCCGCGGGGAGCCGCTTCGGCGTTACGGCCGACCGCCTGCCCGAGCGTCTGCCCGAGGGGATCGAGGGATTCCACTGCCACTGCCACTGCGAGTCGGACAGCACGGCCCTCGAACACACGCTGCAACACCTCGAAGCGCGTTTCGCGCCGTGGTTAGGGCAGATCGAGTGGCTCAATCTGGGCGGCGGTCACCTCATGACCCGCGAGGGGTACGACGTCGAGCATTTGATACGCCTGCTCAACGGTTTGCACGAGCGTTACCCGCACCTGCGGCTCATTCTCGAACCCGGGTCGGCGTTCGCTTGGCAGACGGGCCCCCTGCTCGCGCAGGTGGTGGACGTGGTGGAGGACAAGGGGATACGCACCGCGATACTCAACGTAAGTTTCACCTGCCACATGCCCGACTGTCTGGAGATGCCCTACCAACCGACCGTGCGGGGCGCGGAGACTTTGCCGTCGGACGCGGAGGAGGCGCGCGCGCAGGCACGCGAGGGGCAGCATCTCTACCGATTGGGCGGCAACAGCTGCCTGAGCGGCGACTACATGGGCACTTGGGCGTTCGACCGCGAGTTGCGGGCGGGCGACTACATTATTTTCGAGGACATGATCCACTACACTACCGTGAAGACCTCGATGTTCAACGGCATAACCCACCCCGCCATCGCCATGTTGCGCGGCGACGGCGGCGTGGAGGTGTTGCGCCGATATACGTACGCGGATTATCGCGACAGAATGGATTAATCGATGAATCGGCGGGTGAGGGGTTCGAACTCGTCGATACGGCGGTCGCGCAGGAAAGGCCACCAGCGGCGCACGTTCTCGCAACGACGCATGTCGACGTCGACCGTCATGACGCACTCGTCGCAACCCGCTTCGGCCAACATCTCGCCCTGCGGCCCCGCGACGAAGCTGTGGCCCCAGAACTCTATGCCGCCCGTCGCGCCGCTCGGATCGGGCTCGAGGCCGCAGCGGTTCACCGCCACGACGGGCAATCCGTTCGCCACGGCATGGCCTCGCTGAACCGTCTGCCAAGCGCCTAACTGACGCTGTTTCTCGTCGTCGGGATCGCTGCTCTCCCAGCCTATGGCGGTGGGATAGATCAACACCTCGGCTCCCTGCAAAGCCATCATGCGCGCCCCTTCGGGATACCACTGATCCCAGCACACCTGCACGCCCAGCACGCCGACCGAGGTGCGTATGGGGCGGAAACCCAGATCGCCCGGGGTGAAGTAGAACTTCTCGTAATAGGCGGGATCGTCGGGGATGTGCATCTTGCGATAACGTCCCGCCACCGAGCCGTCGCGCTCCAGCACCACGGCGGTATTGTGGTAAAGGCCCGCCGCGCGACGTTCGAAGAGCGAGGTGACCAGCACCACGCCGTTGCGTCGCGCCACCGCGCCGTAAAACTCGGTCGAAGGGCCCGGGACGGACTCGGCGAGGTCGAAATTGTCGGTCGACTCCACCTGACAGAAATAGGGCGTATTGTGAAGCTCCTGCAACACCACCAGCTCGGCGCCGTCGCCCGCCGCGGCATCTATGCGTTCGGCGAGTTTGCGTTTGTTGGATTCGATATCGGGCGATATCGACTGTTGAATGAGTGCGATTTTCATCGTATGTGAATTTAATATTTATTCGATAAATTTATCCTCGGCGGCTGCGGGGGTCGCATCTTCGATGCGAGCCGCCGAGGATAGCGACATCACTCCTCCGCGCAAAGCGCGACGCCCGCGGGATACTGCATCGTCACGCAGTGCAGAGAACCGTGCTGGCGTATCAACACGCGGCAGTCGACGGGCACGATCTCGCGGTCGGGGAAAGCCTCGGCCAACACCTCGGCGGCGCGCCGGTCGTTCTCGGGCTGCGCGTACGAAGGCATCAGCACCGCGCCGTTCACCACGAGGAAATTGGCATAGGTGGCGGGCAGCCGCTCCCCGTCGCGCACCACGGCGTCGGCCATAGGCAGCGGCAGCAGACGATAGGGACGCCCGTCGGATGTGCGGAATGCCCGCAATTCGCGTTCCATCGCCTCCAGCGCGGCATAGTGTTCGTCGGCGGGGTCGTCGCAACGCACATACGCTATGGTGTCGTCGGGACACAAACGCGCCAGCGTGTCGATATGGCCGTCGGTATCGTCGCCCGCGAGATATCCGTTCGCGAGCCACAACACCCGCTCGGCGCCTAACTTTCGGCGCAGCATGGCATCCGCCTCGCTCTCGGAGGCATAGTCGTTGCGGCCCGCGGAGAGCAGGCACGACGAGGTGGTGAGCAACGTGCCGCGGCCGTCCGACTCTACGGAGCCGCCCTCCAGAATCGTGTCGCTGTCGTCGACGTACGTTGCCGCCGCGCAGTCGATGGCGCGCCCGAATAGAGCCGCGTTTATCTTGTCGTCCTTGTCAGCGGCGAACTTCCCGCCCCAGCCGTTGAACTGAAAATCGCGGAGCGCGAGGCCGCCGCGGGAGTCGACGCAGGTGAGGAAAGCGTGGTCGCGTGCCCATGTGTCGTCGGTGGGGCGCTCGAATATCGTAATGCAGAACTCGCCCGCGCGGACCGTCGACACGCCCTGTCGCGTCTCGACGGGATCGTCGCCGATTATGCCCGCCGCGCGAAGCTCCCACGCGACGGCCCGAGGCTCGGGGGTCACGATGAGCAGATCCTCGCGCCGCGCCACCTCGCGGGCTATGGCGGCGAAACACGCCTTGGCCTCGTCGAGGCACGGCGCCCAGTCGGTCGCGGCATGGGGCCACGTGAGCTGTACGAAACTCTGAGCCTCCCACTCGGCAGGCAATCTGAAATCATTGTGCGGCAAAACGGTCATCGCAAATTCTGTTTGAGGATGTAAAGATATGTTATTTTCACGGTTCGACGAAAGCGGCGGCCGATTTTCCGCGCCGTACCGCCCGCGCCGCGTCAACACCTGAGCTTGTAACCCACGCCGCGCACGCTCACGATCTCCACCGAAGCATCGGCTTCGAGCCTCCGTCGCAGGCGCGACACGAAGACATTAAGGCTGCGGAGGTTGAAGAAACTGTCGTCGCCCCACAGCTCGCGCAGCATGCCCGCCGCCTCCACCGTCTCGCCCTTGCGTCGGCACAGGCGCGCCAGCACCTCCGACTCGCGGGCCGACAGAGCCGCGCACTCGCCGTCGAGGCAGAGCCGTCCCGTCTCGGCATCGAACTCGTAACGGCCGATGGTAAAGTGCCGCTCGGTCGCCGCGACGCCCGACACGCGTCCCACGAGCGCGCGAACCCGCACTATCAACTCGTCGATGGCGAAAGGCTTGCGCAGAAAGTCGTTGCCGCCCGATTCGAATCCGCGCACCACATCCTCGGTGGCCGACCGCGCCGTGAGAAACAGCACGGGAGCGTCGCACCCCTCGCTGCGCAACGCGCGCACCAAGGCGTAACCGTCCATGCGCGGCATCATTATGTCGGTCACCACGGCATCGAACCGCTCGCATCGGCAGATCTCCAACGCCTCGGCGCCGTCGTAAGCCAAGCGCACGTCGAAATCGCGGTCGGAGAGGGTATCGGCCAGAATCTCGGCCAACATACGCTCGTCCTCGACCATCAGAAGTCTTATCTTATCGGCCATCGTCGGGTAGTATTATCGTTACCGTCGTGCCCGCGCCCTTGCGGCTGCGCACTCCTATGCGGCCGCCGTGACGCTCGGCCACCTGACGCGCATAGTAGAGCCCCAGCCCGTACCCACGCACATTCTGCACATCGCCCGTAGGCACGCGGTAAAACTTGTCAATATATGTTTAGCATGTCGCGGCTCCATGCCTATACCGTCGTCCGCGACGCTGATCTCGACGCCCGCCGCCGCGCGACGCGCCGCCACGGATATCCGCACGCTCTCGCCCGAATACTTCAGCGAGTTGTCGATTACGGTGGAGATGACGTTCGTCAGATGGAACTTGTCGGCCGTCGCGCGCAGCTCGTCGTCGCACTCCACCGAGATCTCGGCGCGTTTGCCGCCGCTCACGGCGCACCCCGCCGCTATGTCGTCCAGCACGGGCCGCAGTGCGAAACGCTCCTTGCGCAGTCGCGGCACCTGCTCGACCAGCGAGGCCGACAGTATATGCTCCACCATCGAGGCGAGTTGCGCGAGCTGCACGCTCACCATATCTATGTAACGTTCGCGTTTGGCAGGGTCGGCGTCGGCCGAGAAGTTGCGCAGGGCGTCGCACGCCGCGCAGGCCACCGCTATGGGGGTCTTCAGTTCGTGGGTGATGTTGTGCGTCAGGTCGCGACGCATCTCGTCGAGGCTCTTTTGGCGGTACATGACGCGAAGCAGACAGAGGAATGTCGCAACCAATAGCGCAACTATCGCCGCGGCCGAGAGCAGCACGCCCCACATCTCGTTCAGGAAACGTCGATAGGGAATCTCGACATGCACCCGCAGCGCGATATCGCCCTCGTCGTCGATCTCTATTTCGGCCGTCAGGGGATCTTTCGACGGCATCGCGCTATCGCTGCGCAGAATCACCGTATCGTCGCGCGTGCGGTCGACGATCTCCGCGACATAGGGTTGCAGCGCGTCCGCCTCCAGCAGATTCGCCGAAAAGTAGAGCTCGAAATCGTTCAGGTCGAGGTCGATGACGCCCGAGGAGCCGACCGCCCGCGCATCCTCCGCGCGGAACGCCTCATAGACGCTTTTGTAGGCCGCCGACCACACGCGCCGTTCGAAATCCGCCACTGCGTCGCGCCACAGCTGCCACACGAAGAAGCATTGCACGGCGGCCAGCAGCGTCAACGACGCCGCCACCGCTATCGATATGTTGCGATACACCTCGCGATTCATAAGACTCCATCTTCGCCCGAGGGCGTTTTCCTTTTGCAAAGATAGCTGTTTTGCGGTCCACCGCGCCGACATTAACATTTATTAACATAATTTAACCCGCCCGTCGAGGTTCGGGCCGAAACAATGCGCTACTTTTGCGTAAACCAAAAAACGACGCCATGAAAAGACGAATATCTCTCCTGCTCGCGGCTCTGCTGCTCGCCGCGGCAGCCTCGGCGAGCCGAAATCCCGTCGAGATAGCGGGTTACATACTCGACGGCCGCATCGTCACCGCCAAAGAGTTCGAGGCCGCCGACACCGAACCTGCCATAATGTACAAAACCCGCGAAGCCGCGGGCTCGCCGTGCGTGCTGGTCGCCACCTCGCGCTCGGGAGCTGCGCAGCCCCGCTGCTCCTACACATGGATCGAGAACGTAAACATAAACGGGGTGAAAGCTCTGCAAAGCGGCAACATCGACCGAATCCGAAAAGATCTGATCAGCACGGTGAGGTTGGTGCCTGCCGACAAGGCTGCGAAACAGTTCGGCGACGACGCCCGCGACGGCGCGATAGTGGTGACCCTGCGCAAAATGGCGCAGGACGATCCCGCGCGCCCCCGAAAGATAGACGACATATTCTATCCGCGCGCCGAGGGCAAGACCCTGACGGGCATTCCGACGCGGATAACCGACAACCGCGCGTCCGCCGACAAAAAGCCGCTCATCGTGCTGCGCCACGACGGAAAGGAGTATACGACCGCATCGTTGAACGACGTCGACCACAACACCATCAGGTCCGTATCGGTACTGAAAGACGCCACGGCGCGCAATCTGTTCGAAAAATACGGCGACACCTCGGACGGAGTGATAATAGTCGAGCTTCGCGAGAACGCTCAAGTGCCCGCCGATGCCCGCATGGTCCGTGTCCCCTCGAAGCCCGAAACCGCGGAATCGGCCGACGCTGGAGGCCAACTGCTGCTATTGGTAATGGACGAGCGCGGCGAGCCCCGAGCCGTAAAAACGCTCGGAGGCGTGATCAAGGCCGAAGATGTGGAGTCGATGACCATAATCAAGAACGACGACGCCCGCCGATACGACTCTTACGGCGACACGTCGAAAGGGGTATGTCTCATCAAGTTCAAGGCCGGCCGCGTGCCTAAAAGGTTCAGGTAAACGCCTGCTTTACGAAAAGCGCATCGTTATTCGGGTCGCAGCCTGCGGGGGCTCGCGTGTGAGCAATCGCGAACAATAGCGGGCCTCCGCGGGGCAGAGGCTGCGGCCCGCGCGACTCTGCGAGTCGCAGAACTTTACGGTTGTAACCTGAACATCACTCTCATCAACTCCATCAAAGACTTGCTTTTGATCTCCTTTTCGAACTCCTCGTCGGTGAAATCCGAGTCGCCCACGCGGGCGACGAACTCTATTAAGAACCGCAAGTGCACCAATGATTCAAGCGGAAAGCTAAACGCGCTGTCCCAATCGCCCTGACGAATCACAAGAGAATGATTGCGACCGATCAAGCGGCCGATGTTGGCCGCAGAATGCTCGTCGTCGCCATCGAAATCGGATTCAGAATAGTCGACTCTAAATGAGTCTTCGTCGATAAAACTTATTTGGTTGACCAAAACAACCGCTTCGTCTACACGGATAGAAAAATCGTATTCGACTACATCGAATTCGTTACACTCCGTGAGACAATCTATTATCGCAGAGATGTTTTCGCGGCGGCATTGTTGAAAAGCGGCATCGCGGGCGGTTGCCAATTCGTCGTCGGTGGGGAAATTTTTCATATATTTGCAGGATGAAAGAGTCTTAAAAAAAACTCGTCGGAAAGGCTCCTATATGACAAATCGATGAATGCTAATCTTTTAATAATCAAATAGCCTGTTCCGACGAGTTGATTAAAAACGGGGCGGCGAACGATAATGAATAGTAATATATTATGTATACAATAAGAACGCTGCTCGCACACCCCGTCGCTGCAAAAGCAGCTTATCCGCATTTTTATTTGTCGGGGATTTCTTTGTAAAGGCAAGGACAACAAAAAAAGGGCGCAGGTGCAGCCCCAACGGTCGGCCTCGCAAGCCTTCAAACGGTAGCTGCCCTTACGCCCATGCCCGCCCACGGCAGGAGCCGCAGGCATAGCAAGGGTTCAGACAAAATTTACACCGTTTGAAAACCTATTATAAATAATAGTTGCGAGTTTTACCGTTGGCATAAAGGTTTGTCCTAACCTTTAGAATATGTTTTTGTTTACGGTGGTTGAACCGTCCTTTCCCACAAAGGTAACATAACTCTATCAATTTTAAGTTATGCGACCCGTATAAAAACGACAAAAGACGAAACGTGAACCTGACTATAAGTCCATGCTTAAAGCACGCTTGCATTATCATACTACTGAAGGTAGTGGAATACCCGTAAAGCCTAATAATACAAGAGGCCCACGCCCGTCATGGCGTAGTGCATTTGATGTACTTACCAATCGGGGCGTGGTAACGACCCGACGGGACATCCTCTTATTGCCGCTTTACCTTAAAATTCCACTTTTTCAGTAGCAGCAATGCGATTCACGTCTTTTGACGGATCGCTTGCCCCAAAAGTAGTACAAATAATTGTATCGTACAACAATTTGCATGCTTTTTTTGTCATTTTTCGTGTTTTCGGGGGATTTTTTGAGATTTTCGGCGCAAATTTCGGGTCCGCGGGCCCGCTGTTCGCCGACGGCGGAGGACGAAACGAGCCTCGTGCGAGTTGCAGTCCGCCGCGGTGGGGCGGCGGCGAACTGCGCGCAGGCGTAACGCCTGTTTTATGAAAAGTGCATCGATATTCGGGTCGCAACCTGCGGTGGCTCGCGTGTGAGCATTCGCGAACAATAGCGGGCCTCCGCCGGGGCGAGGCTGCGGCCCGCACGGTTCTGCGAACCGCAATACCTCAAAACCTATCGCCGCCCTTTCCGAAAGTCCGTGTATAAGAGACGGACGGCATAATGGGAATCAATACGGTCGCCTTGTATACCCCTTGGTGCGGATATATGCTGACGGGATTGTTGCGCCACGTCATGTTGATGACCGAAAACTGCCACGTGCGCACGCCGTTGCGCTTCTGCCGCTCCATACAGTAGCTTACGTCCGAGCGGAAATAGTTGCGCATGCGCATCGACGGGTAGGTCGTGATGCCGACAATTGGATTACCCTCCGTATCGGGATAGGCCTCGTTCGTCAGACGGTACGGCAGTCCCGTACGCCACGCCACGTTGAGCGACAAGGTATGCCGACGCCCCGCCCGCTTCACCACGTCATAGCTCGCGAAGGCGTTGAAGTCGTGCGGGATGTCGTATTCGAACGGATAGGTTACTCCGTCCGATCGGCGGCGCGAGTTCGTATAGGCATACGAAGCCGTAAGCGACAACCGCTCGGTCTGCCACTGCAACATCGTCTCGACGCCGAACGCCCTCCCCGTGCCGTAGACGAATCCGCCGCGGCCCAGCAGGTAGTCGTCGCTGTCGTAGATGAGCGGCAGGTTGCGCATGCGCTTGTAGTAGGTCTCGACCGAGAGCGTCAGGCGTTCGTGCAGTCGGGCGCGCCCTCCCAACGACAATTGCCATGCGTGTTGCAGTTTGCCGTCTTGAAACGGCGTCCAGAAGTCGATGGGCTTCGAATAGTAGTAGCGGTTGAACTGCACCAAGGCCTGCGAGTTCATCGTGGCCGAGAGCCACATGGCATTGTCGCCGCCGAAATCGTACGACAGCTGCGCGCGCGGCTCGGCGGCGAACGAGGTCTCCTTGCCGTTGTCGTACATCGCGCCGCGAACGCCGATGTCGGCGCTCCATGCTCCCCGACGGAAGCGATTATTCAGAAATACGGCCGCCGACAACAACTCCCGTGCAGGATAGCCGCGCTCGATCGTAACGCCATCCGTCACGGCGCGCGTCCGCATGGGATAGAACTGCTGGAAAGAGAGCGTCGCGCCGTAATCGAGCGAATAACCCGCCGTCACCCGCTGCTCGAAAGAGAGGCGCGCCCCAGCTCGTGCGTTTTGAATGTCGTTTTGCCGCGGGATTCGGTGTCGGTATCGCGATACTCGGCCTCCTGACGATTCTGCAAATAGGTATAGTAGACCACCGCCGTCGAGCGCAGGCGATCGCTCCAGCGCGAGGCGAGCCGCAGCGAAGCCGTCGTGTTGCCCCAGCCGAAGCGGTTGAAGGCGTCCGTCTCTTGGTTGCTCAGGTGGTCGTCGCCCGAATAGAGACCCAGCGAGAGCGTATGGTTGCGATGGACGTCGTAAGAGAGCTTGCCCGTCACGTCGTAAAAGCCGTATCGGATGTCGGTCTTCAGGGCCGACAATATCGCTTCGGGAAAGAAGTAACGCGCCGAGAGCAGATAGGAGCCTTTGCCCGCACGATGGGGCCGTCCACCGTGCCTGCCAGCGAGAGGGTTCCCACCGTGAGCGACTGCCTATGCACCTCGCGGTCGCCCTCGCGCGTGCGGATCTGCGTCAGCGCCGAGAGCCGCGAACCGTAAGCGGGCGATATGTAACCCTTCGACACCTCGGCCGACTGCACAGTCTCGCCGCTGAAAATAGAAAGCAGTCCGAACGCATGCGACTGGTTGTAGATCGGCACGTCGTCGTAAAGGATCTGCGTCTGGTCGTTGCTGCCGCCCCGCACCAGCAGGCCGACATGCCGTCCTTGCCCGCCGCGACGCCCGGGAGGAGTTGCAGGAACTTGAAGATATCCTTCTCGCCCGCGAACAGAGGCGCGAATTTAAGCTGCTCGACATCCACGGCGATGTTGCCCGTGCGGCGATAGACCATAAGCGGTTTGCGCGCCGTGACCACGACGGAGTCGATGGCCTGCGTGCGGTAGATGCTGTCGGACTGTTGCGCCGCGAGGGCCGTCGGGAGGCACGACAGAATGAAGAAGATCGTTTTTCTCATAGTTCGGGCGTTTTATGGTAGTTGTAGCCTGCGAAGATTCCCAATCCGTTCTCGATGTTGGAGTATACGGTGATCTGCTCGATGAACGGATTCTCCTCGCCGTTCCACCCCGAGTTCTGCTCCTGCTTGTAGCGCGATTTCATATAGCGGTCGTAGGCATCCGAGGCCGTAATGATACGGAAAGAGTGGCTGTACTTTGTCATGCCGCCGCTGCTGCCCCAGACCGAGAAGCGCAGCGGCAGCACCGCCTCGCGATTCTCGTAGGGGATGCGCAGGAACTCTTCGAAATCGACCGTGGAGCCTTTGTCCTCCGCATGATAGGTGTCATTCACGCCGTTGATCTGGTCGACGAAAAGGCGAGGTGGTGTAATATTCCGAGATATCGGAGACCTGATATCGGCCTTCGGGAAAATTCTCCCAATACTCGCCGCGATCGACCGTCTCCGTGCCCTTGATCCATATCGACTTCGCCTCGGCGGGCGCATCGAGCGTCGAGAGTTCGAAATGGCGATAGTGGCCCTTCTCCTTCGTAGCGTCCAACCGCGC